>ENA-ORXT01000498-ORXT01000498.1-marine-metagenome-genome-assembly--contig:-NODE-498-length-61906-cov-66.293616_pt1 | contig 61906 bp, 51 predicted proteins | sample MGYA00237868_ERZ511482 | MGnify/ENA metagenome assembly ERZ511482 | reverse complement strand
TCGTTTATCTCTTTAAGATTTTTTATGCCAACACTTCCGCTTTTGCGGTGCACTCACTTAACGTATTGTCATACGTTACTCTGCGAGATCGTTCGTTTATACCGAATGGAAAAAAGCTCAAGGTCGGAGGGTTGGTTTAAAGCAAGAATAGTTTCGTTCATTAAGTAAAGTTTAGAAAAAATACTTGTTTAAAAACATCATAACTTTTAATAACCATATTTTTAGCGCTGATTAATAGTTTAAATTTTGAACTAAAAACCAATTAAACTACTTCCATTTTGTAGTAGTATTTTTAATGTTAAATAAATGATAATCAACATTTTATTTTTTCAATGATGTAGTTTTCCTTTGTTTAATCTAGCTGCACAAAGTAGTAAAGTCGAGCTTAGTTTCCCTGATCAAAATTTGATGACCAAAACTTAGGGTCAATAAAAGAATAACTTATAACATTTGGCTGCTTGATTGATCCTTACAACTTGATCTCCGGTATATCGCCTTCCACGATTAAGTTTCCCTCGGTAGCTTTTTGGATATCCTCTACACTAACACCAGGTGCTCTTTCGAGTAATTTAAATCCATCGGGGGTCACATCCAGGACCGCCATGTTGGTCACAATTTTTTTAATGCATTTTACACCAGTCAGTGGTAAAGTACAGGATTTTAGCAGCTTGGATTTTCCATTTCTACTGGTGTGACTCATCGCAACAATAATGTTATCCGCCGAAGCAACCAGATCCATCGCACCACCCATTCCTTTGACCATTTTTCCGGGAATTTTCCAGTTGGCAATGTCTCCCTGATCAGAAACTTCCATCGCACCGAGCACGGTTAGCTGGATATGTTGTCCACGAATCATTGCAAAACTGGTCGCTGAATCAAAAATTGATGCACCTGGCAAAGGCGTGATTGTTTGCTTTCCCGCGTTGATCATATCTGCGTCTTCTTCTCCTTCGAAGGGAAATGGTCCCATACCGAGGATTCCGTTTTCAGATTGAAAAACGACGTTGATTCCTTCGGGAACAAAATTGGCGATCAGGGTGGGAATTCCGATACCAAGATTGACATACCAGCCGTCTTGCAGTTCCTGAGAAATTCGTTGCGCAATTTGATTTCTATCTAGCATTTTTTATTTTTGTTGAATCGTTCTGATATTAAAGCGCTTTGCTTGTTGAAGGGTAAGGGATGTTGATAAAAAAATATATTTATCGCGGTCGTACCGTTCTTTGCTCAATCCGTTTTTCATAATCCTTTCCCTGAAAAATTCTTTGGACAAAAATTCCTGGGGTATGAATAAAATTAGGATCGAGTTCTTCGGGTTCGACCAACTCTTCTACTTCTGCGACGGTTATTCTTCCGGCCATGGCCATCAGTGGATTAAAATTACGGGCCGTTCCCTTAAAAATCAGATTACCAAACCGATCTCCTTTCCAGGCTTTTACCAACGCAAAATCAGCGGTCAGCGCATGTTCCAGTAAATGTGCTTTTCCATTAAAATAACGAACCTCTTTTCCTTCGGCCACTTCAGTTCCAAAACCAGCCGGCGTAAAAAACGCGGGAACGCCCGCTCCACCCGCTTGACAACGAGCAGCCAGCGACCCTTGCGGAATCAGATCTACTTCCAACTCACCACTTAACATTTGTCTTTCAAATTCTGCGTTTTCGCCTACATAAGAACTCATCATTTTTTTGATTTGTCTTTTTTGTAATAAAAGTCCCAATCCAAAATCATCTACTCCTGCATTGTTGGAAATACAAGTAAGTCCCGTCGTCCCTTTTTTTACCAGGGCCGAAATACAATTTTCGGGAATACCACAAAGGCCAAAACCACCGACCATCAACGTCATATTGTTTTTAATACCCTTGATAGCGGCCGTTGCATTTTTTACTACTTTATTCATAATTTGGAAATACTCGTTTCGGGTTTGTGAATGGATTTAAAATTTTATTTTATTTTAGGAAACTGGAGTAACAGCTGGTTTATAATCTTTTTTATCAATAATTATTTTTGCAATTACCTCTGCCAGAATTTCGGAAGTTCCGCCACCGATGGGACCTAGTCGGCTATCGCGCAGCATTCTTGCCAGCGGATATTCTTCCATATAACCATATCCACCCAGACATTGCAAGCAATCATAAATCACCTCATCCGCCATTTTTGTAGCTTTCATTTTTGCCATACTCGCTTCCTTCACCGGATATTCACCACGGACCATTTGGTCAGTAATCATATAATTAAATGACTTGTGAATTTCGACATCGCTGGCCATGTGCGCGATGCGATGGCGAAGTACCTGAAAGCGATCCAGGGTTTTGCCAAAAGCCATCCGCTCTGACATATATTGGGTTGTATACTCTACCGCGTATTCGGCGCGTGCATGGGCATTGACCGCCATGATGAGTCGTTCTAGAGCAAGGTGTTGCATCAGATAAGCGAAACCTTTATTTTCCTGACCCATTAGATTTTCGGCAGGAATTCTAACATTGTCGAATGCAATTTCTCCCGTATCAGATGCGCGCCATCCCAGCTTGTCCAGTTTACTGGCACTCAGTCCGGGGGTGTCTCGATCTACGAGAAACATACTGATGCCGCGGCCTTTTGCTTCGGGATCTGTTTTAGCGGAAACGACCAGATAATCACTGTAAACACCATTGGTAATAAAAGTCTTGGAGCCATTCAATACCCACTCATTTCCATCTTTGACCGCGGTGGTTTTCATTCCTGCGACGTCACTGCCGGCGAAGGGTTCAGAAATACAAAGGCAACCAATTTTTTTGCCTTCAATACTCGGACGCAGATATTCCTGTTTGATGCGGTTATCGCCTTCAGCATTCAGGTGCTGCATAGCCAGATAGGCGTGTGCCCACATAGCGGCAGCAAAGCCACCGGAATTAATGCGCTGCATTTCTTCCAAAAAAATAACGGTATAAAATAAATCCAGATTCATTCCTCCGTAAGTTTCAGGATACGCAATCCCGAAATATCCCATCGCTCCAAATTTTTCCCAAATAAAGCGCTCAATCTTTCCAGTCTTTTCCCACTTATCAAGGTGTGGTACCACTTCTTTTTGCAAAAAATCTCTCAATCCTTCCCGGAACATTTCGTGCTCTTCGGTAAAATAGGTATAATTCATTCTAATGGATTTAGTTTGGTAAAATTTGGTATTAAAGCTCAATAGTTATTTCTAATATAAGCCGTTACAATAACGCCCCTAAAAGTAAGATTAACTAAGCAAATTAACCTCAATTATAATGATAAATTTAAAGATTGATTGTTGCGCGATGCTAAACACTATTTAGAACTGTACAATCATCGATGTGAGGCCATCCGTAAACTTTGTTGAAAGAATTATTGAAATAACAAAAATTATACTTAAATCAAAACGGTTATTCTCAGCGCTTTTAACCCTTTGATTCCTTGTAACGGTGCGAGTTCCAGTTCTTCAAAAGTAGGTTCAATCATTTTCTTCTTAATTAGATGCGTCAAATATTTTTCGTATTCCTGCCGATCTCTATCCTGAGAATAAACAATGGCAACTTTCCCAGGTAAAGTAAGTCGATTCGCAGTACCCAAAATTAACGCTTTATCAATTCTTTTTTTCAAAAGTGCGTACCGAACATTTTCATTACCGTCTACATCAAATTTCTTTTCGTCCATTCTAAAACGTATCGTCATCGGCAGACTATAGACCAGAATTAGTTGAGCAGTTGTCATACGATGAGACAATTCGGACTGTAAGCCAGCAATCCTTCGTGTCAACTTACACATGAATGTTAGTTGCCACAACCGGAATGTTTTCAATTGCTGTATTTCAAATTTTTCAGTTTTAAGTAATGTATTTCCTAAAAATAAATCGTAGGAAATTCCATCTGTTTGATGCCTTTCAAAATAATGTGGCAAGACCCGTTGCATGGCCGCTTCTTCCTGGTCGAGTAATGCCACAATCGTTTGATTGATCTTTGACATACTCTCTTCAAAATTTTTTCTATGAGTTGTAATTGTGCCCAGTTTAGGATCGATCATTTTCAGGTATCGTTCCCAGTGCGCCCTTATCGTGGGATATTTATCTTTCAGTACGTTCAGGTGGGGATGAATAACGGAGGTGATCAATTCGCGACGCTCTAATTCTTCGTCGGGCGTAAAGACAGTTTCGTGTTCCAACTGAATCTCTTCCACTAGCCGGATCAGCGCATTGTTTTTTTCAGATACGCCGTAATTTTTTGCCAGTCGCAACATTATCAGCAGTTCATTACAGTTTTCCATCATATCCACCTTAACCACCTGGTTGCGTTGCATGGTAGAACCCACTATGTCTGCTTGACCGTAGAGGGGATAAACATTTTTAAAAACAATGGGTTTTGGTTCTATAGTTTCACCAGACAGAATTCGATTTGCTTCTTCCAGAAAACGCCATTCTACAGTTGGATGAATATTGGTATATTTTTTTCGAATAATGGCGCTGATCGCATTGTTTATTTCATCTACTTTTCTCGATAAGGCCGATCTAAAGAGTGGTTGAATTTCTTTAATTTTTATTCGGGTAAAACTATTGAAGGCGTAAGGACCCGGTGCTCCTAATTCTAAAATTCCAAAAATCTCTCCTGAACTCCGTTCTAATGGAGCTATATAAATGCTTTGAATTCCTTCTTTTACTAATTGTTCCTCCAGGAGTGTTTTGCCTTCCATCTTTCCGATATTTTGAAAAATATTGGCAGACCGATCCCGAACGACCTGATAATAGGAAGAGTCCTCGTACTTATTTATTTTTAGTTTGGGAAAATTTTTCTTTAGCAAATGCTGACGAATGGAGGAAGTATCCGTACTACCCAACGCTTTTGGCGGTTTGTATTCCGTCAATCCTAGCCGGAGTCCCGGAACATCGAAATAAGACGACAATAAATCTTCCATTTGAGCAATCGTCCGCTCCTCCAGGACCGCATCCCGTTGTAATAGAAATTGACGAATCCGCGACATCGCTTCTTCTTCAGTAACATCAATCAGATAGACGGCCACCAGTCCATGAAATTCAAAGTGAGTAGGTGGAATTTTTTCTAGCCAGAGTTCTGGCTTATCAAAATTATTGATGAGTTCAAATATTTCTTCTTCACTCAGTGCAGGCAAAGCTCTTTTCTTTTTTACTTCTAAAAAGTCAAGATTTAAAGCGGCCTTAAAATGCGTTTCTACGAGCGTATCGTTGGCACGAGCGGTAAAGATATAAGGGTCTTTTAATGGAAATTTTTGACCATAAAAAGTATTAAGAATCATACAGCCAGCCCGTACAATGGCATCTTGCCGTATACCGCGTACGTCTTTGTTATTGACGATACTCAGTCGATTGTTTTTTAAAAAATTAGTAAACCGAGTGGTTCGATAAAACCCTTCCAGACTAAATGGGCGAACTGCCTGTGCCATCTGCTGATCCCGTTGTGCGAAAGCAAAAAGACCACTCATGAGCAGATCAATGAAGGGCTTGTGTTTGGTAAGTAGCTCTGCGTCCCGAATGGGCGTCAATAAATCTAAAGATTCATCAAGTTGCTTAATAATCTCACGGGCCAGCAGAGATGTTCCCCGATCCTGGCTATTGGTTTTATTTTTCCAAAACGTTATCAGTGGTGCAAAACTTAGCAGTGAGGTATATGGAAAAGTATTAAACCCCACTTGTCGGTCAATATCCGTATTGATTTGTGGGGATAATTTCTTCATGCGAATTAAGGGTTAAACCGGAATAATTATTAATTATCTATTATAAAATTAGCGCCCTCTGTTAAAAAAATATTGAATATCGAATATCGATTTTTAAATCTGTCTTGGAGAAAATTTGAAAATAATTAAAAATTATAGCCAAGGGTAACCCGAATTAAATTAGCCTCCTGGGAATGATATAATACCGTATTAATCACAATAAAGTCCACGGGTGCCATCCATATACCACCTCCATAACTATAATGCCAAACATCCGATGTTTCATTGCGCAACCAGACTCTTCCGTGATCAAATCCAGTGGTGATACCAAAGGAAAAAGGAAACGGTGCCCCGTCGGATATCGAAGCGATTCTTATACGAAGATCCGTCTGATGGAAAAAACTGGAGTTACCATAAAACCGGTCTCGTCGAAATCCTCTAAAGTTGGTATTGCCATCCAGGATAGCTCCCTGAAAAAATTCAAAATCACCAGTTAGATGCTCAAATCCGACTTTGGTAGCAAAGATAATACTTTGCTTCTGGTTTATAGATAAATAAAAAGTTAAATCAGAATAATATTTTAAAAAGTTACGATCTGTTTGCTTCAAATTAGCTTTCCAGCTAGCACCAGCGTTGAAGCGGATTCCAGTGGTCGGCATTTGTTGATCATCGGAATTATTAAAACCCAATTTAAATTCTGCACCACCAAACCACTGCGTACTAAATACCTCGGGGTTAATATTTAGGGCATCGGTAGAAACAAGCCGATCGTCCGTACGTTCTACTTTACTGGCTTCCAGCACTGGACCAAATCGAATCGTTCCAGCATCAAAAGCAAATCGTTTTTTGAAGTTAGGATTAAACTCAAAATTAAATCTCCGAACCCGATAAAAATCAATATCCTGAACATCTTCCCCCAGTAAATTAACAGATTCATTTCCTAGTCCAAAAAAGTTTTCAACGTATTGTGGCGTAGAAATGCTTGAGCGTAACAAAAAATCCCATTCACCAAAGGTCTCCAAAAAGTCACCTCTATATTTTACATTAAAAGCATTGGTCGCAAAGGCATAAGCAGCTTTAATGTTATGAGCAACACCGTAGGGACTCTTTTTAAATTTATAATCAGTAATGGTGATATTGGTTCCTACAAACAAACCATCATCGGGATTAAAACCAAATAACGGGAAAGGCATTAGGAAATCATATTCATAGTGAAAATCTTTCCGATTGTAAAGATTCAAGACCGTTTTATTAGAAATTTTGTTTTTAGTCTGTGGAGTGGTATCTAAAATAGATTCTTCTTCTTCAGCATCGTAAATAAACGTTTTACCCCCTTTACTTTTAACAATAAATTCGTCCTTGCCCAAGCCACCGATGAGTCTGATTTTTATTCCTTTATCTACTGCTCCGGTGATCTTGAATACGTCTTTATCATCCAGACCGAAAAGACGAATTTCATTGGTTTCATCCGTATTAAAAGTCCGATGGTAAGTAAGTTGATTCCCTTCATTGCGTACTCGATAAACCTTTACCTCCGTTTCCTTGTTATTTTTTCTAACCACTTCAAACAGGTCATCTTTTTCACTTCCTACCACATCTACTTCCCTGGCTCTTAATTCATAATAAGCCCGACCTATTTTCATTAAATCGTCGCGTCTTTGTTTGAGAGAATTCATGATTTCCGGGGCAGATAAACTATACGCTGGTTCGGGCCATTCTTTCCGGAAGGTTGCTTCAATCAGCTCATCCGTCAAAGCTTCCTGAATTTGCTTGATTTGTTTTTCCCATTCGGGCCATTCCAGTTCGGTCATAAAAGACTGGTCAATTTGTCTGGCACCGTAATTTTCCCATTTTATATTTTTAATTTCTCCAGAATATGGTTTCAACTGTTTTAAAAATGGAATGGTCAACCGGGCAATAAAAGGAGCAGCGCCATCGTATTTTGAGAATGGTTGATCACGGTCCCGTGGAATGGGTCGGTAAAGAGTAATGTCTTTTTCTTTGTCTTTGAAAGAAGCCCATCGCCATTGATCATCGTGGCGATCCCAATCACCGATGACCATATCAAATAATCGGGTACGCAATAACCACGGTTCATCCATTTGATGCCTTCCGTTTTTAACTATTTTTTCTGACAGCTTTGGTGTACTGATAATATCTTTGGAATTACCAAAGCTTGGCTCATCTCTCCAGTCGTCGTCGGGTCGTTCTTCGACCAGGTACAATTCTCCGCCGTACGCTTCATTATCCAGCCCCAGGGTAGGTTGTTTGGGAATATAATAAATGATGGGGTTGGTATGATACACATTGACTGCATCCGCCAGGTCGGGGATCACAATCGCAGCAAAAGGATGGGTTGATAAAAAATTGTCTTCCACAATGGATTGAGTCCCTGTGATCTTGTTAAAAGGATACGGAATAAAACGGGAAGCATCCTTGGTCATCGAGCGCATCACCCATTCTTTACCCGTTGGATCTGCGAGTCGCAACGAATTGGTTTGATTTCCCCCACCCCGTTTTAAGACTTCCATTCCTCCTTTAAAGGTCGAAAGGTCCAGCGTTGGAAATTTATATTCAGGAATGTAGACCTTACGATAATGCTTTCCCAAAAGGAAATTATGCATAAATCCTTTTTTTGTAACGGTTGTTTTAATCACCTGTGTTTCCACCGAATCAGGCATATTTTCATATTCTGTAAATTCGACCGGAGGGTCGTAGGCTTCTACTGGAAGTTCGCCTTTTATTTTCTTACGAAAAACTTCACGACCTTCCGGATGTGCTTCGTCCGCAGCGAAAAAAGAAAGCCAGGTGCTGCCATCTTTATAAATATCCAATCGGGCAAAACCTTTTGCACCATAGGCAAATTCGGATCCATCTATCAACTTCACTTCACTTTTTTTAGAACCACTACCACTGACCACAAAATGCTGTCGACTTGCCTGAATATATTGTAAATTGTGTTCGTGTCCGGAAACAAAAACAAAGTTTCCATTTTTCTTGGCGGCACTCATCAAATCTTTTTTCATTCTGCGATATTTAGGATGCGCGATATCCTGTGTAATACCAATGGTAGAACGCAATACCAATGGCACCGAACCCAAAACAGGTAACGGAATATACGCATTGGAATTGATCATGGTAAATGGAAAAACATGATGCTTGGCAGGAAAGTGCCCACCGTGTGAACCACCGGATTCCAGCGGATGGTGCATTGCGATGACGACATTCTTGTTTCGGTGTTTTCTAAGGGCTTCTTCAAAGGCCAGAAAGAAAGATTTGCGACTTTTTATTTCACAATTGCTATTGATTTCCGGACTATGATCCCAGTCTTCTAACCACCATTGCGTATCAATAACCACCATCACCAGCCGATCGTTAAGTTCGATAATCTCAGGGCCCGCACAACCAGGTTTTGGTAGAAAATAATCTTGCCAGTCATCCTTGTTTTCAATTCCTTTGTTGAGCTTTTTTTGAATATATTTTTTCTGTCTGTTTACGCCTGGAATACCCTGTGAATACCAATCGTGATTTCCGGGAATAAAGATTGGACGACCTTTATATTCTTCCAAAACGCGCAATTGTGCATCTATCTGAAATTCTGCGTAAGCTCTTTTTTTAGGGTCGTCTTTAACGGGCATTCCGGAAGGGTAAATATTATCTCCCAAAAATATTAGCGTACTTTCTTTCTCCGCTTTTTTTAGTTGTTTTTCCAGAATATCCAGTGCTGGACCGACGCCCTCTTTGGGTGACTTACCAACATCTCCGATTAAGAAAATAACGTGTTCGGGTTTTTCTTTGGGGGCTTTATCTTTATCCCATTGTTCTACATCCGTTGCATAATTAAGTTTAAAATTGGCACAGGACGATCCTAGAAAAATCATCACTAAAAAAAGTATTGGTAATTTTCTATTTGACATTTTATTTTTACTTATTGAAATTATTTAAAACCTCATTTACGCTTAGCTTGGTTATTAGCTATTGGCCAAATGGCCAAAGTCACAGGCTTAGGAATTTTCCTTGGACTATCTATCGCCGTGGGATCAAGGTTTGGGGATAAATCACCAAACTTTCGCTTCCATCTTTGGCAACGGCTGCGATACCAAAAAGATAATTATCAATTACGATATTTTCTAACGTAAAGTCTGTTTTCATTCCAACGTAACGGCTGTGCTGCCATTGTGGAGCGGTAGTATCTCGCCAGTAAATTTTGTATCCCGCCAGATTTTTTGCGATAGAAGGTTCCCAACGCAGGCGGGTGGAAGGTTTGACGGCACCACCGATCATCACCTGCCCTGGTGGCGATGGTGCCCAGGCGAGCGCCGCCAGTGTGATCGCATTGACGCCCGTCAGTTTGGCACAATAAGGAAAATTAACTCCTTCAATTACGTCGCCGTATTTGATGCCATTTTCGGTCCGAATATCCTGATGCTGACGGTGGTAGTTTTCGTGGGTTTCCATGATTCTAATGCCCGGAAAACCGGCGTCATTAAAAGGTTTGTGATGTCCTCCTCTTCCAAAACGGTCCAGACGGTAAATCATCTTGGCATTCATATTGGTTACGTAGGTATCGGTGAGTCGGGCTACGTAACGCGCCAACTGACGCGATGGTCCATCTACTTCTCCTCCGTAAAATCTCCGCCACGTTCTTTTTTGTTCATTGTCATTTACGGGAGTGGGTTCACTAAAAACCCGGAAACTGTTATTTTGAATGACGCCATCCACGCCTTCAATATTTCCAATCATATCATTATTGAGAATTCCGATGACCTCCCATTTTTCTTCCAGAGCCACTTTAGACATATGCTTGCCACCAAAAAGTCCTTGCTCTTCGCCACTGAGACCGACGTAAACAATACTATTGGGAAATTTATATTCAGTTAATACTCGAGCTGCTTCAATGGTTCCGGCCATTCCCGAAGCATTATCATTGGCACCGGGTGAATCATTGGTACCATCGAGCGGATCAGAAATCCGGGAGTCAATATCTCCGGACATAATAATATAGCGATTGGGGTTTTCACTGCCTCGCTGAATGGCCACTACGTTGACGACCCAGGTGTCTTTATCAAAGCGGGCATTGCCTTCGGCGGTGACGAGACTACGCTGATAGAAAACTTCCAGACAATTGCCACAGGCGGTGGATATTTTATCAAATTCTGCTTTGATCCAACGACGCGCAGCACCAATACCCCGGGTCGTACTCAGCGTGTCAGATAAGGTATGGCGGGTACCAAAACCAGCAAGGGTACGAATGTCTTTTTCGAGACGTTCGGCGGAGGGAGCGTTCGCAATGTCGTATAAACGTGCATCGGTGGCTGGAGGAGCGAGGGGTATATTCTGGGCAGTAGTAGTGGTTACAATCGACAGAAAACAAAGCAGGAGAATTAGGGTTTTCATAAACAAATTACTTTGATAGATATAAGATTCTTAAGCTTAAAACCCATTTCCACAATGATTGTTCTCATTACCTGAAAATCACTGACTATTCTTCGGTTGATTGCCAGTTATGATAGACTTCCTGTACATCATCGTCTTCTTCGATTTTTTCAATTAGTTTTTCAATATCGGCGATTTGCTCCGGCGTATCCAGGGCTTTGGTTACGTTGGGGATTCGCTCAAATCCCGAAGAAACGATTTCCAGTCCTTCTTTTTCTTCGAGCGCCTTCTGAATAGAACCAAAATTTTCAAAAGAAGAAAAAATCATAATGCTGTCTTCTTCTTCAAATACTTCTTCTGCACCGAAGTCAATTAGCTCCAGCTCCAGTTCCTCTACGTCCAGCCCTTCGCCTTTTACCTCAAACTGGCACTGGTGGTCAAACATAAAAGCGACCGAACCAGAGGTTCCGAGACTTCCGTTGCACTTATTAAAATAACTACGGATGTTAGCGACGGTGCGATTGTTATTATCGGTGGCCGTTTCGATTAGAAAAGCGATACCGTGGGGACCATATCCTTCAAAAAGCGCCTCTTTATATTCTGAAGTATCTTTATCAGATGCATTTTTGATGGCCCTTTCGACGTTGTCTTTGGGCATATTGGCTGCCTTGGCATTCTGAATAGCTGCTCTGAGTCGAGCATTGGTATCTGGATCCGGGCCAGCTTCCTTAACGGCAATTGTAATTTCTTTTCCAATCCGTGTAAAGGCTTTTGCCATTGCGGACCAACGGGCCATCTTGCGGGCTTTTCGGTATTCAAATGCTCTTCCCATTGGAGGTTTAATTTTGATTGGTGATAAATAAGGAATGAGTTAATAATAAATGACGATTCTATACTTCCTCTTTTTCCGCCACTGTTTAATCGCCATTCCTAAAAGATTTTTTCTGAATGCCTGCAAAAATAATAAAGTCAGGATCAAAAACAAAAGACAAGATTCGAAACACCTATTTTGTGCTGTCTAAAAAAATTATTCTTGTATCTACAAAGGGTACACCTTCTCAAAATTAATCGCAAACAGACCGAGTCCGTTGACAAAATTTGACTTAACCGTCACTGGTTCCGAGAACGGGCCAAAGTCTTCGGCGTTTGACTGTAAGCGAACGGAGCGGGAAAACTGGTAATAATCCTTGGTTACCGACCGCCAGATGAGAAAGGTTTGTAGATTTTCACCTTCTTGTTCGTAACGATTGACATTCAATTGTAATTTATAGGTTTGTCCATTAAATGCTTCGTCGCTCAAAATACTCGCTCCGAAAAAAGATTCCTGTAAATTAGGGTCTAAGCTATTGATGTAATGATTTTCGTAAGTAAAACTTCCATCACCAAAATCACGAATGGAGAAGAGTGCCATTTCGTAGAAATTTTCTTCTCCCGGAGCATCATTAAATTCCAGGGTAACGCGATCATTACGATCACCGAATTCATCCACTCCAGCATCCTCATCTAGTTCCAGATTAAAAGGAATTACTTCCTCAGGTACTATAACGGTAGCAGTAGACTCTTCATAATCCGGATGATTAACCTTAAGGGTGTATTCCTGACCGCTCTCAAAAGAAATGCTCGTTCCCGCTTCCAGATAATTGAAGTTGGATTGATTGCCATTAAAAGGAATGGAAGTCAGTAATTGATCTTCCGAAAAGAGCTGCACCGTAGCATTTTCCAGATTACGGGTATCCGAGTTGTTGTTGTTTTCCAGTATGGCACTGCTTCGATTGACCAATACTTTTAAACTGGTATCGGCATTTGAGAAGAAAGCGCTGGTGACAATTTGATCTTCGTGGGGTGGCGGATCTACCTTTATAGTTGTATTAAAAAAATCTTCGCACGAAGTAAACAGGATAAGCGCCAGCATTAAAACCAATATATTTTTCATAACCATTTTATTTAAAAATTAATATGTAAACTTCCACTGTCTCTTTTTTCTAGAATTCAAAACGCCAGGCAAAATAAGGTAATACTGGAAAGAGACTCGCCTGCTTAAGTACTTTTTCGGAATTTCCGTTATTATCATTAAATTCAGAATCCACAAAAATAAAAAACGGATTCCTGTTGTTATAAACATTATAAGCACCAAGGGACCAGGTTCTTTTATACCGCTTTTTTTGTTTAGAAATCTCAATGCCAAGGTCCATTCGGTGGTAAGGTTTCATTCTAAAATTATTGCGTTCTTCGTAATATTCTAAATTGCGAGATCCACGGAAAAAATTATCTACGTTGGCAGGAAGGGCGGCAGTTGGAAAGTTAACCCGATAATTAGAATTGGCCAGTGTAACTGCATTTCCGGTACCAAAAACCCAGGTTCCGCTCAATTGAATGCGAGGGGTCAGTCGGTAACTGGCCACTACACTTAGATCGTGTCGTCGATCGTATTTGAAATCAAACGTTTTACCAAAATTAATTTCAGAAAAAGTACGGTCCGTTTTAGACCAGGTATACCCAACCCAACCGGTGAGGCGTCCGGTTTTTTTCTGCACAAAAAATTCGGCTCCGAAAGATCTTCCTTCCCCCTGCGTCACTCGATCCTGCCAGTCATTTAACTGAAAGAGACTCGCACCTTCTTTGTAGCTCACCAGATTAGACATCTCTTTATAGTACCCCTCGATACTTATTTCGTATTTCTTGTTAAATGTTTTAGCCGCACCGAGTGCTACCTGCCAGCTATCCTGTGGTTTTATCCGTTCGGTGGTCGGCAACCAAAGGTCCGTCGGTAAGCCAATGCCGTCGTTGGTCAGCAATTGTACGTACTGCCGCATCTGAGCGTAGGACGCTTTTATAGCCGTACCATCCGGCAGTAAATACCGCATTCCGAGACGAGGCTGAAAAGAATAATAGCTTTTTTCAGAAAGACTAAATCCGGAAAAATGCACGCCGGCATTTATTTTAAAATTGTCTCCAATTTTAAAATCATCCTCCACGTAAGTCGCGTATTCCCAAGCGTTTACGTTGGGCTGTCCGAGTAAGGTATCGAGGGTAAATGTATCACCATCGTCTTCGGATCGGATATTCAAATCGAAGGCTCCCGGCTTAAATGTATGGTTGATTACACTGGCTCCAAAACGGATATAGTGCTCTGGATTAGGAATAAAATCAAAATCTATTTTTGCTGATAAATCATTGATACCGGAATTGTAATTGAGCGCAAAAGAAGAAAGTTCGCGGTTACCATTAAACGTATAAATATCTTCCTCTTCGGCTTTTGTATTAAAATTATATTGACTGTAAGTAAGTGAAGTATTGCTAAATAGTTTGTTACTCCAGAGGTGATTCCAACGCAGCGCGGAAGTTACATTTCCCCAGGTTAGACCAGCCGAAGTAGTATACTCGTCTTGACTGTCACCAAAATTTTCTTTGTATTTTTCCTGAAAATAGAAATCATCTTTTCCGGCATATACACTAAAATAAAGGCGATCTTTTTCGGAAATTTTGTGATTTATTTTAGCATTGATATCATGGAAAAAATAACCAAGTCCACCACTATTTCCGTCTGCCTCAAAACTATTTTTGATGAAAGGTCTGGCCAGTAAGTCGATGTAGGTACGACGTCCTGAAATAATTATCGAAGTCTTGTCTTTTTTAATTGGACCTTCGAGGGTTAGCTTGGACGCAATCAATCCGATGGTACCCGTTCCGTGCCAGTCGTTCATGTCTCCTTCCTTCATATTGATTTCAATAACCGAAGAAAGTCGTCCTCCGTAACGCGCGGGAAAACCTCCTTTGGTCAACGTTACATCCTTGATCGCATCCGCATTAAAAACAGAAAAGAAACCAAATAAATGCGAAGCGTTATAAACGGGCACACCGTCCAATAATATTAGATTCTGATCAGGACTTCCACCCCGAACGTAGAGTCCATTCTGCCCCTCTCCACCCGATTGGATACCGGGCAAAAGTTGTAAAGCTTTCAGGACATCCACCTCTCCAAAAAGCGCAGGAATTTGTTTGATTTGTGCAACGGGAACATCAACCGTGCTCATCCGCGTACGCTCTTCAATTTGATCTTTCTTTTTTGCAACGACTTCTATTTCGTCAAAAGCGAGCTCGGCCGCCAAATCGATATTGAGGGTCATATTTTGATCCAGGTAGAGAGAAAGATTTTGGTCTTTGTAACCGATGTAACTGACGGTGAGCAAGACACTGTCTTTTGGTAAAGTCAGACTGTAAAATCCGTAAGTATTAGAGACTGCTCCTTTTTCAGATTGATAATCGTAAACATTGGCGGTGATGAGTTTTTCGCCAGAATCGGCATCTTGAATGTAGCCGCTGATGGTAAAAGTTTCGGACTTTTGAGCGGAGAGTGTGTAGCTAAAAATGAGTAGTAGCCACAACAAAGCGGTTGTTTGGTTCATGCAATGAGTGTTTTAGTTTTTAATAGCGTTAAAAAGTTATATTCAGAAGCACGCTGATTTAATATCATTAAAAGAATAACTTTAATGCAATAACGAAAGAAAGGTAAGATTTGTCACCATTTTTTTTGTTAAAATTTCTTCAAAAGACTTTTAGCAGTCTTTTTCATCTCCCATCCGCCAAAATTACCGGAAGTCATCAAGAGTAAATTTTGTTCTTTCCATCCGAAGCGTTTCAGCGCTGTCTCCAGTTTAGAAAAATCATTTTGAATAACGGTCAGATTAGGATGATTGAAGGCCTTTTGAATATCGGCAGGTTTGATGGCAGGTAATTTTTTCATTTTCAAGGTATGCTCACTATAGTAGACAAAAGCCCGATCAGCAGCCTCAAGGGTATTTTTATAGTGCGGTAGAAATTTTTTATTCAGACTACTAAACGTGTGCAACTCAACGCAGGCAACCAATTTACGTTTGGGGTACTGTGCTTTCATGGCTTGTGTCGTAGCTTTCACTTTAGAGGGCGCGTGAGCAAAGTCTTTATAAGCCACGGCAGTATCCGTTTTACATAAAAAGTCCAGCCGTTTCGCTGCACCTTTAAATGATTTGATGGCTTTAAAGAAGTCTGCCGACGAAATGCCGAGTGCTTTGCATAAGAAAAACGCCGCCTGTAAATTTTGGAGATTGTGCGCACCAAAAATCTTAAGTGGAATCTCTTTCCCGGAATCATTCATTAACAGCGTTTGGTTATTTATTACCCGAAATTTAAAGCCCTCGTAAGGAATTACTTCACAGACAATAGATGGTTCAGACAGTAATTTTGGCAAATGTGGATCATTTTTGTAGTAAAAAAGCTTTCCGGAAGCAGGCATTGACTGCGCCAAAAGCAAGAACTGATTTTTATAATCCGCAAAATCCGGAAAGACATTGATGTGATCCCAGGCGATACCGGTGATGACCGCTAAATCAGGCAGATAGTGTAAAAACTTAGGCCGTCGATCAATCGGCGAACTCAGATATTCGTCTCCTTCGATAATGGTTACCGGAGCGTCGGAAAATCGCGCCATGGTTTCGAATCCTTCCAGTTGAGCTCCGACGAGATAGTCAAAATCCTTTTGGTAGTGTTTAAGGACGTGCATAACCATGCTGGTCGTCGTAGTTTTGCCGTGACTTCCAGCGATTACGACCCGTTTTTGCGTTTTAGCCTGTTCATAAACGTAGGCAGGATAGCTATAAATGGGAATATTAAGCGCTTTAGCCCGCTGCAACTCTGGATTGTCGGGTCTAGCGTGCATTCCGAGAATAATCAGATCCAAATCCCTGGTGATTTGATCGGGATTCCATCCCATTTTTTCAGGAAGTAAACCACAATTAGCCAACCGATCACGAGCAGGATTGTAGACTTCATCATCAGAACCACTAACGGTATGATGATTGTAATATAATGCCATAGCGATATTGTGCATGGCACTACCTCCTATGGCAATCAAATGAATACGCATATTCCTGTTTGTGTATTAAAAAATACGATTAAGTGTAGAAGCCGACAAGTTAGTATAATATCCAGTATTTTAGTCACGTTATTCTAATATATTTTATAACTTTTCCCGTACATTTGCCCTAACCTCTTTAATCTATTTATAATGAAATCTTTAAAAAAATTAAAAAAACTCCTCCCTTTTATTATCTTTGCTGCAACAACTATAAGTTTTTCCAGTTGTAACAGGGGGGTGGGTTGTCCAACATTTTCAATAGGCGATTCAATAGAAGTGCTTTCCACTCACAACACATCCACACAACTCCTTTTAGAGTAAGTTTCAGATTTTACCAAAGTAGACTATTTTAACAAAAGACTAAAGAAAGAATTATTTTGAATCCTAACCAGGCTTTTAGGAATCACGATTAAATAAAAGGAGATTCTAGGCAAACCATTTTGTGGACGCAGCGTGGTGGAAAAAGAGGAAATATAGAATCGTCATTTATTTTGTCAACATTCCTTAATGGTTTGTAGGAAATTATTTACACTGTATATTATAAAAAAGGCTAAAAAAAATGGACATCCAGACACATGGGGTGTACCTTACCGATGACGGTTCTCACTCCATTATTTCGGAGCAATTCAATGAGAGCTATCACTCACGGCATGGTGCACTTAAAGAAAGTTTACACGTATTTATCAACGCTGGTTTGAATGCGTTTCCAACTAAAGAAAAAATTTCAATATTAGAGATTGGTTTAGGTACCGGGCTTAATGCCTGGCTTTCCATGATAGAAAATCAAAAACTTGGTAAAACTATTGAGTTTACCGGTATTGAACCTTATCCCATTTCTATTGAGATGGCTCAATCTTTAAATTATCCAACGGTTTTATTTGATACGGATAGCGAAAAGAATCATCAGGAATGTTTTCTCAAAATTCACAAAGCACCCTGGGAAACACCCGTAGTATTTGATGAAAAATTTACACTTATCAAGCATAAGGTAATGTTAGAAAATTTCTCTTCTGACAAAAAATTTGATCTGATTTATTTTGATGCTTTTGCTCCTAATGCCCAACCGGAATTATGGACCGATGAAGTTTTAAAACAAATTTTTGATCTGATGGCTCCCAATGGCATTATGGTTACTTACTGCGCAAAAGGCAGCGTAAAACGCAGTCTGAAAGCGATTGGATTTACCGTAGAAACGCTCGAAGGTCCTCCGGGTAAAAGAGAGATGACCAGGGCTGTTAAACCCTCAGCATAAGCTGTAAAAAAAGCGTAAGAAGAAAATTCTTACGCTTTTTTTATTATTGCCAATATGCCGCGAGATGGTCTATCGAATACTTTTCATCCGACCACTTGCCAGTTTCTCTACCAGAGTAGCGGAACGAAAATTTTGTTGAAGCACAAGTTTTAAAGCAGCTTCTGCGGCCGCTCTCGAATTAAAATCCACCAGATAAATAATGGTTTTACCATTCCATTGCTTTTGGTCAATCTTTCCGTAATGCGCTATTGCAGATAGACTAGGAACCTTGGCTGGCTGATAGGTCCCCAATCGAACACCGTATGGAGAAGCCTCTTTTTCGGCCTCCGCAAGAACGACTTTTCCTTTCTCTACGACTTTTTCTTTCTCTTTCACTATCACAATATTCTCTGATGAGGTTTTTGATACGGTTGTCCTGGTCTGTTCCGGAATTGCTTTATTAGCCGATGTCATTGCTTCGTATAAATTAATATCATTGGTTGCTTTCGTTACTGGATCTGCAGGTTCCTTCTTTGCCATGGAGACGATTGTTGCTTCTTGCTTATCCTCATTGACGTTTGGTTCTGGTAAATTTGATGCGGTTACCTGGCTTACAAAAACCCTGCTTGCCTCTTCCGGTGCTTTGGGCAAAGCCATTTGACAAGCCAGAATATAGTGACGTGCCAGCTGTGGTTCTGCTTCAATTGCTTTTTCAAAATAAGGGATTGCCCTTTCATAAGCCTGAATATCCATTAAGAATTTACCGTAAGCCAGCTGAGCGTCAGGGCTGTATTTTTGGCACCTTAAATATTTTTGGAAGACAGTTTCCGCAGCTACTGGTTGTTTGGTAGCAGCCAGAGATTGGGCCAACTTGACCTGATCCGGATGGCAATCATTGAATTTATCAAATGCTTGCTGATAATATTTACTGGCTAGGTAGTAAGCTTCGGCATTGAAGCACTCATTGGCAAGCGCCAGCTTTTTTTGGGCATTTAGGGGAGCGTTAACAATTGCCATAAACAGCAAAAGTGTTGAGATTTTTATTAGTATGTTCATGTTTCGGATTTTACTTAAAAGTATACCACGTCTGAATTATATTCAGTATACACCAATTAGAACGGTACATAAATAAATTGATGTTTTAGACTTGGTTATTTTGTTACTAATCAAGGTGCTAAAAACGGAGTTATACCGTAGCATAATGCGTATTTTAGTGACGCTGCCCGATCTGACAATCGGTCCGGCGGGGCAGCGTAGTAGCGAAAAAAGCAGTCAAAAGTGTAAAGTTATTTTTGAACCGTTCCTTAGTCAAGTATTTCATTTTACTAACGTAACGTGTGGTCAAACTATTTTATCAATAGGTAAAAGGTATAATTGTGCAGTAATTATTCGAAAAGTAGTAATTGTATGTGGATATTGCCGAATGGAGAGATAAGTCCACTTGTAAACAAAGATAATGAGCTTTTGCCGGTTATGCAAATTCAGCCAGGGATACTGCCCGAACTGATATTCAGTCAGGCGGGGTTATTTTTTCTTCAGCGCTCTATCTTTCGGTCGAATAATGAGTCTTAAAGATTGGTCATAGGTAAAATAATTCCATACCCAATTGATAAAAACAAAAATCCTGTTTTTCATTCCAATCAAGGAAAAAAGGTGTACAAACAACCATACAATCCAGGCAAAAAAGCCCTGAAATTTAAACCGTGGAAGATCAACTACCGCACGATTTCTTCCGATCGTAGCCATAGATCCCAAATTTTTATAAGTAAAAGGCTTTGGTGGTTTTTCTTTGGCATTCAGTTTAAAATTGTTGGCCAGATTTTTTGCCTGTTGAATAGCTACTTGTGCTACCTGTGGGTGTCCTTTCGGAAAATCGGGTGTTTCCATGTAAGCAATATCACCGATCGCATATATACTTTCTACGCCCGCTACCCTATTTTCACGGTCTACCCGCATTCTATTTCCCCAAACGATACTATCTTGTGGCAACCCTTCGACGGTATTGCCTTTAATTCCTGCGGCCCAAATCACTTTATTGGCTTGAATTTTTTCCCCGCCTTTGATATGTACAAGTTTTCCATCAAAATCTTCTACCCGGGAATTTAACTTAATAATAACTCCTAGTTCCCTCAGGAAATCTTCCGCTTTCTGAGAGGCTTCAGTGGACATTCCCTTTAAAAGGCAGTCTCCTCCCTGAATCAGATAAATGTCTATTTCCTTACAATCCAGTTCTGTATAATCTTTGGGTAGAATATATTTTTTCATTTCTGCCAAAGCACCCGCAACTTCTACCCCAGTTGGTCCTCCTCCAACGATAACGATGTCGATCAACCCTTGCCTTTCAGCGTAATTTGTCGTAGTAATCGCCCTTTCATAATCGTTGAGAATTTTATTCCTAAGAGTAAGTGCTTCTCCTACCGTTTTCATAGAAAAAGCTTTGCGGGCAATTTTTTCGTTACCAAAAAAGTTGGTGTCTGCACCGATTGCCAGAACCAGATAATCATAGCTTAATCCACCCAATAAAGTATGAATCTGCTTTTCGTTGGTATCTACCTTGGTGACGGTCGTTACCCGGATAAAGACATTTTTTCTTTTTTGAAATAACTTCCGCAACGGAAACAAAATCGAGGATGGTTCCAAACCAGCCATCGCTACCTGATAAAATAAGGGCTGAAACTGATGAAAATTATTTTTGTCAATCAGTACCACCTGATATTCCATCTTTGACAACTTGTCTGCCAGATTGAGTCCAGCAAAACCTCCACCCACGATTACTACACGGGGTTGCGTGGCATCCGGAATATTTATATTAATAGCTGACATAAAAAAGGTTGTGTGATTACGTATAAAACGGCGATTAAATAAATGCAGATTCTGACGTAGGTGCTCGATATATCGTATTAACGAAACAGCAGACAATTAGTTTTAGGAATGAAAAGTAATAATTTTTGTATTTAACCTATATTGTATTATCTTTCGGATCAAAACTGTTAATAACCAAAAAAACATGGCAAACGAACTAAATTCAGCGTTAAAAAATATTAAAAAAAATCTGGCTTCCAAACTAAAAGATGCAGCCCTGGATTTTACGACGTTAGAGGTAACGACCCTCTCCGGGAAGGTAAGTCATATCATGGACGGAGGCAGCAAAAAATTTTTAAAGACAGAAGATATTCTTAAAAAAATAAAAGGAACTGCCGATGGAGAAATTGACTTGATTGCGCATACGCAAATTCATTTTGATCATGATACCATCAATTTTGTCAAAGCAGGAATGGGAGAATCCGAAAAGGAATTATTTATGCTTCACCAGGATGCGATCCGTTCGGCCAACGAAGGACGAAACGGATTTTTAGGACTGCTACAAAAAATAATCGTTTAATTATCATTTTAATCTAACCAAACGGGCAGCAATCTTTTGAGTAGATTGCTGCCCGTCTCTTTAATACCAGGAGATATTTTAGCGTATGTCTAAATCCTCTGTTTCAAATACTTTTATGACTTCTATCAATCACACTGTTAAAGAACGTTTTTTACGTTATGTAAAAATTGACACTCAATCTGATCCTAGTTCTGATAGTATACCTTCTACTCTTAAACAAAAAAATCTTGGAAAGATTCTCGTAGCGGAACTACAGGAGATGGGTATCACCGACGCCCATCTCGACGAATGGGGTTATGTGTACGCTACTATTCCGGCGACTACGGATAAAAAAGATGTTCCCGTTATCTGCTTTTGTTCTCACATGGATACGGCACCCGATTGTACGGGAACGAACGTCAAACCGATCGTTCACGAAAAGTGGGATGGCCAGGATATCGACTTACCCGACGATCCGGAAATTGTGATCAGTACCAAAAAATGTCCTGCTCTAAAGGACCAAATCGGAAAAGATTTGATTACTGCTAGTGGTACCACCCTGCTGGGTGCCGATAATAAATCAGGTCTGGCGGCCATCATGGATGCGGCCAATCATCTGATGGCACATCCAGAAATCAAGCACGGAAAAATCCGTTTGTTGTTTACACCGGACGAGGAGATTGGCCGTGGCGTACAAAAAGTGGATATGGAGAAACTGGGCGCCGACTTTGGTTATACGGTAGATGGAGAAGCAGTAGGTTCTTTGGAAAATGAAACCTTTAGCGCCAATGCAGTTGAAATTGAGATCGAAGGGGTCAGTATTCATCCCGGTTTCGCCAAAGGAAAAATGGAACATGCGATCAAGATTGCCGCTGCGATTATTAACCGGTTGCCCAAAGATCAATTATCTCCAGAAACGACTTCTGATAAAGAAGGTTTTATTCATCCAACTTCCATCAACGGAATGCTGGAAAAAGCGACGCTTACTTTTATTATTCGAGACTTTGTTACAGCTAACCTTAAAAAACACGAGGATTCTTTGCAGAGAATCACCGACGAAGTAATGGCAGAATATCCAAATTCCACGGCTAAATTTACCGTTACGGAGCAATACCGGAATATGAAGGAAATTTTGGATCAGTATCCGCGGGTAGTTGCGAATGCTGTTACAGCAATCAAGCAGATTGGCTTAACACCGATCCCTTCGAGTATCAGGGGTGGAACGGATGGTTCGAGGTTGTCTTTTATGGGATTGCCTTGTCCAAATATTTTTGCGGGAGAATATGCTTTTCATAGCAAAGAAGAATATACTTCGGTACAGGATATGGAAAAATCAGCAGAAATGATTGTGGAGATTGCCAAGGTATGGGAGGGAGAGGCTGTTTAGAGATACAGAATAAATGCTGTTTATTCAACATTACATGCAAGCGTTTTTCTTTTTATAGTTCATTTTTTTAGCATAAAAAAGGTCAAAGTGTGTGAAATTTATCACGCACTTTGACACTTTAAAAACCACTAATATTTAGGATCAATAAAAGAATAACTTATTTTTTAATTGATCCTTAGTTCTTTTGAACAAAATTTGCCTCCGGAAATGCTGGAGAGTTTAGTTTTTTGATTTTAAATACCTCAATGTCGTTCTGTAATTTCAGTGCTAACTGATAAGTACCGACGGATAACTGACTGATTGGAATTTCAATTTCGTTGATTCCTTCAGTCACGGCACTCTCTCCTTTGATCAACAGATTGCCCATATTGGTCATTACTCGATAAGATAAAGCTCCGGCAGTTTTACAATCTACCTTTGCGCGATAATCTTCGTGTGTAGCAGAAGCAGCTACTTCCGTCATAAAGAATTTGGCATCTTCTCCTTTTTCACTAAGTACCACCTCGTGAGAAAAAGTACCTGATCCATTGACCTCAACATTTACCAGCCGATAAAAAACTCTTAATCCTTTTTCCTGCTTGTCCAGGTAATGATATTCCCGACTATTCTTATTGGAATCCGTCGCCGGCAAAGTAGCCAGCGTAGAATAATTAATTCCGTCTCTCGATTTTTCAATAATAAAGAGCGAGCAATCAATTTCACTCGAGGTAGTCCAGGTCAATTTGTTACCTTCTACCGTTTTTTCTCCATCTAATAGAGAAGTAAAAACCACTGAAACAGGGGTAAATGATAGAAAAAAGAAGGATAAAGCACAAAAGGCGCAAGCATACATTGAAAACTTACGGGTGATAAGAGGATAATTCATGTTCGGGATATTTAGTTTGATAATAATAACATTTATCCTGAAAAAACTATGCCACCTATTTCACACTTTAAATAAATAAAATATACGCACCATATGTAAGTCACTAAAATATTGATACTTATACTTACTACATAACAAAATGTATATTTTATAAAAATATCCGCTTTTTTTAACTACGATATTCTATGTCACATCTTCTTTTGTTTCCGTTTTTTTATAGACTTCCTTTTGGTGGTTAATTGATTCCTGGTGAATAGCGTGTAAAAAAGTAGTAATAAACCCCTGACTTAAACCTTTACTTTCTCCTTGTACAACCGCCTGCTGTAAAATATCATTAAAACGGCTAGATTGCAAAATAGAGATATTGTTCCGCTTTTTGTAGGCACCAATGGCATCGGCCAGCTTCATTCGGTTGGAAAGCAAGTTGATGACTTCTTCGTCCAGCTCATCGATTTGGTTCCGTAAATCCCCAATATTTTGATTAACCTGCAGATCATTTGATTTTTCGTCCCGAATTACCAGGTTGTCTACCAATTCTTTAAAAACGGCTGGTGTAATCTGTTGAGCAGCGTCACTCCAGGCATCATCTGGTGTACAGTGTGTCTCGGTCATAATACCCGCATAATTTAGATCCATCGCCTGCTGCGCAATTTCTCCCAGATTATCCCGTCGACCACAGATATGACTATTATCACAAATCATCATCAAATCCGGAAACTGTCTCTTTAGTTCAATGGCAATCTGCCAGCGTGGTACATTTCGAAATTTTGTTTCACCGTGCGAAGAAAATCCTCGGTGAATCACTCCGATACGACGCAGACCTGCTTTGTAAATTCTTTCGATGGCACCAATCCACAATCCCAGATCAGGGTTAATTGGATTTTTGATCAAAATAGGTTTGTCAACCCCTTCCAGAGCATCAGCGATTTCTTGTACAGAAAACGGGTTCACCGTTGTTCTTGCACCGAGCCAAAGGAGATCTACGTCATTTTTGAGTGCGTGAAAAACGTGTGCTGTATTGGCTACCTCGGTACAGGTCTTATAGCCAAATTCTGACTTTACTTTTTTAAGCCACTGTAAACCTTCTTTCCCTACTCCTTCGAAGGAATTGGGTCGGGTACGCGGCTTCCAGATACCAGCGCGAAAAAAGTCCACTGCTTGCCCTGCTTCTTTTAGCTGACGAGCCGTTTCCATAACCTGGACCTCTGTTTCTGCGCTGCAAGGTCCGGCGATAATCACGGGACGCTTCGTTGGAAGCGACAATAGGGGTTGAATATTCATTTCCATTATTTCAAAATTTTTCGGATTGAGTTTGCTTTTTCAATCAGTTCATAAATTTGTGTAAAATCTTTTTTTATTAAGCAGGTTCTAAATTTGGCCAGGGTGTTAATATGTTCGTCCAGTACATCCAGCAGGTTTTCCTGATTCTGGGCAAAAATGGGTACCCACATATTCGGGGTACTTTTTGCCAATCGAACGGTCGACGAAAATCCGCCACTGGCCAGCTCAAATATCCTTGCTTCATTTTTTTCTTTTTCCAATACCGTCAAAGCCAGCGCAAAAGCAGACAAATGAGAAATATGAGAAACGTAAGCTGCGTGTACATCATGCGCTACAGGATTCATACGAACCATCTTCATGTCCATCGTTCGGTACATTTTCTCCACCAATTCTACCGCCACCGGATCACTTTTTTCAACCTCACATAACACGCAGGCTTTTCCATCAAATAAGTTTGGGATGGCTGCTTCTGGTCCCGAATGCTCGGTCCCCGCCATCGGATGGGTTCCCACAAAACGATCCCGTTGCGGGTGATCCGCCAAGGCTAGCAACAATTTTTCTTTAGTAGATCCTACGTCAATCACTATTTGTGTAGTTACCTGATCGAGAATTTTTGGCAACAGCGGAACCATACTATCTACCGGAATGGCTACAATAACAAGATCCGCCCGTTGAATGCCTTCTGCTAAATCCATCGTTTCATCCAGTAACCGACGCCGAAATGCTTTGTCTATATTATCTGGGTTATGGTCTACGCCAATGATGGTTTTTGCAAATCCGTTTTCTTTTAAACTGATTGCCAGTGATCCACCGATAAGCCCTAGTCCAATAACTGTTACTACCATTTTTTCACTTTTACTGTACATAAATAAGTTGATAGACTAGACTTTAGGATCATTATCTGTGTCTTCTCTCTTACGGCAGGATTGCGTAGCAAGCGACCACCCACCACTGTAAAAACCCTAATCCACATTAATCAATTCGTAAGCTTTGTTAAGTATTTCTTCATTTGCGCAAAGTGAAATTCTAATATAATCATCTCCCTGACTACCAAAAATTCCGCCTGGTGTTACAAACACGCCTGTCTGCGCCAACAATTTATCTACCAATTCAAACCCATTCATTTGAGGATCTTTAATTTTTGCCCAAACAAACAACCCTACGCTATCCCGATTGTAAACACAATCCAAAGCATCCATGATTTTATAAACGATTTCTCTTCGTCTACGATAAATCTGATTTAAGTTTTTGTACCAACTCGATGAATTTTTCAAGGCCTCCACTCCTGCCAACATTGCCGGACGAAACATTCCGGAATCCATATTACTTTTAAATTTTATCACCTCTTTTAAATACGCAGCATCTCCCGCCAGCATTCCCATCCGCCAACCGGCCATGTTGTGAGACTTGCTGAGCGAATTTAATTCGAGTGCTACATCCCTGGCACCAGGAATAGATAGAATACTTTGTGGCTGATCATTGAGAATAAAACTATACGGATTATCATTGACCAAAAGTATTTTATGGGTCTGCGCAAAGTCCACCAGTTCCTTAAAAAGTTCCACGGTGGCAGCTGTTCCGGTGGGCATGTGCGGATAATTAATCCACATAATTTTGACCTTACCCAGGTCGGTTTGCGCTAAAATTTTCAGATCAGGCAACCAGTTTTGTTCTTCGGACAAATTATAATATCTCACTTTTGCTCCTGCCAGTTGAGCTGTGGCCGCGTAGGCTGGATACCCGGGATTTGGGATTAACACCTCATCTCCGGCTTCTAAAAAAGTCATCGACAGATGCATAATCCCTTCTTTAGATCCAATCAGGGGGAGTATTTCAGATTCTGCATTAAGACTTACAGAAAAATATTCTTTGTACCAGTTTGCGTAGGCTGTTCTTAATTCTGGAATGCCCCGGTAAGACTGATAACCATGGACATCGGGCGCCATACTGTGATCTCTCAACTTGCTGATCACTGCGGGAGCAGGTGGCAGATCAGGACTACCGATTCCCAGATTGATAATTTCGTGTCCCGCTTTCCTCAACTTGTCCAGCTCTTTTAGCTTTCGCGAAAAGTAATATTCTTCAACGGTATTTATTCTGGCAGCGGTATTGATAATCATAAGTAGGTCAAAATTTAAAAATAAATCAAAAGCCGATCGTTAGTTGAGCCATCCTACTCGTCCTCTTGCCTTCTAACTTTCTTGAAAATACGCACCATAGCTCGCTATGTTTGCATTTTTAAACAGCTTCCTTATTAGAAAGCAAAATTACTTCGCATTATGGCTCACTTTATTAATACTTAGGGCAAAAAAAAAAGAGCTCGCAAGGAACTCTTTATTTTTAATTAACTATACGAGGTTCCGGTTTACGAGTGGTCGTAAAAGAAATAAAACGCGTAGTTAAAATAAGTTGATATTGGCACGAAGCACTTTTTTTTGGTTAAGGAACTAGCTAGGAAATATAGCAAGAGTTACTAATATTATTAGCAAACATAGAGTTTTCGTAGCTCTAATGCAAAATTAGGAAGCTTTTTTTTGAAAAAGTATCCAGGAAAACCCATTCATTTGAAAAAAACCTATCTGTGAATTACCATTTTTCATTCCTGACCCATTAAGCCCGTGAAGAACGGGGCGACCAAAGTTTAGTAATATCAGCTTTAATTGTCTGGTCAGAAAAATCCATTGTACTACCCAGCGAAACCTCTAAATCCTCTCTGGTAAAATTGAGTAATTCAATAGGAACACTGTGCATATGTTTTGGAAACTCATCAATTTCAATTTGATCATAGAAAAAACGCCAGCCCGAATCTTTGTATAAAGTTGGCATTTCCCGGACACCGATACCGATCGAATAATCCAGGCTCAAGACTTTGTCACTTACCAGACAACGCATATCTGTGTTTCCCATATCGAGACGATTGGTCATCGCTGCGCCTGGTCTGGCACCTAAAATATAGTCGTAGGTAAAAGGAATTATATCCCCTATTTTTAAATTTTTAATTACTTGTGGAATGGTAATGAGACGGCCAAAATACTGGCTCTTTTCAAAACGATCAATAACCACCCATACTTTTTCAATACCGATAAAACCTGGTTTATTATTGGTGGTACGCAACATCAACTGGACGTAATTACCCGGTTTAAGGATGGAAAAAAGCGTTCTTTTGTCAGGACGAATATAACGTCCGGAATTTTTAGAAAGAAATTTAATGTTGTATAAAGTGTAAGACATTGCAACGGATTTTTTAGACTTAACAGGATCGTAAAAAGTCTAGTAGATTAAATCAGATGCTAACAAAGATAAGGCAAAATGCCCTGAATTACAACTTTTTGTTTATTTTTATTTTAAATAAAACAAGTCTGGAAAGATCGCTGTTACTGGAAGTTTAATTGTTTGGTAAATCGCCCGCGTCTTAAGCTGTCTCTAGCTTCGCCGACTAATATCAGTCCACCTACTGAAGCACTATTTCGCGAAGAAAACAAACCAAATCCACCCGGAATATTGCTAAATATAGGCGGTACAGATGCACCAGTCAATCCAGTATTGGCTTGTCCGACCTTGATAAAATCGAGTAAATCAATAGAGCCAGCATCTACAATCACCTCCATACTTTCGTAAAACCGGGGTCCAGGGCCAGATGCATCCACGGTGCCACCGATGCCTGCTAAAATATCCGTTGCAGGAATTTCAATAATAATATTGGTATCGTCCTCATCTTCCGGTTCAATATTTTTTAGAGCAGTAAAAATAACGGACTTATTTATTCGGTTATTGAGATCACCCCCGATGGCTTCCTGATAATTTAAACGGATACGCAGATCAAAAATAGCCGCCGTATTATTATTAAATCTCCACTGGGTACGTATATCATTCTGACTTTCAATAGAAGATCTCCAGCTAATATCATCGTCCTGATCCGGAAATCGAATAATAGGATCGTGTACAATGGTCGTTGTTGCCTCCGTGATCGTCGTGTCTACATCTCCATCAATAATCGTCAGTTGGTAGTCTTCACCACCATTATAGCTTATTCCTTCCGGCAAGACCAACTTATACAGGTTATTTGGGACATTCGCAAAAACACCGGGGTCTCTTGGATAACCTTCCATGCCGCCATCCACGAGGGTCAAAGGATAAGTATTTCCTTCGGAAGTCAGGGTCACTGCGATATTTTCGTAGTAAAGTTCTTCCGGACGTTGTGCCAATTCCAGGGCACTCGTATTTTCACTAACAAATGCTTTTTCAATCCGAATATAGGTAGCGGTATCCTGTGGAGAAAGAAAACCGTAGATTACTGGTTTGTTGGTATCACCCGTCGTCAATTCAAAATCATTTGAACAATTGGAAAATCCAGCAATAACAAGGATAGAGAATAAGGAATAAAGAATTTTTTTCATATTGCAAAAGTAGACCTTTAAAGTGAAAATCTAAGGCAGATTCCTGTTAAATTTTCGGACCATCCTGGACAAAACAACTTATTTTTTATTTAGAAAAATTTCTCTAGTCTTCGGTCACCTTTGGAATTAATCAACAACTTCAATATCTTGCGTTTCTAAAATAACCTATATGTCCATTTCAAAAGAAGTTAAAAGAATTACCGTCCACGTTTTACAGTCTATGAAAGACAATGGCGAAAAAATATCCATGCTTACTGCTTACGATTACTCAATGGCCAGAATTCTGGACGCCGCCGGCATTGATATTTTGTTGGTGGGAGATTCTGCTTCCAACGTGATGGCTGGCCACGAAACTACCCTCCCGATCACCCTTGACCAGATGATTTATCATGCTTCGAGTGTGATCCGAGCCGTCAAAAAGTGTCTGGTGGTAGTAGATTTACCATTCGGTAGCTATCAGGGAAACTCAACCAAAGCGCTTTCTTCCACCATCAAAATAATGAAAGAATCTGGTGGCCACGCCGTAAAAATGGAGGGAGGAATCGAAATTGAAGATTCTATTCGAAGGGTTCTATCTGCGGGTGTTCCGGTCATGGGTCATCTGGGGTTAACTCCTCAGTCTATCTATAAATTCGGTACTTATACCGTGCGAGCAAAGGAGGAAGAGGAAGCTCAAAAATTGCTTAAAGACGCCAAACATCTGGAAGCACTTGGTTGTTTTGCTATTGTGTTGGAAAAGATTCCTGCACAACTTGCGGCGGAGGTTACCAAGGCATTGACTATTCCGGTGATCGGAATTGGTGCGGGTCCGGATGTGGATGGGCAGGTGCTAGTCACACATGATGTGATGGGTATTACTAAAGATTTTAAACCCAGGTTTTTGCGTCGCTATCTGGAGTTGTTTGATACCATGAAAGCGGCAACGGAAGAATATATTAAAGATGTGAAGTCGGGAGATTTTCCTAATTCAAAGGAGCAGTATTGAGGAGGTGGCTGGTGGTTTGTGATGGGGTTAATCAATTTCCCTGCAATCGCGGTACCCGATCAACCGATCAACCTAATAAAAAAGATAAATGAAAAAAATTATTGGTATTGTTATTTTATTGGCTATTGTGATTGGAGCTTTAATTGGTTATCAAAAATACGAGTCTGTTTTTGCACCGAATGTTCCCAGGAAGTTGGCGGATAAATATCTTAACATTCCAACTGGATCGGATTATGAAGATGTTAAAAGTTTGCTTATCAGAAAAGGAATGCTGATAGATACTTCCGGATTTGACTGGGTCGCTGAACGGATGAACTACCGAAAATCCAGTATGCGATCCGGGCGTTTTGAGATTCAGACGGGCTGGAGCAATCGGTCTTTAATTCAGCATTTGCGAGGAGGAAAACAGGCGCCTGTGAAGGTGATCCTGACCAACGAACGATTATTGGAAGAGGTGGCTGGAAAAGTAGCCCGTTTTATTGAGGCGGATTCAGTAGCATTGATTACAGCTTTTAATGATCAAAATTTATTAAAGGAAATGGGGCTGAAACGAGAGACGCTGATGACTTTATTTATTCCCAACACTTACGAGTTTTTCTGGAATCAAAACGCCGATGATTTTCTGGAAAGAATGAAAAAGGAACATGAAAAATTTTGGTCTAAAAATGATCGAAAAGCCAAAGCAGCCAAACAGGGTCTAAGCCCGGCGGAGGTGTATACACTGGCTTCTATCGTTGATCGGGAAAGTTTGCAATCTTCCGAACGTCCACGGATCGCGGGGGTTTACTTAAATCGACTGAAACGAGGGATTAAATTACAGGCCGACCCTACCGTGGTTTTTGCGACGGGTTTGTTTGATTTAAGAAGGGTCTTAAACAAGCATCTTGCTTTTGACTCTCCTTACAATACTTATATGTATCCGGGTTTACCGCCCGGCCCGATTAGCATGTCTTCGATTGACGGAATTGATTCGGTCCTGAGTCCGGAATCACATGGATATATTTTCTTTTGTGCCAAAGGTGACCTTTCGGGTACGCATTCCTTTGCAAAAACGATGGCGGGACATAGTCAGAATATTGCGGTTTATAAACGCAATTTGAAAAAACGGGGATTGCGGTAGCCTATTTTCAACTTTACTAATAATTTTAATCTTCTTTCTCTTCACAGTAAAAATACAATACGAGAGAGTCAATTATTTTATCAACTTATCAAACTCTTCCCGCCCCCGCGCATTCAAACAACCTGCTTTCGTCAATCGCCCTTTTCTCGCCACCAGTGTTCCATATTTAATATCCTGAATACCTCCTTTGCTGTGGGCATCGGGATTGATCGAAATTAAAACGCCTTTTTCGCGGGCGTAGGGAATCCAGGTCCAGTCGATATCGAGGCGGAGCGGATTGGCGTTGAGTTCGAGGTGGACGCCGTTGGCAGCGCAAGCGTCGATGACTTTGGCGTGGTCAATTGGGTAGCCGGAGCGGGCTAGTAAAATTCGTCCCGTAGGATGACCGAGGATCGTGGTATAAGGATTTTCAATGGCGGTAATTAATCGTTGGGTCGCTTTCTTTTCGTCCATTTTCAGGTTGGTGTGAACGGAGGCGATGATCAGATCAAACTGCTTGAGTATTTCTTCGTCGTAGTCCAGAGAGCCGTCGTTGAGGATGTCGGATTCAATACTTTTGTAAATTTTAAAATCTTTTTGTTGAGCGTTTAATTTGTCAATGGCGGAAAACTGTTCGAGGAGGCGATCGGGTTTGAGGCCATTGGCGTAGAAGGCGGCCTGGGAATGATCGGTGATCGTGAGGTATTCGTAACCAAGATTTTTGGCCTCTTCGACCATCTCTTCGAGGGTGTGAATACCGTCGCTGTAGGTGGTGTGCGCATGGACAACACCCCGGATGTCTTCCGCACGAATTAGCTCATCGGCGGAAATAGCGGGCATGGATAAAGCAGATTCGTCGTAGCGTAATTCTGGTAAAATATAGGGTATTTGGGCTTTTTCAAATACTATTTTTTCGGTTGCTATATTTTTAAAATCAACGGTGTCCGCATTTGCTTTGGCTTTTTCTAAAAATGCCGAAATAAATTCGGAACTGCTGCTGTACCGAAACAGCTTGCTCCCCCACTCTTTTGGTTCACAAACAAAAATACGTACCGGAATTCCTTCTTCCGTATTTCCATAAAAACCGTTTTTATCTTTATTTTTAAAAATCAAATCTTTATTGTCAAACAACTTTTCTACTTCTTTGGTATTCGAAATCAAAAAATCCATATGTTCTACTACCGGGTTCAACTGAATCATATCCCCGACCACGGCGATTTGCGCACCGGGTAGTTGTTTTTTAAATTTTTCTACTAAAACCTCTTGTACGGGCGCGACTTTTCCGTAGTGAAATTTATTTTTAGAATTAAGAAAGAGTTCCAGCTTCCTGATCAATTGGGTTTGGGTTTTCTCACCAAAGCCTTTGATTTCTACCAGTCGATTTTCGTTGCAAGCGTAGAGGAGTTCTCCGATGGATTCGGCGCCAAGTTCTTTCCAGACGACGCGGACTTTTTTGGGACCGAAACCGTTGACTTTTAACATATCGACGACGCCCGGCGGAGTCATTTCGCGGTATTTTTCGTAGGTCATCATTCTACCCGATTCGTTGAGTTCGCGGATCTTTCCGGCGATGGTTTTTCCGACGCCTTTAAAGGCCGTAATTTCTTCGTCGGACATTTCGATGAGCGGGGTTTCAACTTTTCGCAGGGTCAGGTAGGCGCTGTTGTAGGAGCGAATCTTAAAGGGATTTTCGTCGTGGAGCTCCATGATTTTTGCGAGGTCGGAGAAGGCGGTGGCGATTTGTTTATTGGTCATTTTTTTGCTGTTGGCTGTTGGCCGTTGGCTATTGGCTTCCTTCTATTGTAAATTTGTTTGGAGGGAAACGGAGTAGTTAACGGGGAAGCAGTCATGTTCTTAATATTTTGGATTTTTTTTTGGTAAAGGTCGTGAATTTTGAGACGTGGTGGGTTAATTTTTTTAGGAAAATTTTAATGGGAATTCGAAAAACGAATAAGTTTCTTTTTTTTGGTTATACCCATTTTCACAAAAATTAATTTCGCTATTCCACCTGGCTTTTGTATCATTGGACCAAACAAACTCTAATGGACAAAAAATCTCCGTGGTTGATCGAAGCGTATTCGCTCGTTGCTGAAAAAGGCATGGGTAAAATAAATATTGAGTCCCTGGCACAAAAAGTGGGCAGTAGTAAATCTTCCTTTTATCATTTTTTTGGCGATACGGAAAATTTCAGAGCGGCCTTATTTGACTATCATATTCAACGTTCGGAAGCCCTGGCGCTCAAGATTAGTGCTTGCGATAATCTAAAACCGGAAATGTTAAACGTTTTTCTGGAAAACAAAAAGGACATTTTATTTCATAAACAGATAAGAATTAAAAGAGAAGACGAACGCTGCAAAGTTTGTTTTGAAGTGGCTTATAAAAAAGTAGAAAATGCCATCTTCGATAAATGGATCATTCACCTTGGCTTGTCCAATCAAGCGTTGTTCGCCAAAGCCTTCCTGAATCTGGTCGCCGATAATTTTTTACTTCGGATCACCAAGAACAATTTCACCTACAATTGGCTCGAAACGTACATTCAGGAAATTGGTTATTTAATTACGCAAATAGATAATACAAATACAAAGTAGCCGATTGTACGCCGCCGTACAATATGCAACAACTAATTGTCATATCTTGAGGTTAAATTAAAAAAGCGCCAAGTTATGACTTTAAGACACTTCAAATATTTATCTGCTTATCTGTTGCCCGTCATCGCCTTAATGTCGATCTATTTTGGCGGTTATTATTCTTTCAGTGCCCTCATTTTTATATTTATCGTCATTCCAGCCGTCGAATTATTTACGAATGGTAATACGAGTAATCTGAGCAAAGTAGAGGAAGAAATTGCGGCGGCGGATCGCTTTTACGATTATCTTCTCTACTCGCTGGTTCCGTTTCAATTTATAATTCTTGCTTATTTTCTTTATAAAACTGGAGATCCAACGCTGGCGGGGTACGAGGTTATCGGCATGATTACCGCCTACGGCATGGCTTGCGGCCTGACGATTAACAATGCCCACGAATTGGGCCATCGCAATACTAAAATGGAGCAATTTATGAGCAAGGCCGCTTTAATGACCAGTTTGTATATGCACTTTTTTATCGAACACAATCGAGGTCATCACCTGCACGTAGCCACAGAAGAAGATCCGGCTTCCAGTCGCTACGGAGAAAATTTGTATGCTTTTTATCTGCGGTCTATTCCAGGATCGTGGCTGTCCGCCTGGAATCTGGAAAAGAAAAGATTGCACGCACTTAACAAGCGTATCTGGACTTTAGAAAATGAAATGCTGGTATATCAAATTATTCAATTTACGCTGATCGCGCTGATTGGAATTTTCCTGGGTATCAAAGTAATGTGTTGTTTTGTGATTGGAGCCGCGATTGGTTGTTTGCTACTCGAAACGGTCAATTATATCGAACATTATGGCTTGCGCCGAAAGAAAAAAGCCAACGGAAAACGTTACGAAAGAACGCAACCCATTCACTCCTGGAATTCCAATCATCCGGTCGGAAGAATGGTCATGCTGGAATTATCCCGTCATTCTGATCACCATTTTATTGCCAACCGAAAATACCAGTTGCTCCGCCACTTTGACGACAGTCCGCAAATGCCCGCCGGGTATCCGGGGATGATGTTGTTGGCAACGGTTCCGCCGCTATGGTTTAAGGTGATGCACAAATTGATTGATGACAGAAAGGAGGTAGATGTAAAAAATTTTCAGGATGCTACCAATAAACTGTAAAATTAAAGACCTACGTCGGCGAGTTATTATCATCTTCATCAAAAAAGATATTCACGTTCGTCACAAAATCGAGACTATTCAGCGTACGTAAAAATTCCTCATTTTTATTGGCTTTTTTAAGATTGAAATGATAAAAAGCCTCAATATCTTCATTAAATCCAACATTTTTCAAATTGACCAATTTGATCCGGCGACAGTATTTTTTAAGAATTTTAGAAAGCTTGTTATCTGCGCTATCTGTTCCGGAGTAAGAAACTTGTAAAAGATGTTGCCGACGTTTGGGAGCGGCAAAATTGGTTCCGACCAAAATAATAATAACCGCACTAACGACCAACGTAGCGATGATCGCCACTATTTTAAGTCCGACACCAGCAGCCATTCCAACAGTCAACGAAAAGAAGATAAAAATAATATCCTGTGTATCTCGAACTGCGGTACGAAAACGGATGATCGACATTGCTCCTACCAGTCCAAAAGCCCGCGCCAGATTATTTCCAATTACTAAAATAACCACTGAGGTAATCATCGCCAGTAAAACCAGCGAATTAACAAAAGTCACCGAATAACTGGGACCTTTATACACAATACGGTAGACCATCGAAATGATCAAACCGCAGACCAGTGCCACCAGCATATTCCCCGCAATGTCAAATATCGAGGGAGAAAAAATCTCTATATTTTGAAAATCTTCTAACATTATTTTTGATTACACTCGTCCTGACTTTTATTAAATTTCTTTTCTAATTTGAGCGCCGCTTTACGTGCTTTCTTTTCTTCTTTCTTTTTAAGTCGCTTTTTTTTCTGATTGTTCTTGACCATCTTGGCATAAGCTATTTTATCTTTCGTACTTGGCCCCGTAATTCGACCGTAAGAGAAGGTCTGCAGAGGTCGGTCTACATCAATTGACGGATGCGCGTCGATACAGAGACAATATTTGGAGGCCGATTCTTTAACCAATCCCAGCATTGAAATAATCGGCTTCATCCATGCGGGATAATAATCGTTAAATTTCACTTCCAGAATAAAGATACCCTGAATTGCCGTTCGGGCCCGATCTTCACGATACAACTCATCTACCGTTGGATAAGGCGTTCCCCGCAAATTTTTGTCAAAAGTAATCCTTAAATTATTACCCTCATCATTTGTCTTGGATAAATACGGTTCCCGCTCGTAGATGACACAAACGACGGGACGCATTTTGCGCGCGTACACGTTATACATAAACTTGCTAGCATTGTCCCGTGCATCCTTAAACTTCTCGGTATTTTGAATAAACAATTCCGGATTGATGCCCTGAAATAAACTTTTAGCAAAACCATATTTCATCGGCGCACGATTTTTCAAGATCGGTGCTTCGTATTTTCTTTTAATTTCTAAAAATACCGTATTGGTAGATTTTTCTTTATTATACCCCCGCAAGCGCACTTTGTTACGGTGTTTTTGTCCATCAATCTTGGTGTGATAACATTCAAAGTCAGGCGTATCAAAATAGATACTACGAACTGTATACTCTTGTTCGACCCGGGAAGCAGCAAATTTATCCAGCGTCGTAAAAGGTTTAATAAGACTCCGTAATAAATCAAGTTTACTGTTTGGAACAAAATATTTATATTCGAATCGTAACATAAGATTATTTCAATTCGAGATTTGCAGATCGTTTTAGATACTCCAGCACTCTGACAGCACTACAGGTCACTTTACATTTAACAGGCATCCCACTTGCTAGTCCGGGAATATTACCACTAACACTTGCTTTAGCCAAAACGACTACATTTCGATTTATGATTTCTACTTTGTCATTGAGACCCAACAATTTTGCGGGCACCAGGGTATCCTGTCCGAGGATTGATAACTCGATGACTGTATTTTCATCCATAAAATCACGATCCCTAAGTTTGACGGGAATGATCAGAATATGTTCGGTCGTATCCTGTATCATCATCCGGTCACCATCCAGGGCGGTTTCGAAGGAAATTTTCCCGGCAATGGGGGAATGAATCGTATAATTATCAGTAGACGTTTTTAAAAAATCTATTTGATTGCGAAGCGAAGCAATCCGTGACTTGATGTATTCCACTTCTTCGGGTCGATCACCACTGGTAGCCACCAGAATCTTTTCCCGCGCGACAACAAGTGCATTATTTGCTTGCTTAAAATCGTTTTCAATATTTTCATATTCCGCACGGGCGAGCAACCCTTCGTTTAGCATATCTTCAGCCCGGGCAATCTTAAGCTTTTGAATTTCCAGTTCCTGCTCAGCCAGATGTAACTCCTCTCTGGCCTGACTGACTATCTCGGGTTTGGCACCAGCCCGCGTTCGCAGGAGGTTGGCCTTTTCAATATTTTTTTCGTTTTCTAACGAGACCAGTTGTCCATTGAGTAAATTGGATTGAATAACCGCAATCAATTCACCACTGTCGATCTTGCTCTCTGAAATTTGATTAGGATTGAATTGAATATTTACGATATCACCCCGATCAAACTGATAACTGGAATAGTCCTTTAATAATCCAGTTTTGTGATTGTGCAAAGTACTAACCAGCGAACCGTCCGGGCGCTTGTGAATAACCCACTGCTGGAGTGGATAGACCTTGGCCGTTGAGTCGAAGGCATAGGGAATATCTATCGGTACGAACACACTCGCAATGATTAAGATAATCAGAATAATACCTATAGCTCCCTTGAACATAAATCTTAAATACTTTATTATTGGCCAGATTGTTCCATAATAACGGAAGAACTTATATACTATCTAACATTTTATTATTTCTTAACTTCTGACCAAGCTAAAAAAGTCTCTATATTGCCAAATGTGCACCGTATGACCTTAATCATGCAAACATACTAAAACGATCGGCTATCAATTAGGCACAAATTAACAAATGCTATTTTATGCCAATTTTAGACCAAATCAGAAATACAAACGACCAGCCGCTTAGGAATGTTGATAAAATCAAGTACAACTTTCTGGTTGGTTACAAGTAAGGAATGAGTTAGGAATGTTGATAAAATAAATTAAGACACTATGCTTCATCTTTTTCCATCACTCTATTTAATCGCCATTCCTAAGTTATGAACTGGCCGCGAATATACGTTTTTTCCAAAAAACCAGATATTCCCCGCGGTTCGAAATACCTCTTTTTAGGTTTTTTATTTATCTTTGAATTCTCAACTCTAATTTACAAAGTTCTAAAAACAATTTAAGTTATGTCAAAATTTTTGCTGTTTAGTTTATTGCTATTGAGTATAGCTTGCGGTAAAACGGCTGCCGACAGTTCAGCACCTTCTACCAATGCCAACCTCCAGGGTTTTCAAGAAAGTCCATTTGACAACGGCGTTTCCTTCGCACAAAAAACAGGAAACGACAACATTACCCTCGAAGAAGGTACCTTGCTCAATGGAAAAAAGAATGGTACCTGGACTACATATCATCCTAATGGTCGGGTCGCAACGGTTACCAGTTACATTAATGGTAAGAAAAACGGAATTTATCTGGAATTTACCAATCGGGGACAGATAGAACTTCGTGCCAACTACAAGGATGATATTTTTAACGGCACTTATGCTAGCTATAAATTTGGAACGCGCCCAATTAAGGAAATGAATTATAAAATGGGAAAAATAGATGGTTTCTACAAAGAATATCACAATAACGGGAAACTCCAGAAAGAGGTGAGTTACAAAAATGGTATTCAGGATGGCCCTTTCCGGCAATATAACGATGAGGAAAAATTGCTCATGGAGTATGAATACAAAAATGGAGAGAAAGTCAGCGGCGGTGTGGTGACTGAATAACCATCGATGCATCATCCCGGGAATCCTGGATAAGCGATCCATTTTTGAATAATAACAGGAACGGTTCAAAATATCTTTACATTAGAGTTTATGTACAGAAAATTTGTATGGGACTCAAATAATCTTCTTGATTCAGGAATACAAAATAAATTCTAATGAAAATTCCGACAAGTGTTATTTGCTGGTTTTTCTTGTTGACGCCTGTTTTATTGTGGGGCCAGCGGGATACCTCCCGGACAAATGAACCGCTGCCGGATGGTGCGGAGGATTTGATTGAAGATTTTATTCAGAATGGGGATGCAGAAGATGATTTTGACTTTAATGACTTATTTGCCGAATTAGAATTCCGTCGCGATCATCCGCTTAATCTCAATAAAGCAACGCAGTATGACCTGGAAGCATTGCGCCTGCTTTCCGATATACAGATTAATGATTTTATCAATTACCGGGCAACGTACGGAGATTTTATTGCAACGGAGGAATTACAGGCCATTCCTAGTTTTGACCTTAAAACAATCAGCCAACTTCGCCCTTTTGTATCGGTCAGAGGTGGCGTGGATGACTATCAAGTTCCGCTTCTAAAAATGATGGCCGAAGGTCGAAACGAAGTCCTGGGCCGCTGGCGACGACGGCTCGAAACAACAAGAGGATTTAAGGAATTTACTGGCTTTATCATTCCACGGGATGAACGACCCATCGAATTTATCGCCAACCAAAACCCGTATCAAGGCGATGAAAATGCGTATTATTTTCGCTATAAGCATACCTACGAAAATCGTCTTAGCTACGGCGTCACCATGGAGAAAGATGCGGGGGAAGATTTTTTCCGAGGTAGTAATCCACAGGGATTTGATTTTTACTCCGCCCATTTTCACCTAAAAGACTACAATAAGGTCATCAAGGATTTGACCATCGGTGACTATAGTGTGAGCTTCGGGCAGGGCCTGGTTCTGTACACAGGATTTGGTCGTGGAAAAGGTACCGAAACAATGGCCATTAAAAGAGGCCGACGGACACTCAAAGGTTATAGTTCAGTAAACGAAGTTAACTTTTACAGAGGTGCGGGAATAACTTTAAACTTACATAAAAACGTAGAAGCAACTTTTTTTGGATCTATTCGAAAGCGCGACGGAAACCTGGTTATACCTACCGACACCCTCGACAGCGATGATCAAATTGCGGAATTTACGTCTTTACAGATCAGTGGCCTTCATCGCTTAAAGCTGGAAATAGAAGACGAAAATGCGATTCAACAAATGGTCGTAGGCACCAATATAAAGTATCATCGTGATCGCTGGCAAGTAGGTCTTAATATTTTGCATAACAAGCTAGACAAACCACTCACTCGTGCTTTTCGTCCATATACCCAGTTTTATTTTGAAGGAGATCAACTGACTAATGTTAGTCTGGACTATTCCTATATTTTTCAGAATATTAACTTCTTTGGAGAAACTGCCATGAGCGATAACGGGGCTATTGCAACAACCAACGGGGTATTGTTTGGACTGGATCGAAAGATAGACCTGGCGGTGTTATACCGTAATTTTCCCAGAGATTATCAGGCACTGGATGCGAATGCTTTTGGAGAATCACGGACTGCCCGAAATGAACAAGGTCTTTATTTGGGCGTAGAAGTACGTCCGGCCAATCGCTGGAAATTTACCACCTACTTTGATCTATATACGCATCCCTGGTTGCAATTTGACGCGGATGCTCCTTCGATGGGCTACGATATGCAGTCCCGACTCACCTATTTTGTTAAACGAAAACTAACGGCCTATCTTCAGATAAAATATGAGGTAGAAGAAGAAAACCTACGCGGTAACGAAAGCAAAACAGATTTCCTGGCACCTACCAAAACTTTCCGGATTCGTTTTCAATTTGACAACAAGCTCAATCCTGGTGTCGAACTTCGGACGCGCCTCGCCTGGGGCTTTACCAAAAACAACGTAAATATCAATGAAAGTGGTATGATGTTATATCAAGACATTGTTTATAAACCCAAGTCCCTACCCTTCTCATTTACAACGCGTTTTGCGTACTTCGACACGCCGAGTTTTAATGTTCGTTTCTACTCCTACGAGAACGATATTCTCAATTCTTTTTCCGTTCCTCCCTACTATAATCGAGGTACTCGTTTTTACTTTAACCTCCGTTTTAAAGGCATCCGTAACTTAACTTTAGAGGCTCGCTATGCACAAACATTCTGGCGAGGCGAAGAAGGTTTTTCGGTTGGTACCACAGAAGAAGTTCTGGGACCTACCCGCTCGGAGGTGAAGGCGCAGGTGAAATATATCTTTTAGGACGTAAAAAAATTCTACTGTCTTTTTTGAGTTTTCAAATACTTTAGAGTGCGATACCCATGCATTGGGAGAACCGATTAACGAATCACTAATCAACCCTTCTTAATGTCTAGGAAAAATTAACAATTTGAAATACATACTAATTTAGTACCCAACTCACTAGCATATGACCGCATTATTTATTATAATATTATCATAACCATCAGATTATTACGGTTCTACGCGCAGTTTCACAACGACGCATTTTTTTCCACTTTTTATCTGAAGTAGATAGAGTCCGCTTGCCAGTTTTTTATTTAGAACCAATTGGCTGGTCTCTGCTTCGACGGGCTGGATGGCCGGCTGATCCATCAGCTGTCCGGCAAGGGTATAAATCTGAATTTCCGTAATATTTGATTCGGCTGGATGTTGTAAAAATATCTCGGTAATTGCTGGATTAGGAAAAACAGTATAATCACTATTATTTAAAATATCTTTTGTTGAAACAGCAATCATCCCTTCCGGATTGCCTGGTAAATAAGCATCAAACCCCATTCGACTGGCTACATAAATATCACTAAAATCATCATTATTAAAATCAGCAATGACCAGTCCCCATGCTTCCTCCGTCATGATTGGCGGACTGATTATATCATCGGTTCGAACGGTAAATTTTCCAGTACCGTCGTTTAGTAAAGCCTGAAGTGGATTTGCCAGTACATTGGTGATAAAAAGATCAAGCGTTCCATTTTGGTCAATATCATGAAAAGCCGCATTGGTCGTTTGATTAGGCTCCAGAGGTAAGAGCGTAGAAGTCAGATCAATAAAAAAGCCGTTGGCTTCGTTAATATAAATCCGATTTTGGGGATCCTTATCAGAATTAAACTGGACATTGGCCAGAAATAAATCCGGTTTTCCATCATTATTTACATCTCCAAAACAAGCTTTTCGGGTATCCATATTTACGCCTTGCGGTAATCGCATAGTAGATTGATCCAGAAAAACACCCGTACCATCATTTATTAAAAGTTCGTTACCATCACGATTGGCAAAAAACAAGTCAAGGTCTCCGTCTGCGTCAACATCCTCTAGCAGCACATGGTCGGTGGATTTTACAGTACCCGTCAGCCGTGCATTTGTTTCGTTGGTAAATGTTCCATCTCCATTATTAATCATACAAAAGTTTACCTGTTCCAGATTCCCAATGATTACGTCCAAAAATCCATCATTATTAACATCTCCAACTGCAATCGCGCCACCATTGGTTGCGGGTAAGAATCCAGCGATCGTAAAATTCCCGTTCCCATCATTGTTATAGTACTCATGACCAAAACCTCCCTGATTGATAAAGATAATATCCACGTCTCCGTCTGCGTCAAAATCACCCAGACCAATATCCTCCGTATCATTTAGTATATCTGTGAAGCCATTACTGATCGTCATAAAATCACCATTTCCAAGGTTGTATGATATTGAATTTTGCTGAAATTCGTTACCCATAATCAAGTCCTGGTCACCGTCACTATCTATATCTGCAGATTTTACCACAATAGTATTTTGACTGACACTAGCCCCTGGCAAGACTTGTTCTGCATATATTTGTGCGTGAGATGGTGATGTAATCGTCAGGAGGAGTAGACCAAAGAATGCTTTGGAAAAGGTATGTATGTTCATAGTACGCCGATCATTTTCAGGTAACAGGAATGGTATCTGTTCTTAGCCAACGCATCATAGAGGCTTAAAACAGATCGTCAATTTCCCGAGTACCAAGGATGAAAAAAAATTTATTGTTTCGGTGTTCTGTGTTTGAAAAAGATATGGGAGTGGATAATATTGCTCCAAGATAGGCCATTTATTAATAAACCACAATTTATCAATAAAAAATCAAGTGTTACATAAGGGATGTTAAATAAATAACTATCCATTCTGATTTTCTAAAATATGATTTATACTTCCCTGCCCGAACAGATGTTCAGTCAGGCGGGGTTATTTTTTCATTTTTTTATATGCATTAATCAATCCATTGGTCGAAGGATCGTGACTCGTAATCTTCTTTTTATTGAGTAATTCTGGTAGAATCTGTTTGGCCAATTGCTTACCAAGCTGAACACCGGGCTGGTCAAAACTAAAAATATTCCAAATAGCACCTTGCGTAAAAATCTTGTGTTCGTACAAAGCGACCAAACTCCCAAGTGAACGGGGTGTCAATTGTTTTAACAAGATAGAGTTGGTCGGTCGATTTCCGTCAAATGCTTCGAAAGGAGTCAAAAAATCCTTTCTTTTTTTGGACATTTTTTTATCCGCTAATTCAGTAGCAACTTCCGCTTCGGATTTTCCGTTCATGAGCGCTTCGGTCTGGGCGAAAAAATTGGACAATAAAATTTCGTGTTGGTCACCCAAAGGGTTGTGCGAATTAGCTGCGGCAATAAAATCACAAGGAATCATTTTAGTTCCTTGATGAATCAACTGATAGAAGGCGTGTTGCCCATTCGTTCCCGGCTCTCCCCAAATAATCGGTCCTGTTTCGTAATCAACTGGATCGCCATTTCGGTCTACGGACTTACCGTTGCTTTCCATATTTCCTTGCTGAAAATAAGCGGCAAAACGGTGAAGGTATTGATCATAAGGAAGAATGGCCTCGCTGGAAGCACCGTAAAAATTGTTGTACCAAATACCAATAAGCGCAAGAATAACGGGTCCATTTTTTTCTAAAGGGGTTGTTCTAAAGTGTTCGTCCATCGCGTGCATTCCTTCGAGTACTTCTAAAAAGTCTGGATAGCCAATGGTCAGGGCGATCGACAATCCAATAGCCGAAGAAAACGAATACCGTCCTCCTACCCAGTCCCAAAATGGAAACATATTGTCGGGGTTGATGCCAAACTCCGTGACTGCCGACTTATTGGTAGACAGTGCCACAAAGTGATCGGCTACGTACGCTTTCTTTTTTGCGGCATCCAAAAACCATTGTCGGGCGTTGGTCGCATTCACAAGTGTTTCCTGCGTGGTAAAAGATTTGGAAGCGATGATAAATAGCGTCGTTTCCGGGTTTACTTTTTTTAGAATTTCTGTAAGATGAGAAGGATCGACGTTGGATACAAAATGCGGTTGAATCGACCCCAGCCAATAAGGACGCAATCCTTCGGTCACCATTACATTACCCAAATCACTGCCTCCAATCCCAATGTTGACGACATCCGTAATTTGTTTACCCGTATAGCCCTGCCATTTTCCACTGTGTATTTTTTTACAAAATTGTTCCATCTGCTTTAAAACCGCTTTGACTTCCAGCATGACATTTTTACCATCCACTTTAATGGCACGACGAGAGCGGTTCCGCAGGGCCACATGCAAAACCGCACGGTCTTCTGTTTCGTTGATCGCTTCCCCACGAAACATCGACTTTATATTGTCTTCCAGTTTGGTTTCCCGGGCCAGTTCAAATAATAACTTCAATCCTTTCTTGTCTATTCTATTTTTGGAATAATCGAGTAGTATGTCTTCAAACTGTAAAGATAACTGAGAAAACCGTTTTTTGTTTTTTGTAAAAAGGTCTTTGATCTGCTCGTCTTTTGTAGCAGCAAAATGTTCGGTTAATTTTTGCCAGGCGGCAGTCTCGGCTGGATTAATACGGTGTAGCATAAGTAAATTTTATTTTCAACAAATGTAGTAAATTAAGTCGTTAATTTTGTTTTTCTTTTTTATCTTGATAAATATGGCAAAGCACAACGAACTGGGAAAACTAGGAGAAGATATCGCTCAGGAGTTTTTACTCCAAAAAGGGTATATCATCGAGGCGAAAAACTATCGTCACCGACGACTGGAACTAGATATTGTAGCAAAAGATGGAGCGACCCTGGTTTTTGTTGAAGTAAAAACGAGATCAGATGACTTTCTGTTTGATCCGGAAAAAGCGATAACCGATAAAAAAGAAACTTTGATGCGCAATGCGGCGGTGGCTTATATGCGAGAGACCGGCCACGACTGGGCGATCCGATTTGATGTGATCGCGATTGTGGTACGTGGTAAAGATCGGTACGAGGTGCGACACGGGGAAGATGTATTCTTTTAGAAAAGGTTTATAAACTGGACAAAGCCCGGAAAACGTGATGAATTATAATTCCACCAGTTTGATTCCTTCCGTTTCCAGCGAGATGATTCTTTTTTTATACAGATTTCCCACCGCCTTTTTAAATACTTTTTTACTAACGGCTAATCTATCGTAAATCGCTTCCGGCGGAGACTTGTCGGTCAGTGGCAAAAATCCATTGTTTTTCTTGAGTACCGTTATGAGCCATTCTGCGGTATCGGTTACTTGTTCGTAGCCAGATTTTTGGAGACTCAAATCCAGCTTTTGGTCTTCACGTACATTTTTAATGTAGCCGTTGAAACGATCTCCTCGTTTTATCGGTTGAAAAACATCTGAGAAAAAAAGCATTCCCCAGTATTCGTCGTTGACGATCATTTTCCATCCCAAATCAGTTGTCGTAACCGCTAGTAAATCAACGGTATCTCCCTCGTTCAACCCTTCTGATTTTTCTTCGAGCAGATTACTCAGACGGGCAGTTGCGGCGAGGCGGTCGCTTTGTTCATCAACATAAGCGTAAACAATGTAAGATTGTCCTTCTTTCATTCTGATGGTTTGTTCCCGAAAAGGAACCAGTAGATCTTTTCCATCCAGTCCCCAATCCATATAAGCGCCATTGGGTCCATTTTGTCGAACTTCGAGAAAGGCGAATTTTCCAACGGTAATTTTTGGTTTGAGCGTTGTCGCAATCAAGCGATCTTCCGTATCGGTATAGATAAAAACTTCTATTTCTGATCCGTCTTCCAGATCATTCTCCGGTGCCTGACCATTGGGTAAAAGTATTTCTCCGTAAGGACCACCATCGAGGTAGTATCCAAAATCAACGGCCTTGACGACCTCCATTTTATTATAACGTCCTATTTTTAACATAGCGCAAAGATACGCTTATAGAATGATTTTTTCCAAAAAGAATAGCTTGTTTTAGGCGATGGATTCCGGTGGCGGCATTTCACCAAATTCATCTCCCATCATTCGCCAACAGGTAATAAACATGGCTGCAATGATCGGACCCAGGACAAAACCGGACAATCCAAACCAACTGAGTCCTCCCAGCGTAGACAAAAGGATGAGCCAGTCCGGCATCTTGGCATCATTACCAACTAAACGGGGACGCAATAGATTATCAATTAAACCAATAAATAATGCACCTACAATGATCAGAATGATCGCTTCCGTATAACTACCCTGCAAAAACAAAACCCCGGCAATCGGGCCCCAGACCAACAGCGCACCGACCGGCAACAAAGCAGCAATAATCATCAGTGCTCCCCAGATAACGGCACCTTCTACTCCTAGCAAAGCAAATAAAATACCGCCTAAAACACCCTGAATTAATGCAATCAAAATACTTCCTTTTACGGTAGCACGTGCCACACTTTGAAATCGTTCGATTAATCGCCGCTCCTTTTTATCTCCAATTGGTAAAACATAAATCAGGCTATCCACTAATTTTTTTCCATCCCGAAAAAAGAAAAACAACACGTAAAGCGTAATGGCAAACTGAACCAGCATTCCCAAAACACCTTGTCCAAAGCCCAATACTTTTTTAGCAATTGTTTGAGAAGAATTACCTGCCCATTCCGTTATTTTGGATTGAATATTATTAATATCCAATCCAATTTTTTCTAACTGCGGAGGAATTAACCTTTTTACCTGTCCTGTTAACTCACCTATTTGTTCCTGTGGCTTCCATTCTCCGGATTCAATTTTTTCTGACATATCAAGGGCTTCTACCACTAAAGCTAAACTGACCAGTCCCAATGGTATAATCACAATGAGCAGGATACCAACCAGGGTAATTCCACTGGCCAATGCCGGCTTTTCAGAAAAACGACTCAATACTTTTTTATAAAGTGGATCAAAAACAATGGCCAGTACGGCTGCCCAAAATGCTCCAAGCAGAAAGCTTTTGATCAGACCAAAAAAAGCTATCGTAATTAAAAACAATAGAAGAAAGAAGAAGTTGTTAGCGATTTTCTTTTGCATAGTATATAAGTGTTAATACTTGAAGAGCATTCTCTGGTATTTGGACAAGATAGGGAATTGTTCTGAAGTCAAAGGGATCATTACCTAATTTTAGCAGTTGTATATATTTTTAAAAAAAAATCTCCGAAACTTTCTACCCCAAATGATCCAATATCTCAGCTACGATGGCTTCTATAGATTGATCGATAGAAACCTTGATCGCATGATCCGGCTCCTCCAGCGTTCTGAATTGAGATTGTAATAATGCTGGAGGCATAAAATGATCTTTACGATTTTGCATTCGCTGATAAATTAACTCGTAAGTTCCGGAAAGGAATACGGTCGTGGCCGGAACTTTGAGTTTGGCATTGAGGGTTTGCCGATAAGATTCTTTGAGGGCAGAACAGGCTAATACCAGTCCTTGGTCCTTATTCTTCGCCAACAGGTCTGCCAAATTTTCCAGCCAGGGTTGTCGGTCTGTATCGTTGAGTGCAGCACCGCTCGCCATCCCTTCCACATTAGCAGGAGGATGAAAATCATCTGCGTCCTGATAAGCGATATTTAATTTTTGCGCAAGTTTTTTTGCGATGGTGGATTTTCCGGAACCGGAAACACCCATAACAATAATGAGATCTTTCAAATGTATGTTTTTTAAAGCAACCGAACATGTCAGAGCGCGTATCCAAACGATGGTGAATATGCGAACTTTTCCAACTTGTATTAATCTCACCAAAGTAAATAAAAAAATCGTTTCTAAAGTAGAAACGATCCTGTTTTTTGAATCCTGTATTTTTGGCCTCATCAGCAATAGACTGGTTACCCAAGAAAATCAATTTATTGATACCTCATTCCTAAGCCACTCATTAACAACGGCCTGTACATTTTCGTAGACAAATTCTGCTCCACTCTCTCGCAACATTTTTTCATCGTACGCAGTCGTAACTCCTATAACGCGCATACCCGTAGCAGATGCGGCTTGTAAGCCAGTTTTGCTATCTTCAATAATATAAGTTGTTGAGTAATTATCCGGGTGAATGCCCAGCATATCGGCAAGTAAAAAATAAGGTTCAGGGTTCGGTTTCGTGCGTTGGTAATTTTCCATACCCAGCATAATCGGAACTTTTAATCCGTGGCGTTCAGCCGTTATAGCGACAAAAGGTTGAGGTGCATTACTAGCGATTCCAAAAGATGTATTTTGTTGTTCTAAAAAACAAAACATCTCCCGCACACCTGGTAAAAGTGGTGCGGGGGTGGTCAGGTTAACAACGTGTTTGGTTTTTAAGTCCATATATGCTTTCGCATTGGAGAGGTCATTGTTGAGTTGGCAAAAGTACTCAGCAATTAAAAGCGGCGATTGTCCACTTAACTCCGGTGGGTAAATTCCAGGATCAGTACCCCAAAATTCCAATGCAGCGGATCGCCATGCCTGACGATGTGTCTTTTTGCTATCTACGATTACGCCGTCAAAATCAAAAAGAACAGCAGTTGGTTTAGGCAGCACGACTTCCGGTTTTAGCATTTTTTTTTACATTTAATAATTCCATCAAATAAGGATTTAAAAACTTACCTTCTGGATCCAGTTCTGCCCTTAAATTTTTAAAATCCTCCCACTTCGGATAAATTCTGGAAAGCGCTGCATCTTTGGCATTAAAGCGTTTGCCCCAGTGAGGACGTCCACCATGCTTCAAGAATATTTCTTCTACCACTTCGAATGCCTTATAATGATCTGCATTCGCTGCATCTCGCGTTACACAACCAACAGTAACACAATCTTCTCCGTACGCATAACTTAACCAGGAGTCGTCCTGCTTAACAAATCGAATATCCATCGGAATATGCACGTAAGCCGCGTTATTACTGTTATCCAGGGCTGCTTTTAATTCGGTAAAGCACGCATTAAATCTACTTTTGGCAATGGTCCATTCGGCCAGTTCCAGTGTTCCGCTTCTACTTTTAGTAACGGTAGCATCGTATAAAGTTCCTTTACTTTCTTTTTTAGAAGTAAAAAACAGTTTGTAAATTATCTTGTTGGCAATAGTCGTCAGGAATGGAAATTTGGTAGTATATTTATATAACATCCGGGATACTGCCCGACGATGCTTTAAATAATCCGGTCCTTTATTTTCCTTAACTGGTGTATCACTGTCGATTTTATTACCTAAAATTACATAACCGTGATCTGTATGTGGCATCCACAGAATACGGGTAAAATCATTATTTTCTAATAGATCATCATATTGTTTCAACCACTGATTATCGTGCATCGGCTGCTCTTTCAAGTGAAGCGTATACACTGGCTGACACTGTAAAGTTATCTCTGAAAAAATACCCAACAGACCCAAAGAAACCCGGGCAGCGTCCATTAGTGTTTCGCCCTCCTTAACTTCCCGAATAGAACCGTCTGCCATTACCATTCGGCAAGAAGTCATATATTCGGAGAGCAATTTACCATCACGTCCGGTTCCGTGTGTACCGGTAGAAAGTGCTCCACCCAAAGTAACCGTATCAATATCCGGTAAGCAGGGGATACTCCAACCACGCTTTTGAATCGTAGTGATTAGTGTTTTTAAAGTAATTCCAGACTGAACTGTGATCCGCTTTTGTTCGTCGTCAATACTTAATATCTGGTCATATGACCTCATGTCTATCAGAGAATCGGTGCCCGCTGCAATGTCTGCAGAGGATTGTTTAGAACCATAGACTCTTACTTTTCCGGAGGTGCTACCAATTATTCTAGCAAGCTCATTTTCTTTTTTAACTGTGTAGTGGTAACTATAATTATGTTGAACATTTTCATTCCAACTTACCCAGGTACTTTCTTTCTGATTCTTCAATTTGTTCTGCATAACCATAATTGCAATCTTGTAATTTTACTTAAATTCAGAACTATTATTTGGGTTCCAAATTTTGTTATTGATATAAACTTTATTATTGATTAAATGGGGTCATCCTAGTAACATATAATGACTGGCTATGTTCATTAAAGTTGGATTAATTAATTGTTGACTCCGTAAATATGATACTTAACAGAAGCGAAAGGTGTCGATTTTTCTATGCGGAACTAAACCGCTGCTAAGGATCAATATGCCCAGTACTAATCTTTAAATAACATAGACCGATAAAACTTCAACATCTTTTTCTGCGACACACCAAAGCGATACATGTTGAATACGATCAGGTTGGCCAACTGAACTTTTAAATAGCCATTATCTTCGTATTTTCGGGCAGATACCAAAACGGCTTTAGGTATAATTTTAAAATCATGACTTTTACGAGCACGAGCAATAAAATCATACTCCTCCATGATATAATGTTTGGGGCAATAGCCTTCGAGATCTTTAAATAAAGCGCGGGTAACAAATAAGGTTTGATCACCACCCCGACACCACATTTTATCAAAACGGGTAAAGTAAGCGTTGAGTTTTAAAATTTTTCGTGGTGAGTTAAACTCAAATCTATAACAACCCAGGGGATAGCCTTCCGCCAATGCGGCACGAATGTCAGCGACAAAAGAGAGGGGAGGCAAGGTATCTGCGTGCACAAAATAAAGGACATCACCGGTTGAATTTTCGTGGCCGTAGTTCATCTGTTGTGCACGACCTTTTTTTGGAGAACGAAGAACGGTCGCGCCCAAAGCAGTTGCCCGGCCGACAGTCTGATCGGAACTTCCACCATCAACTACAATGATCTCGCGGGGGATTGATTGCGTAGCTTCGATAATACGAGGTAGAAGTTTTTGAATATTTTCTTCCTCGTTATAAACGGGTATAATGATACTTATTTTTTTCAAGTAGAACTTTATTTTAAAAATAAAAAGAGATACACCGAACTACGTATCAAGGGTGTTTTCTGTAAAGAAAGAAAAAATATCAAAAACTGTATAAGAAATTTTGATTTTTAAGTTAGAGACAAGGCATGCCCTGTTTCTAGTCCAAGAATCAAAACGCCTCTCCAAAGGTCAAATAAAATCCGCTAGTCTCTTTTCCAAAACCGACATCAATTCTGAGGTTCACGCGCGCTTCGGTATCCAGCATTATTCGCAAGCCCAATCCATAAGTATAGTACCATTGCGCATCAAACAATTCACCAACCGTTGGCGCTACCCTACCCGTAGTTAAAAAGGCCGTCATGCCCAATCGCCAAAACAATGGAAAACGGTATTCAACCTGACTCGCAAGATACTGTTTATCTCTAAAGCGACCTTCCAGATAACCTCGCATTCTTTTGGTGCCACCCAGCAAAGATAACTGATTAAAAGGTACGTCGCCCGTTGTCATCTCTGTATATATCTGAGCGGCCAGCGTGTGGTTTTTAGCGATCGGAAAGTAAGCGGCAATATCCAGATATATTTTTTGAAAATTAAAATTGCTACCCAATATTTTTTGGTTGCCAAACAAAACCAACTCTGCCAACATTCCCTGGCGGGGCGTAAAGAGGTGATCCCGAGAATCGTAATTGACCACGAGTCCAGCGCCCGACAAAAGTCCTCCCGTTCTACCAATAATACTATCATCAGTGGCTAACAATCCACCTTCTGCGGTTTTGACAACATCATAATCATCCATCCAGTAGCGCAGTCCAACAAACCAATTTTTATTTATACCGTATAGACCGTTTAACCGAATCCGTGGAAAGTTGACATTGAAAATTTCCCGATCTGATTTCAGGGTATGGTTTCCGTTACCAAAATAAAAATAGACATAGCGATAATATCCCAACTCACCGTAGACTTTATATTTTTCATCTTTAAAAAAAAGTTGAAACGGCAAATAAGATAAAAACTGTTTGTTGAGCGTATAGGCAAAACCCAGCTGAAACTGAGAAGGACGCGAGGTTGATTTTTCACCATCGAAGCGAAACGTAACGTTGGTCGCTCCACCAAACCCAAAACTGGTTTCGGGCGAGGAAAAGACCAGGGGCAGAACAATAAAACTATAATTTTTGGTGGTGTCTGCTAAATTACCTGTAGTGGAAGCGGCAAGATTACTACAAAGGAGTAGGCAGACCAGGAGGTATTTTATATTTTTTGAAAATTTCATAAAGTAAAAGAAAGCAAAAATTTGTTTTCAAGTCCTGATTCCTGAATAATAAGTCGCAGATTGTTAAATTTTTATAGCAAAGTGTTACTTATTGGTTGGTGGTCGTTATGAAATCAAACGGTCTTTATGGCGAAGCGATAGTCCGAAATCACTGTGAAAATTAACCCTGCAGGTACATATGGACCCAGTGGTTTTGGATTGTCTTTTGAATGGGCCAATTAAGAATCAATAAAAGAATAAAAAAATAACTAACAAAAAAATTAACATTTTGCAAATAAGTCGTAGTCTTGTAAAAAATTTAGTGTTGATGGAATCTTCAGGAAAGACTGTTTCCCAACAAGCGATGGAAATCGAATGGAAGGAAATACAAGCGGCGCAACGACAACCCGCCCTTTTTAAACCGTTGTACAATCGTTATTACGACCCGATTTTCCGGTTTGTTTATCGCCGTACCAACGACGAGCACTTGTCTGCGGACGTGGTGGCTCAGGTGTTTTTAAAGGCGATGCAAAAATTAAGCAAATACCAATTTAAAGGAGTGCCTTTTTCGGCCTGGCTATACCGAATTGCTTCCAACCAGGTAGCCCAACATTTTCGGGATGTCAAGAAAGATCGTACCGTTAGTATCGAAGACCAAAACCTGATTGACCTCGCCGAAGAGATTCAATCGGTCGATAGTGAAAAATTGAGAGCGCTCCTGATCAGATCGCTCGAAGATTTGAAACCAATCGACCTGAGCCTAATCGAACTTCGCTTTTTTGAACAAAGACCATTTAAAGAAATAGCCAATTTACTAGAAATCACTGAAAGCAACGCCAAGGTAAAGACCTACCGTATATTGGAAAAATTGAAAAAAAATATTACAAAAAAATTATAGCACGGACTTAGGGAATGTTGATAATATAAATAAAGAAACTATGCTTCCTCTATTTAATCGCCATTTCTAAAAAACCTTGCTTCCAAATCCTTGGATATGAAAAAAGATAATTACAAAATAACTAAAGATTTTAAACCCCTCTCCAGCGAGCAGATCGAATCGCATAAAAATTTCGACGAGCTGCTGAAAACGTTTAATGCAACAGCACAGCCCGAAACACCTGCTGAGGTAACTGGTGCACCACGTCACCGCTGGATTTATCCGGTACTGGCAATGGCCGCAGCGGGTCTGGTCGGCGTACTGATGATGGTACTCAACCCAGCTCCCAAAGCAGATACGGCCGCTGATACAAAAGCGTATTTTGCTTCTCAGCCATTTATTAATCCTCCCATTAAAACAATCAAGCCTACCTATCAAACGCAAAAAGTAGATGCCAATCAAGGTGGAACTTATGTATACGATAATGGTTCGACGGTGATCGTTCCTCCGGCGGCTTTTGTTAATGGTCAGGGAGGTCTGGTAGAAGGTCCGGTGGAAATTAAGTACCGTGAATTTCACGACTACGTAGACTTTTTTGTCTCCGGTATTCCGATGGATTATGACTCGATGGGAACACGTTACCAACTAGAGTCAGCGGGAATGATTGAAATCTATGCGGAACAAAATGGGGAGCGATTAGAAATGAATACAGGTAAAAAACTCGATATCAAACTGGTTCACGACATTTATGCTGCTCCCGGTGATCCGTTGGATTTTAATATTTATCATCTGGACACCGAACAACGTAATTGGGTTTATAAAGGAAAAAACAATTTAGAGATTCTATCGGATGCGAATGCGACTGCTCCAATTTCGAAAGAAGCTCAGGCGGAAGAAAATTTTCAATCGCAGTTAGCAAGTTTAGCAACGGAAGAAAAGCAGGAGTTGGCAAAAATTGAAGCGACGATTTCCAAACCAAAGAAACCCGTAGCGCCAGCAAAAGCAAATCCGGACGCACACGTTTTTAACCTGGAATTTACCGAGGATATGATTCAGGCAGGTACCGCCGGAAACGATCTGGACGAACAACGCGCCGCACTTCGAGACTTACAAGAACAATACGACAATATTCTTTGGCAGGTCGCCCCTGATCAGCCCGACTTTAACGAAGATGCTGCCAGTGGTATCAGCTGGACGGATATGAAGCTACGCAAACTAAACAATCGCGACTATGAACTTACGCTGATCGGTACCGCCAATCAGATGAAAGTAAAAGTTAATCCGGTACTAACGGGTGCGGACTACCAAAAAGCAATGGCTGTTTTTAACCAGTCTTTTGCAAAATATGAATCGGCAGTTGCAGACCGGGAAAAACAATTACAATCCGCTCGCGAAACGCTACTTCGAGAAATTGACGAACGCAAGCGTCTCGCTAAAATGAATTTTGACAAGCGCGTTGCAACGTTGAGAGCGGAAGGTAAAGACAATAAAGTAAGTGAAGAAATGATTAAACATCGGATCGTCAATAATTTTACCGCAACGAGACTTGGTATCTGGAACTGTGACCGTCCGTTACCTCCGTGGCTGGTACGATTAAATGCTGATTTCAAGAATGATCAGCAAGAGGAATTTAATGCTAATGTTGCTTTTCTCGCCGACCAAACCCAAAATACGGTCGCCAAGTTCTACGCTAAAAAAGGAACAGAAGTACAGTATAGCCGCAATAGTAAAAAACTCATGTGGGTGGTAACGAAAGAGAATAAACTAGCGGTGTATCGTTCGGAGAAATTTGATGATATTGATAATAAACAGCGGTCGCATACTTTTGTGATGGACGTGGTAGATAGAACGATTGAAACGGAAGAGGATATCCGGGAGATTTTGCAATTTTAAAATTGTAACTTCCCTCAGTTGAGGTTTTATTTTTTTAGAATTTCGAATAAAAAAAAGTTGGTTAAAAACTGGCTGGTTAAAATAAAAATTATTTATGATTCCTATTATAGCTCCTACTTACCTGATGGCAAGTAGGAGCTTTTTTTATGGTAGTTTTTTATTTCAAAATCTAAATCATCTTGAGTTAGAGCGTTCAATTAGAAAATAACTTGTGCAATTTTGAGATTGATTACCTTGAACTTTCACCATATCAGATATATTTATTCCTTAAGCTGTTCTACAAAAAATACTGCGACCCTGGAGTGTCCCCAATCCACTGGACCACTTAACAATAGTCCTTCGTTTGATATTTAGAAAGTAGTTCGTCAATCTTTTCGGAATGCGATTGGGCAGAAATTATGGTACTGCTCCATAAAAATGTCATACATAAAAAGAAAGAAAAAATCCGATAGATTTTGTTGGAGGTTATAGCTGATTTTTTATCAAAAAAAAACTGGTTGTAAACTAATGACAAATGAGCGCAAAAAATATTGCAGAATGTAAATTATTTAAAAATGAATAGGCTTGCATTATTAAGTTTTTACTCGAATATTGAAACGAAGGACTCAAGCAGCGTTATAATCTTTATATTTTATATCTTGTGCTCAATTAAGAAACTATGTCAACCTTATATTTTATTTTTTTCATCATTAGTGGAATCCCCATAATTGGCTATCCAATGATTCTGATTGCTAACGTTATGTCTCTTGCCGGACACCGTTCAAAAGGTATTTCTAGGATTACGATTCTAATGATGAAGTTCTTTTTATTGTCAACAACGCTCTACCCCATCACTTATTTTTTCGCGTTTTATAAATATAGAAACACGGATCCGGAAACACACTTTATTTGGGTTGGGGTAATCTTGCTGCATTGGCTTTTAGTTATTCTGGCCTTTAAAGGATGGACCATGACGGAAAGAAAATAAGGGACCGTCCCATAAAGTGTGTCAGCGCGGAGGCCTTCTTTTAGGAATACAAGGCGCGGGATGCCAAATGACACACTTGATTGTACAGCCTCGAAAATATCGAATATTGAATATTGAATATTAGAACATGTGCCGAGACTTTTTGTTTGACATAAAGATACTGTGTTTCGTAGATAAAACAAGTCTAAATCTAAGGACCAGTTCAAAAGAACAAATTTACTAAAATAACACCATGATAAAAAAATACGATGTCTTTGTTATTGGCAGTGGAACAGCCGGAAAGAAAGTAGCTGACACGTGCGCCGAAGCTGGAATGACAGTAGCAATCGCTGATAACCGCGAATATGGTGGCACCTGTTCTAACCGAGGCTGTGATCCTAAAAAAGTAGTTATGGCCGCTACGGAGGCGTGGGAGATGGCAACACATTTACATAAAAAAGGAATGATAAGTATTCCGAAAATCAATTGGAAAAATATACAAAGGTTTAAACGATCTTTCACCGATTCGATTCCTGTCCGTACTGAAAAACACCTAAAGAAACGCGGTATTGATTTGTATCATCAATCCCCAAAATTTATTGATACGCACACTTTGATGGTCGAAGGAAAAACTATTACGGCGGATAAGATCGTCATTGCTACGGGTTATGAACCAGCTACGATACCCATCAAAGGACGGAAGTATTTGAAGGTAAGTGATGATTTTTTAAATTTAAAAAAACTACCGAAGAGCATGGTCTTTATTGGCGCGGGCTACGTAGGAATGGAGTTTGCGCATATCGCCGTACGGGCGGGCGTGAAGGTCACAGTCATCGAAACAGGGACCAGACCGCTGGATATTTACGATGAAGATTTGGTACAACAATTAACGGAGTATTCTAAAAAAATTGGTATCAATTTCATTTTTAAAGCACGAGCTACAGAAATAAAAAAGACAGATAAACATTTTATAGTCAAATATAAAATTGGTAAAAAAGAAAAGAAAATATTGACCAAAATGGTTTTCAATACGACGGGAAGAGTCCCGGCTATCGGACAGTTAGATATCGAAAAGGCGGGAATCAAAAAATCTGAAAACGGGATCGTAGTAAATGATTTTTTACAATCAAAATCAATCCCAAACATATACGCTTGCGGTGATGTATCGGATCATTCAGTACCGTTGACACCGCTATCCGCAATCGAAGGAATAATCGTAGCCAAAAATATCATCCACGGTAATAAAGAAAAAATAGAAATTCCACTGGTTCCTTCTGTGGTCTTTACACAACCACAATTAGCGCGTGTCGGACAGCGCGAAACGGAGGCCAGGAAACGTTATAAAAAGGTGATTGTAAAAACGGATTCGGTTCCTGAATGGTTCAACGCAAAGCGACTCAACGCACCTGTATATGCTTATAAAATTATTATAAACGAACGAACCGAAAAAATTCTGGGAGCTACTATCCTGGGACCGGAGGCCAATGAAATGATCAACTTGTTTACCCTCGCCATCAACCAGAAAATGACAGCCAGCGAAATTAAAAGGACCATTTTTACTTATCCTTCCTGGGGAAATAATATTAAAAAAATGGTTTAGATTTTGCATGAATCAAGAGTAAACATTTTACATACAATGGCTACGTTCTATCTAATTTTATTTATCATTGGTATTTTACCGATAATCGGTTATCCGATGATTTTGTTTCTCAATATTGCAACGCTTCCCGGATGCGATCCGAAAAAGATTCCCCGCATTACAATGGTAATGATGAAGTCTTATATGTGGTCAACGACCCTGTACCCCATTATTTATTTTTTTGCCCTGTACAAATACAGAAATACACCTCAATCAGAACACTTTGTTTGGGCTGGAATAATTTTGCTTTATTTACTTTTTATTTTTGTAATGTTTAAGGGATGGACGATAACGGAAAGAAAGCATTTAAAAAGAGGAAAGCAGATTTAACAAAAAACAAGAAAATTTATCGCTTTACCCATTCTGTGAAAGCGATACCAATCTCTTCCAGATACCTTTTCCCCTCTACATTTTCAATCATAAATTTGGGTATACTCTTCAACCCCATTCTACCTGCAAGAATGGCGGTCGTAATGGATGCCACCGAATCTACATCACCACCAAGGTGAACAGATTTCCGGAGCGCATCCATAGCTGTTTGGCTGTGTTTGAGTACATAAAGCACACAACCCGTCGTATATTTCGAATCCGAGGGAACCCCTTTAATTCCAGGTAAAAAATAGGGTTCCTCAATGGGTTGAGGGCCACAAAGTATTTCGAAAGTTGCGGCGTTCATTTTTTCGTAGACTGGTAATTTTTCTACTTGGTTGAGATATGATTGATACTCCTCGTTGAGGGGGACTGTTTGTTGGCAGTAGCTGATTACTTCACCTGGTTTTCCATTTTTTATGAGAATAAATTCAGCGGCACGGGCGATACATTGACTAGAGATAATTGCGTTGATATTGGGATGCGTGGCCTTTGCATTAATAGCAGCGTATTCGTTGATGAGGTGTTCGGGGATAAAGCCGAGTGGGACGGCGCGCATGGCGGGTGCATTTCCCGGATTGGGACGAGGGTGTTGAAAATCTCTAACCTGGTCGATGGTCATTTCACCCGAATAATACCAACTCATGGAGCCGTGACCATTCCGTCCGTAACCTTTTTCACCAATCCCTTTATCGTATTCTTCTTTCCATTTTTGAACGAGTAGCGCTTCGGTAAAAGGTTTGTTTGACATCAACGCCTTGATCGTTCCGATGGTCATTTCGGTATCATCGGTGTAGTCCCAGGCGTGATAATTTTCGGTAAAAAGTGTTTGCTTTTCTGCTGGTACCTGGATGGTGTGACGCGCATTCACAAATTTAGTAAAATCTACATTTTTCCTAATCCAGTCTCTGTCTTGAAATTCAACACCAGCACCGTAGGCGTCTCCAATTGCAGTAGCCAATAGTAAGTCTTTCATTAGGCAATTATTTAGGATCAATTAAAAAATAAGTTATAAAGGTTTGGGTCGGTTAATTTGGTTCTAATCGAGGCGGTGAAATACGATTTATGCCGTAGCATAATGAGTTTTTCACCAACCCTGCCCGATCTGACAATCGTCAGGCGGGGAAGAGTAGGAGCCAATTAAGCAGCCAAATATTATAAGTTATTCTTTTGTTGATCCTTAGGAGTATAAAAGGTCAAACCTCAACGCCACTACCAACCAATTCCGCTACGACTCTTCCACTCGCCATCGCCGCGTTTAGAGAACTATTCGCCAGATAATCACCACAACAAAAAATACCAGGAAATAGACCAACGATAGCTTCGGGAGGTTTATATTTTAGATTATTAACCTTGGGCAAGGCTTTTTTGATATGAAACATTTTCAATAATTCACCCGTCTCAATTTCACAATGGGTGACCAGTTCTGATTTCACTTGTTTAACCATTTCTGCTGCCGAAAGATCGTGATTTTTCACCACCGTAACAGAAAGAATTGTTTCGTTCTCCTCTCCTGTGTTTTCGTATAAATCATCCAGATAATGAAAATTATTTACCATGGTATCTTTGCCTGGCAACAATCCAATAATCGGATCTTTCAACACCGACTTTGATGATTTAAAATAAAGATTATAGCAGGATTTCCAGGTCCGTGGTATCAAATCTTTTTTTGAAAAAAAGGAAGCCGGATCGGTCGCAATAATAATTTGCCCAGCAGGGATTGTTTCACCAGATTCTAAATAAATTGTCCGTTTTTCAATTCGGTTGACCGGACTATTAAAATGGATGGTGGTTTGTTTGAGGTGACTCGCAAGCTGATCGGGAATCGCCTGCATTCCTTTACGGGGAATGGCAGCGTAACCCGTACCAAACATTTTGTAAACAAATTCAAACATCCGGCTCGGAGTATCTAAATCTTCCTCTAGATAAATACCCGCAAAAAATGGTTGAAAAAAGTCACGGATTACCTCTTCGGAGAAACCATAATTTTGTAAGTAAGCCTTTGTCGTTATTTCCGGTTCCGCAAATATATCATCGATACTTTTCTTTTTCATTAACAACGATAATTGTAAAATTAACCGTTTATCATTGACGGATCCTACGTCCGCAAAAGTCGTCGGCCAGAGGAAAGAAACATCCCGTAATGGATCACCTATTTTTTCTATTTTCCCGTTTTTAAAAATAGCACTACCCGGTAAGAAATTAACGAGATCCAGTTTGTCGTAATCAAGATAACGCTGTGCTTCCGGATACTCGGTAAGCAGTACTTGAAAACCATGATCAGCAGGAAAGCCATTCAACTCATCAGACTTTACCCGTCCACCTACCCGACCGGTTGCTTCGAGAATGGTTGGTGCATAGCCTGCTTTTTCTAATTCAATAGCCGCTACTAAACCGGAGACGCCGGCCCCGATGATGATTGGATTTTTCATAAAAAAAAGTCTAATATATTAATGACTAATGCCCTATCTTAATAAAATATCAAATAAACAGCATTGGTGACATAGGTGATGTGTTTTTATTTTTAGTTTATAATTCGCATTATTCCTACTCAAAATATTTTTGATAAACCTTCTTTCTGGGATAAAAGCCAAAAAAGATAGCGGGATACAGAAACAAAGATAGTATAAAGTTGTTGCCGGTAAAAGTAATATCGTCAATTATCATAGAATTTTGCTCGTCTACTTTTTCTACGATGTGACGGTGGGTCCAGGTGGCAAGTGGCCAGGGAAGTTTTACGCCTACGTCCACAAACCAGGCACGCTGATCGGTCACCTGATCTTCCACAATATCACTGATCCATTCAGCCTTGATAGGACTATGAAATCGAATATGGACTTTATCGCCTTTTTGAGAACCGGTGAATTCTACAATTTCCATCTCTCCGACGGGCGGCTTGAGGGCTTCAAAAAGACTGCGGTCGAAAGCAGCCATGACTTTTTTATAGTTTCCTTTGACGGGAGATTTCAGTATTATATTCATTATGGTATAGTGTTTTTATAGGGAACAGTTGACAGAGGGAATTGTTGATATATAGGCTACCAACAAAATAGATATCTGGAGTTATTCAACTATTTATCCCCACCCTTCTGCGCATATTCTTGAGTTAACTAATAAAATAATTTGTGTTTTGTTTTTTATTTTAAAAACAATTTATTACCTTGCAGTTAGGTTGATTACAGATGTATAGTCTGATCAGGTGCAGGACACTTTTTTTTCAACTCTTGTGAATTCACAGCGCGCTTATTTATTTGATCTTTTTTTACATAACTAAGGTGGGAGTTGTCCTGCATTAGGGTGGCGAAGCTATACGAGTTATAGATTTTGTCAGGAGTTTGGTGTTGGTTTTGCTCGCTAAGAGGCGGGCATACACAGACCTTCGGTCAAATTCAAGGGGGTGGGCCCACCCGGAGGGTGTAGTGTTTTGTTGTAAAAATTAATGTTTATCAACATGTATTTACTGTTATCATTAGGTGCATTATACTAGTGCCTTCGGCACTAAGTTGTTGATTAGTTAATCGGTGGATCAGTCACATAGTACGCAATACGAACGTAACCATCTTGGTTGCGCTCTTACATTAGGTTACCTAATATTTGACCGACTACTGATTAAATAATAAACTGATTAACAATTATTTACAAATAGTATATTTAATTATTAATTTTAAATTACTTTATTAAACACCATGAAATAAACACACCATCAGATCTATCAAGCACCCTTAACCTTTATACAT
>ENA-ORXT01000497-ORXT01000497.1-marine-metagenome-genome-assembly--contig:-NODE-497-length-61971-cov-7.874027_pt1 | contig 61971 bp, 53 predicted proteins | sample MGYA00237868_ERZ511482 | MGnify/ENA metagenome assembly ERZ511482 | reverse complement strand
TATCTTTAATAATCAAACCAATCTTGTTCATCAGAATAATCCATCCTAAAATCTATTAATCTTTATATCCTAGTCCAGTTTCCGCTTTTATGCTCAACTCCAAAGCTCATTTCTTTACGGTCAATCCTTAAATGCGGTTTATCGATATGAACGAGTGTTTTGTTTAAATTTATTTTCAATCGATATCTTTAATAATCAAACCAATCTTGTTCATCAGAACAATCCATCCTAAAATCTATTAATCTTTATATCCTAGTCCAGTTTCCGCTTCCATGCTCAACTCCAAAGTTCATTTTTTAACGGTCAATCCTTAAATGCGGTTTATCGATATGAACGAGTGTTTTGTTTAAAATTATTTTCAATCAATATCTTTAATAATCAAACCAATCTTGTTCATCAGAATAATCCATCCTAAAATCTATTAATCTTTATATCCTAGTCCATCTTGAAATCTATTAATCTTTGAATCCTAGTCCAATCCTAGTCCCATTCCTAAAATCAGTTAATATTTTGACAACTCGTTTACTTTCTTGGATAGGATGAGAATATTTTTGTACTTTTTCATATAAGTTTAAATCATGAGAAAAGAACAGTTTTTATCCCTTTGCATTCTGTTTGCTTTTGGTTGCAATAAGGACGTCTGTGATCTTCCGGCAGATCAATGTCATACATACAACAATGAAGAAAATTGTGAGCAAACCTTGATTGCAAGTTCGCAGGTTGCAGCCGATGTCAATCAGTACCTACACCCTATTCAAGATTCAGATCCAGAAAGGGGATTTGAAGATTTAGAGGCTTTGGGGAATCTTGTCGGAGACACTCCACTTGTCGGGCTCGGTGAGGCGACCCATGGAACACTTGAGTTTTTCCAAATGAAGGATAGGATATTCAGACATCTGGTTACAAACCATGGCTTTAATGCCTTTGGATTTGAAGCGACCTGGGGTGGAGCGCTTTACGTCAATGACTACATCATCAATGGTGTAGGTTCGGCAGAAGTAGCGATGCAGAAAATGCAATTTTGGACCTGGTATACGGAAGAAGTGAAGGCTTTAATTGGATGGATGCATGACTATAATCTTACGAAACCTGTAGGTGAGAAAATTTATTTCTATGGTTTTGATATGCAATCAGGGATAGAAGAAAGATATTGGATTGATAAATATCTTGAGGAATATTTACCAGACATTAAACAAGAAGTCCTTACTCCAATCGACAACTTTTTATCCGTTGCAAATTTTAGTGAATATCCCAACATATCATTGTCAACTCAACAAGAGTTTAAAAGTAAACTGAATAATTCCAAGCAATTATTTGAGGACAATGAAGATGAACTAGTACAATCTAGTTCACAAAAAGAATATGATTTAATTGCTTATGCATTTGAAATATTACTACAGTTCGAAGACATTCTAGACTCTAGTTCGGGCTTTAGTAGAGATTACTATATGGCTGTAAATTCTAGATGGATTAGATCATACATTGGAGGAAATGCCAAGGTCGCTTTGTGGGCTCACAATGGTCATATAACTAAAAGGGGAACTTATGCAAGCCAAGGATTTTATCTTGCAGAATCAGAAGCAGATCGATACAAGGCTATAGGATTTAGTTTCTCAAAAGGGAAATTTCAAGCCATCGGCTCTGTAGGCACATTAACGACAAACAATACGGTAGCGGAACCAGATTGTGAATCAGGCAATCAAGTGTTGTCTTTAACTGAAGCGGATAATTTTTATTTAATATTCAACGAAATGGATCCAGAGGGTTTAAGTTTTGAATACTTCAATAAATACAACTCATACCTGAGCATAGGGGCACTATTTAATCCAAATGCTTATGATCCCTATAGAAGATATATCCAAGCAGAAGCTTATGATATTTTAGTTCACTTTGACTCTACGGTATCTGCCATCCCACTTTAAATGAAACTGGTTATGAAAAAATTAAACTTACTTTTATTCGTGGCTTTATTATTGTTTTCCGGTTGTGATAAGGAAGACCCAATTTATGAAACGCCTGAAAATTTAATAAAAGGTTTTTCCTTTGAATCCCGCGATCATGAATTTACTAGTTCGAATGGCAGCCAAAACTCTTTTACTTCTGGATGGACCACAGAAGAGGCATTTGATGGTTTGGGATCATTAAAAATTTCAGCAGCCTCGGAGGATCATGATGATTTTGGTTTTTGGTCTTATAGATTGTATGAGCCTGAACCGGAATTAAACATCAGTATAAAAGTCAGAGTAAAGACTAAAAATTTAATTGGAAAGGGCGTTGGAATGTCTGCATTTTACAGAGACTATGACGGCCTGATTCAGACCGTTGGCTCTGCTGAAATGTTTCCTGATCTAAAAGATAACGAATGGACAACATTGGAGTTAATGGTCGAACCGGCTGCACCAGCTGGCGTTGAAGTATTGGACATTTACCTTTTAATGTTAGATAACACTAGAGGCTCTGTATTCTATGATAAAATGGAAATTTACCACGAATAAAAATAACTCTACTAAAAAAACAAAGAGGCCTCATATGCATAGAACATATGAGGCCTCTTTATTTTTTTTGAAAATTACTCCTCAATAATACTGATTGACGATTTAGAGTTGTTTTTTGATTTTTTAAAAAACACCATACTTTTTGACGTTAGACTGTGTCCGTAAATTTCCTGAAATATATCTAGACACTCTTTATGAATATCATCAGAAATCTCCTGACCATCCACGCTCAGTTCATTTTTTGTCAATTGAATTTTAAACTTTGTCTCAGATTGAATCAATCCTTTTTCAATTAAGTAGTCTAAAAGCGAGGTGCGTAATAAAGCTGAATCATCCGTATTTGCATCAGTGTCGGGAGTGGTAGGCATTGCTTTTTCTTCCTGCCTAAAGTCATCAATGTTGGCTTGGTAATCCTCATATCGATCTGTGGCTACGGGAATGTCATTCACAATGAATTCTGTAATCTCACTATTTACAAAACTGATTGAAAGATCACCATTATCATTGTTGATCTCAATGGAACGTTCTTGATCGGTTGTACTGCTCTTTTTCTGAGCTTGTACATTGATTGTAAAAAAGGCAAGTAATAAGGCGATAATTTGAATGGTTCTCATAATTAAAATTTTTAAAGTTTTGTGTTAGTAAATGATAGTCAAGCTAACTAGTCCAAGTAGAGTGCCAACTCTTTAGACGTTACCAATCAATAATTTACACATATCATTAATTATAATACTGTTCGTTTTCGAACATGTGTTGTGCGGAAGTGAACGAAATTATTTCAGATGTGAACAAAGACTTTCGTTTTATAGAAGTTTGTTTCAGTAATCCCTTGGTTAAATATGTTTTATTTTTGAGGGCTTTATTAGAACATAGATTGTTACTATTCTGCCCTGATGAAAAACGTAACCAAATAAAATCGTCCGCTTGTAAATATTGACCTAAAAATTTCTTTCCCTTCCAGCAGTACAAAAACTCCGCAGATATTTTTATTTTATAACCTGTTCTCTTGTCATAATCATTCTTTGACTTAACCTTCTCGCTTCATAAAGTTTCCGCTTTTATGCTTGGCACCAAAGTCCATTTCTTAACGGTCAATCCTTAAATGCGGGATGGGCTAGAACATAGGACTTAGATTGAAAAAACTCTTAACCTTGATTCGTAGTCCTCAATTTAGTTGAGAATAATTTGACTAAAATTCACGACTAGCTACTTACAAGACTTTGGAAATAATCCAGTCAACCTAGATCTTTCAAGCCTACCTAAAGGTTTATACTTTGTAAAATGTATCTTTAGTAATGAGAAAATGAGCTTACAGAAAATCATAATAAACTAATGCACAAATTCTTTCTAACCTTTCTATTTCTTAGTATCACTTTTATTAATTTATTCTCACAGAATAAACAAGACTATTATTGGATATCCAACAACAGAACCTACCAGGATACCGGCTCACTTGAATATTTTTCTTATGAATATGTTTTTGATTTTAATAACTTGACAGGTAAGGACCCAGTAACCTTAAGTCAACTGTGTCCGATTATGTTCACAGGCTTGAATGCATCCATTGCAGATGAAGAAGGAAACTTACTCTTTTATAGCAACGGATGTCAGGTTGTTGATGCAAATCATCAGATCATGCCTAACGGAACCGAACTCAACAACAATGACTACTTTGAATCTTTAGGATTCTCTTGTGCCTCTGGATATATTGGACAACAAGATATTTTAATCTTACCAGATCCAGTTAACGAGCTTGGTTATTATATTTTTCATAAACCAATTATTAAGAAAAAGGAGGAAGTAAATGAAAAATATCGAGAATTAAGATATTCCTATGTCGATCTTTCTCTTAATAATGGCAGGGGTGAAGTGACTGAAAAGAACATTATCATCAGTGGAGAACATGAATTGGCTTACAGTTATTTGACGGCAATTCCTCACAGCAATGGTAAGGACTGGTGGATCATAAATCCTACCAAAGATTCAAATGAATATTTGACCATTCTCCTAAATAAAAATGGCGTGAGTCAAGTATCCACGCAAGCCATCGGTCCTGATTTTCACTGGAATGCTTCCGCTGGGGGGTTAGCACAATTTTCTCCAGATGGGAATACCTATGCCTATTTCTAATATGTTTAATAATTTAATCCTATTTGATTTCGATAGGTCTTCAGGGATCTTATCAAACCCTATTGAGACTATAGTCTATACTGGAGACACAATTGTTGGACTTCCGACAACCATAGAATTCTCTGCTAATAGTAGATATTTATATCTAGCCACCGTAGAAACCTTATGGCAATTAGACACCTACGAAGAGGTTCTAGAAGATGGATTAGAATTGATTGATGTCTGGGATGGCTTTTCTGATCCTTTCAGCACTACCTTTGCGATTATGAAGTTGGCTCCAGATTGTAAGATCTATATGTGCAGTTATAGCAGCACCAATACCTATCATGTAATAAATAATCCAGATGAAAAAGGAGAGGCTTGTGATTTTGTACAGCGTGGCATTAAACTACCCTTCACCTCCTCTGTTGCAAACATGCCCAACTTCCCTCGCTTCCGTGTAGACGTAGAAGATAAGTGTGACCCGTCAATAACATCTGTCTTCGGTCATGCTGTATTTTATCGCAAGGATTTGAGCATCTACCCTAATCCAGTAATTTCTGAGTTACAAGTTGAGTTACCAGAAGGATATCAAGGTGATCTTGTTGTTTTCGATATGCAGGGACAATTGGTTTGGAAAGGAGCCCAAAGCTCATATCAAGGTAATCTAAGTGTTGATTTATCTTTCCTTCTTCCAGGAAGTTATAGCATGGAATTTATTCCTAAGGATAATTCTGAACGGTTGATATGGACCAGTCTTTTGGTGAAGATTTGAACGAAGACTTTCGTTCTTATCTAAAAAGAAAAAAATCAAGCGTATCCTACTATCCTAAAATCCTAATTCAAAACGTTTCAAATGCTACAACCGTTTTAAAAAGGAGAAATATCTTAGGTGATAGAAATCAACATAGCTTTGTGTTTATTAAATTCCTTCATCGTTTGGAACCTTGATATTAGTGATGTATTTGAGGTACATGATTTAAGCTTTCCTTAAAGGCGGTTCGACTTTTTGAACGAGCGTCATATTTCAATTTTATTTCTCCATCGATTTCTCCAATTTAAAAAAGTACTATTAATCATCGATGAAATCAATTATAAAAATCTAATAATCTATGAATTCAAGTACATCCATCCTAAAATTTATTAATCCTTCGATCCTAGTCAATCCTAGTCGTCTCGTTGTAAAAGTCGAAATGAAAAAAATAAAAGGAAATGAAAATTAGCTATAGCTACATTCCGATTTCGACCGGAACATTTCGGCGGAAGGCAGTTTCAAAAGCAAAGGTCGTATTGGTTCCTTCGACCTCTTCCAAAGATTGAATCTTTAAATAAATGACATCTCTTAAAGCTCTATTATTCTCAGCATAGATATGTACCAATAAGGCATATCTCCCAGATATGTTAACGCACTCGACAATTTCAGGAATTTTTTCAAGCTCCCTTTCCACCTTCCTAATCGCTTTAGAATTGGTCAACATAATCTGTGTGTAAGCAGAAGTTTCATAGCCAAGGGTCAGCGGATCAAGCTCATAGGTTGCATTCTTTAAGATTCCTGCCTCCTTCATTTTGCGCACACGCTGATGGACCAATGTATTGGATACTTTGAGTTTTTGAGCCAGCTGAATCATGGGAATTCTAGCGTCCTCTGTCAATTCTTTTATGATCCTAATATCAAATGGGTCAAGTTTAATTTCAGACATAGTTTATAATATAGTAAATAATAATTATGACACTAATTTAAGTTATTTAAGTAATATCTAACTTAGTATGCTCATTTTTAAGTCATATAATGTTATTTAGGTATATTTTTGAGTCTTAATACGAAATTACATACTTATGAACACTACAGCGATATTATCCGTAACTCTTATTCTCTTCTCTGTGATTGACATGCTTGGTAATGTGCCTATTATAATAGGAATGAAAAAAGATGGAATCAAATTCAACGTTTCTGTTGTCACCTTGATTTCAGCGAGCATAATGGTGGCCTTCTTATTTTTTGGTTCGTCTATTCTCGGGCTATTTGGGATAGATACCTCCTCCTTTGCCATTGCAGGATCATTGGTTATGTTCTTTATCGGACTTGAAATGATTCTAGGTATTAAAATCTTCAAGGATGATCCAGAATCAGGAGAAACTTCTGGTAGTATTGTACCTATTGCCTTTCCTCTTTTGGCAGGAGCTGGGACTATGACAACAATAATCTCTCTGAAGGCAGAGTATGATACTTACAGCATTCTTGTAGGCATCTTGATAAATGCCGTCATTATTTTTTTTGCGTTGAGATCTGTGGATTGGATGTCTACCAAATTATCGGCAAACACGATTAATACCATGAGAAAAGTATTCGGAATCATCTTGCTTGCCATCGCTATTCAGATTGCCAAGTCGAATATCTCTTAAAGATATATATTCCTTCGATCGAATTGACCAGGGCTAAACAAAGATGCCATACCAACGACAAGTCAGTATGGCATCTCTATTTTATATGGATTAAAACCTTAGCTTATGAAACCCTTCAACCCACACTTATTTATCAAATTGCTACTCTAAGGAATTAATTAAAATCATGTAGCGTAATATCAAAGCCTATGTCTGTAGAGCCTGGTATTGAACCTGAGCCTTGTCTCCCATAAGCCAATTCAAATGGAATAATTAGCGTAATACTGCCTCCTTTTCCAATCAATCTGATACCTTCTTGCCATCCTTCTATTAGATTTCCTAGAGGAAAAGTTACATCATTCCCTGAATCAAAAGTATCGTCATCTAAGAAGTAGCCGGTATAATCGATATTAATGGTAGACCCTAAGTTAGGGGTTGCATTATCACCTCGATCATGTATAATATAGTGAAGACCGGAACCGGTCATTTCAGTCTCAATATCAGGATTGGCGGCAAGATATTCTTCTATGGTTAAATAGTCATTGTCATTATCACCACAGGCCGTTAAAAAAAGGGCTATAATTAGTATCGAAAAGTATCTCATTGTTATGTTCGTATTAGTAAGATTGAGAATAATATATCCTCCCTGCGAAACTATGGATTTAGTTTGAATAAATTCTCTTGTTATCAAGAATCTTGAGAAAATCGTCGTCGGTGATTCAATTTAAGAATATATAATCTAGTGAAGTCGGAATGGGCCTACCTAACCATTTCAACATCCTTGGCTTTTCATTGCCAGTAATAAAACTCACCTAAAACAAGTAATTTATACACCACGCTATTTTCAAAGTCTGATTAAACTTAATATGCTCCCATCTGAATTTAATTTCTAATCACCTTCTCCGAAAATACTTCACCCTACAGATTGAGCACTTCAATATCTAAAAGACTACGCACACAATAACAAGCCTCGGATCTACGCTCTAATAATTTTCCACTTGAAGATTTTTTATTTTTCTCATCTTGCGTTTCACTAGAAAACTTTTCCTGCTTAGATATTATATAGCGGTAGTCTTTATCATGAAGTTCCTTGATATAATTGAAAATAAAACTCCGCTCGGATTCATCCAATTGATCCTTTACCATAAGATAGGCATCGGCCAAAACATCCAAATCAATGGATTTATGCTCGATTAATAAGTCTAAAAGAAACTTGGTTTCAAGTTGATCATCTAATGCGCCTCCACTACCCTTATCTAGGAATAAATTTCTAAGGTATCGTAGTCCTACATTTTGAATGACCCAGCTATTTTTATCAGATACATTTTGATCCGATAATAATAGGATCTGCATCTTTATGGTAGGGTATTTTTTTATAATTTCTGCCCTATTTGCAGAAGCTGATTGTATGAGTTCTAGAACTGATTTATCCCGGTCACGGTTGGATGCAGTTCTTGCCGATCGACTTATGGAGAAGTGGTTTTTAAAATCAACAATAGCTTCTTCCCCTCTCATAAATGCCTCCATCTTCGTTTGTTGTTCCTTGGTATGGATGCTTGAATTATCATCCGAATGAATTTCCTCTCCACAAGAGACAAAAACTCCAAATAAGAATAAACTTAGGTAATAGAAATTTTTCATTCTTGGATCTCTGAAGCGTGAAAGAATGGTACACCAAGGCTTGTCCCAGATCGCCATTGCAAATAAAACAATGAACTGATTTATACACAAGCTATCTTAATTTACGATAAAAAACTGATCTACGCTACTTCACCAATAGGTTCCTCCTCTCTGGCCCTTTCGAAACAAAGTCGACAGGAACCTCTAGCAATCTTTCCAACTCAGCGATGAAATCTTTAGCAGCCTGCGGTAAATCCGCCAGCTCATTGATATCTTCTAAATCTGAATTCCAGCCAGGCATTTCATCAAAGTCGATTTTGAGGTCTGCTTGGGTGAGGTCGTAGGGTAATTGATCGGTCTGCTTGCCATCAATGGTATAGTGCTTGGCTAATTTGATGGTGTCAAACTCATTGAGTATGTCCACCTTAGTGACGCAAAGGCTATCGACGCCATTAACCATGATGGTATATTTCAATTGTGGTATGTCAATCCATCCACATCTTCTAGGTCTTCCTGTGGTCGCTCCGAATTCCGATCCCAAAGCCCGAAGTTTTTCTCCCATTTCATTGTGTAACTCCGTAGGAAAAGGTCCGCTTCCTACTCTGGTGCAATAAGCCTTGGTAATTCCGATCACCTTGCCGATCGTCTTAGGTGCTACCCCTAATCCAGTACACACGCCAGAAGTGACAGTATTCGATGAGGTGACGAATGGGTAGGTTCCAAAATCAATATCAAGCATTGATCCCTGCGCTCCCTCAGCCAAAACATTTTTTCCAGCCTTCAATGCGTCGTTGACATAGTATTGACAATCAACCACTGGAATCCAGCTGATCTCTTCAATCGCCTCCATCCATTGAGCTTTTTGCTCTTCATAGTTGAAATCTACCTGCGGGTAAATCGACAATAATTGTTGGTGTTTCTTACTGAGATTATCGTATTTATCTTGAAAACTTGAAGTTGTGATGTCCCCGATGCGGAGTCCATTTCTTCCCGTCTTATCCATATAGGTCGGACCGATTCCCTTTAGGGTCGAACCAATCTTCGCATCTCCTTTGGCAGCTTCAGAGGCGGCATCGAGCCATCTATGGGTAGGCAAAATCAAGTGCGCCTTAGATGAGATGAGTAAATTATCCATCTTCAATCCGGCCTCTTTAAGGCCTCGGATTTCTTTGGCTAGAATGATCGGGTCAACGACAACGCCGTTTCCGATTAGATTCTGTACGCCTGAGCGAAAAATCCCAGATGGTATGGTGTGTAATACATATTTATCTGAACCGATAACTATGGTGTGGCCGGCATTTGGGCCTCCTTGAAATCTTGCAATGATATCGTATTGATCCGCAAGATAGTCTACTATTTTTCCTTTCCCTTCATCTCCCCACTGTAGACCTAATAATACATCTAAAGCCATGAGCTTGTTTTGATATGTTACTTAAAGGTCAAAGATAGAAATATGCGGTGTAGCTGAGGTATTAAAAGAAATTTATATTTGACTGTAGTCAAATTTATTCTTCCTCTTTACCCATTTTCTTCTCCTCATGCAGCTGACCAAACAATCCACGCAGCTTATACATCTCATCCAAGGTCTCATCTAAATACACATCAATCTCAGGGATTCTGCGGACATGCCTTTTAATTCTATTGGCTAGCTGCTGGCGAAGAAGTCTGTTATTTTGCTCTAATTCGAGGATAATGGCTTGTTTATTCTCTGTTCCAAAGACTGAAAGGTAAATTTTGGCCAGCCCAAGATCAGAGGACATCACCACATTTGTAACGGTTACCAATACATTTTTATAAATATTGGGACCTTCATTCATTAATACCGTGCTGAAATGCATTTTTATTAATGACCCGACTTGTTGTTGTCTTTTGGATTCTGCCATGCCGCAAAGTTAAGTATTTGCATCAACAAATGCAGCCCTTCTCTGAGCATAAGAGCCACTTCTTGAGCGCATTTATCGGGTCTTACTAAATAACCTTTTGTACTCCCTAAGAATACCTTGATGCGTTCTTTATATTTACGCTTCAATGAGTAGCATTCTCGATAGACCCATAGAATTCATCAAAGGCATAGGACCCCACCGCGGCAAACTTATGACCGAAGAGCTCGGCTTTCGGACAGCAGAAGACCTGATCTTCAGCTACCCCTTCCGCTATGTAGATAAAACCAATTTCTCAAATATTGCTGACATCGGCAGAGAGGGTGAATATGTTTTGCTCAAGGCAAAATTGACTAGCATCAAAGAAATTAAAGGTGCTCGACAAAAAAGACTGGTCGCCATTGCCAAGGACAAAACGGGCTACATTGAGTTGGTCTGGTTCAAGGGAGTCTCTTGGGTTGTAAAAATGCTTGTACCTGATGCTGAATTTTCCATTTATGGAAGGCTGACGGTATTTAAAGGAAAGAAAACCATCTCACATCCCGAAATGGAAATGATTACTGAGCATGGTTCGGCAGGTGTTCCTACCTTAGATCCAGTTTATTCATCGACAGAGAAGTTGAGTAAAATTGGAGTTGACTCCAAGGCTCGTCGAAAAATCATCCGGAACATCCTGAAGGAGCTTCGGGCCAGTGAGATTCCTGAAAATCTGCCTTCCTACATTACCTCTCGGATGGGTCTTCTTCCTCGTTACGAGGCATTGATAAAAATTCATGCGCCAAAGTCAATGACAGAGGTTAATGAAAGCATCCAACGATTGAAATTTGATGAAATCTTCTTTTTTCAATTATCGATGCTTTACAGCAAACATAAACGCAAGCTTAAATTCAGGGGTCCTACCTTTGACAAGATCGGAGATCACTTTAATAACTTCTATAAAAACAAACTTCCCTTTGAATTGACCAATGCGCAGAAACGGGTGATCAAAGAAATCCGTGCCGACATAGGCAGTAAGTACCAAATGAACCGCATGCTTCAAGGAGATGTGGGTTCAGGAAAAACCATGGTGGCTTTGCTATCGATGCTCATCGCACTAGACAATGGTTTTCAAGCAGTGATGCTCGCACCAACACAAATTCTAGCACAGCAGCATTTCTTTTCACTCAAGGAATATCTTGAAGGTACGGGAATACGGGTAGGATTTTTAACGGGAGCAGTCAAAGGAAAAGAGCGTAAGTTGGTTTTAGATTATCTCAAGAATGGGGAGTTACAAATCGTTGTGGGTACCCATGCCTTGATGGAAGATTCTGTCATATTTAAAGCCTTGGGTCTTGCCATCATCGATGAACAACATCGCTTTGGCGTTGTTCAGAGATCTAAGCTTTGGACCAAAAACGTAGAGCTGATTCCACACATCTTGGTAATGACCGCGACGCCGATTCCACGGACGCTGGCCATGACTGTTTACGGTGATCTAGATGTATCGATCATTGATGAGTTGCCTCCGGGCAGAAAACCAGTCAAGACGGTACACATGTATGAGTCCAAGAGATATCAACTCATTGAATTTATCCGTGAGCAGATTGCCAAGGGAGGTCAGGTCTATGTGGTCTACCCACTCATTGAAGAATCTGAAACTTTGGATTTAAAAAATCTGCAACAGGGCTACGAGCAATGGCGGGACATTTTCAAACCGCCAGAATTTCAGATCAGCGTCGTTCATGGACGTATGAAAGCTGCCGAGAAGGACATGGAAATGAAGCGCTTTGTTGATAAGGTAACACAGATCATGGTGGCAACTACAGTTATTGAAGTTGGCGTAAATGTTCCCAATGCCTCTGTGATGGTCATTGAAAATACAGAGCGCTTTGGATTGAGTCAGTTACATCAGTTGAGGGGCAGGGTCGGTAGAGGTGCTGATCAAGCCTTCTGTATTCTCATGAGCGGCGTAAAGATTTCCAATGAAGGGAAAGAACGCATTCAGACCATGGTCGGAACTACAGATGGCTTCAAGATTGCGGAAGCTGACCTTAGACTCCGAGGACCAGGAGATATCATGGGAACCCAGCAAAGTGGAATTGCTCGTTTCGAGCTTTTAAGTTTGGTGGAGGATAAAACTTTAGTGACTACGGCCAGAAATATTGCTCGCCAGATCCTAGATAATGATCCATCGCTGGAGCATCCAGAAAATGAAATCTTACATAAAGCACTCGCGGATTATTTCAGAAAGAATAAAGACTGGGCTAGAATAAGCTAGGGAAACAATTATTTTTAAACTAAGATGAAGTGTGCAGAATATTCTTGATAATTTTCTCTCCATGATCTCGAGTGTTCTCAATGAAAAGGCTGCTGGTTTTTAAACCTCCATTGATAACCCCTGCTATATAAACATTGGGGACATTGGTTTCAAATGTGTCTGGATTAAAACTCGGAATCAGATCTTCATTCTTTTCATAATCAACACCGAGCTGCTTCAGCAGATCGTAATTGGGTCGGTAACCGATCATTGCAAATACATAATCATTCTCTATGACCTTAAGACCATCGGGCGTATTTAAAACAACTTCATTTGCTCGGATCTCTGCCACGGTCGTATTAAAATATGCCGCGATCGAACCTTCCTTGATTCTATTTTCAATGTTCGGTAAAATCCAATATTTTACTTTTTCATAAAGCCCGGACTTTCGCACGGCCATGGTTGTCTCTGCTCCATTAGACCAAGTTTCCAAAGCTACATCACAGGCCGAATTAGCTCCCCCCACGACTAAAACTTTCATCCCGATGTAGGGATGTGCGTCGTCGAAATAATGTTTTACTTTAGATAGATCTGCCCCGGGAATATCTAGGGTCCGCGGATTGTCATAAAAGCCAGTGGCAATGACTATATTTTTGGCAAGGTAGGTTTCATCTGGAGTAGAAACTTGAATGTGCTGCGGGTCTTTTTTTACGCTTTCAACCTTCGCTTGAAATTTGATTTTAAGGTCGTAGTGGTGGGCTAGTCTTCGGTAATATTCCAGTGCTTCTTTACGAGTCGGCTTCTCGTTGTGAGAAATAAAAGGAATCTCTGCCACCTCCAATTTTTTGCTGGTGGAAAAGAAGGTCATGTTGGTTGGAAAATTATAGATAGAATTCACCAGCAAGCCCTTTTCTAGGATCACATAATCCAGACTTGCCTTCTTGGCTTCGATGGCGCAGATTAAACCTGCAGGCCCAGCTCCAACAATGATGAGGTCTAGCAAGTTGAAAATTTATTTTGAGCCTGTGTTGTAGACACAAATAAAAATTTAGTTCTTGGTTAAAAGCACCACATCTCCTTCGTCCGTTACATTACCAAATGCTCCGGTATATCTACAATACCAAAAGTACACGTCATTTGGTTGATTTTTATTATTGGCTGCACCATTCCATCTTTGGTCTATTCTATCAGCTTCAAACATTAAGGCACCCCACCTATTAAAAACCTTAAGTTCATAATCATCTATCAAATCCGGACATTTTGCATATGGACCAAAGCTCCGATTTGCGTCTTCTGTACTGTTGGGTATAAACACATTTGGAAATTTAAGCTTTTCTTCATCAGAAAGCTCCAAGGATATAGAGAATACCTCTTCTTGAGAACAATCCGTAACGGTTATGAAATATTCGGTAATTTCATCTACTAAAATAATCGGTTGATTTGACTGTCCGTTACTCCATACATAATCGTCAAAATCATCAGGATTTGTAAGTTCTACCTCTGCGACAGAAATCAAACAGAAAGAATCTACATTAAAGCTAAGATCCGCTAGAGCTGGTTCTGGTTCATCACCTTCTGAGATAATTTGTGAAGCTGTTACATCTTGAAAACAACTCACGGCTGTTACCGTATATTCTCCAGGTTCAGACGTTAGTATGGTCGTAACATCTGACTCCCCGTTACTCCATTCAATATTTGTAAACTCATCTGCGTTTACAATAATTATATCATATAATCCATCGTTACAGAAAGATTCTGGATCGTAATCTAGAATCGGTTGCACCGGTGGAGGAATGGCACTTTCACCAATATTAAATTGACCTGTTACTTCCTGAAAGCAACTTAAAGCCGTGACCATGTATTCACCAGTTTCGCTGACAAATATGGATGGAACGTCGGATTGTCCGTTACTCCATTGAATGTCTGTAAACTCATCTGCGTTTACAAGGTTTATTCCAAACAGCTGAGTCGTACAATACGAGTCTCCGTTGAATTCCAAAATAGGATCAACGGGTGGTGGTATTAGATCATCACTTAATAGTATAGAATCCACAACAATGTTGTCGCAATCATCAGACACAGTATATACATAAGTACCTATGGTAGGCACAATGATGCTAGGACCAGTCTGGCCGGTATTCCATTCTACCATATAAACTTCTGAGCCGCCGGTTATAGTTAAATCAATTGGGAAGGTCATATTCTCACAATACATTTCATTGTCACTCAAGCTTGATACTTCAAGCGGCTCTAACTCGTTAAAACCATCAGCATTTATTGATCCTGAGACATCTTCCAAGCAATTGGTCGCTGTGACAGAATAGTCTCCAGGTCCAGGCACTATGATCGAAGGCACATCCATGTCACCAGTACTCCATACTATGTTGTCATAGTCATTAGAATTTAATATGGCGATTTGATATTGGCCAGTGGTACAGAAAAAGGATTGATTAAAATCAATCACTGGATCTACCGGTTGCGGTAATATATTATCTGTAATTGTAAAGGTATTCACTGCTGTATTATCGCACTGATCTGTAACGGTAACTGAATAGGCTCCTAGTTCAGTTGTTATAATTTGATTCACGTTCATATCACCCGTAGACCATTCAAGGGTGTATGGTGGTTGCCCTTGATTACCTGCAGCAGCCAAAGAAATTGTTCCATCTGTACAGTATTGACTAAAATTAGGAATGATAGAGACTATGGGCTCATCGAAAACAGTAATGAGTGCCGTATCACACATCATAAAACACTCCAAGGTATCCATGGTCACGGTTACTATATATTCACCATCTTCTGTTACTCGAAGAGTATCTGTTGTTTCTCCAGAATCCCACTCATAGCTTATAGCTCCTCGTTGGGTTGCTTCTAGTAAAACGTTAATGGCGTCACCCGGGCAAAATGGAATATCTGGTAAAACTAAAATCGGTAGCGAATAATTAATGGAGGTATCAACATCTACAGTTAAACTATCTCTGTGTAAATATTCTCCACTCAACCACATCAGTGTATCCGCTACTATATTCAAACTGTCAGATTCAGTAATCACTGATTGTTCACATTGTGCTTCACCAGCTTCATTGGTTCTAACAACAAAGGGATATCCTTCCTCCGAAGCAAAATTGATGGCATTTGCAGAAAACATATATCCATCTCCCAGAGATTGTAACTCTCCGCCTTTCAGGTAACCTCCAAACATTGGGTCTTGTAGATAACTGTTAATCCTTGGAAAGGATTGAGTCCAAAGCAAATCCCCGGTACTGCTGTATCTTGACATATAATCAAAGGGAACAAAACCTTCAAGGTAACGACCAGAAACAACGATTCCACCTACATTGTCTACGGTTACTTGTGTATGTCTTGCAACTGGAAGGTTACCACCAAACTTCAAACCTTCAGACCACATAACCTCTCCGATGGTGTCCACCTTGACGATGAAAGGTTGAAAAAAACCTTCTGAAGCGAGATCAATAGAACCCGCCATTGCTATAGTTCCATCAGGACCTACTGCAACATCACAAATATTAAGTGTAGGATTTACAACGAGACTATCTATAAATTGATATGATTTGGACCAAAGAAGATTTCCGTCAGGATCTATTTTAGAAATGAAACCGTAGTTTCCATCTCCATTAAAATTCACACCACAGGTTACCATCGTGAAATCAAAAACGGAACGAGTCACAGAAGAAAACCTTGTTGATTCTATCGGTTGTAGAATTGTGTCTCCATCCATGAGCGTATCTGCCACTACATAACCCTTAGACCAATTAATCTGGCCTTCTTGATCGATGGAAGATAGATATTGTCCTGTGAAGTTATCGTCAGATATTGAATCATCTGAATCTGAGCCTAAGATATAACCAGAAGTGAAGCTTGTAATAATTTCAACATTATCAATATTGGCCGCAGCACCATCCTCTCCACCTAATTCTTGAGACCATTCCACAACTCCTGCGCTACTTAATTTCACGACATATCTAATGTCTGGACCAGTGGTTATTTGTTTAGCAATGACCGTAAATACTGCGCCCCTATCATCCGTTGCCAAAATGTCCATATCAAAGTTTATGGACTCTGAGACATTTTGAAGTTGATAATCGAAGGCCCACATAAGATCTCCTTTTGCCGCATGCTTGGTCACATGAAACTTTTTGAGATCATTATCCATTGGATCTTCAAACAGATTTATCAGGAAAAATGAACCATCTGCTGCGACAGACATTGATCCGTGCAACATATCTCTCGTCTCTAATTCGAAAGTTCTTTGGAAATTAATTCCTTGTGCGCTCAGGGCAAAAGAAACAAATAAGAAAGAAACTATATATAAGTACCTCATAATGAAATGATTCATTGATTTTTATAAGCCTACAAAATTGCTAATACTCCTACAATTCTAATAATCTATGCGAGATTTATTAAGCTAGGATGCCTAAGTTGTCGCTCAAATCAATGATAGCTCATTCATTGGAACCAAATATAGGTGGTCTAGCTGTTAAAAGCACCTCTAGTTATCAATAAAGAGGGGTAATTTGACCGGAATTTTTAAGTTTTATACATACATCGCATCAATTTGATGCCCCCACTTCTCTCTGATCACTCGTCTTTTTAATTTCATGGTAGGCGTCAATTCAGCTGTTGAATTGTCCACCTTTACTGCTTCCCAACTTTCGCCGATCAAACAGAACTTCTTTATTTGTTCGACGTGGCTGAAATTTGGATTGATATCGTTGATGGCTCTTTGGTAAAGATCCTTTACTTTATCATTCTCTAGAGCCTCGTTTAGATTGTTGAAAGAAACATCATTATTTTCGCACCAATCTTTCAGAACTTCTTCTGAAGGAACGATTAAAGCGGAAACAAATTTCCTCGCATCACCAACGACCATGACATTTTCTATTAAAAAGTTTTCTTTCAGAAGACTTTCTATGGGAGCAGGTGCTACATACTTTCCTCCGCTAGTCTTCAGTAATTCTTTCTTTCGGTCGGTGATTTTCAAATATTTATGTCCTCCAGGACCATCGATGAATTTCCCTATATCTCCTGTTCTGAACCAATTCTTACCATTTAATTCCTTAAAAACCTCTGCTGTTTTATCTGGTTTTTTGTAGTATCCAGACATAACTCCATCACCGACGGCTAAGATTTCTCCTTCGCCTTCTGCGTAATCACCTTCACTTGCATCGATGAATAGTTCTGCGCAATCGATAACGGTTCCTACCGTACCGATTTTAGCTTCCTCTCCATAGTATCGGTTTACCGTTAAAGTCGGTGAAGTTTCAGTCAATCCATACCCTTCAAGAATGGGTACTCCTGCGGCTGAAAATACCCGGGCAATTTTTGCCGGACATGGGGCTGCCCCAGTTACGATGGCCACAAGTTCACCTCCCAAGGCTTCTCTCCATTTACTGAAGATCAGTTTATCTGCAATTTTTCTTTTGAATCCAGATAGACCACTATAGGTTTTACCTAATTCGTAATCATCCGTTAGGGATAGCGCCCAGAAGAATAGTTTTTTCTTGGCACCAGTTAAGGTGAGGCCTTTGTTGTATATCTTTTCGTAGACCTTTTCAAGTAGCCGAGGAACGGTGGAGAAAAAATTCGGCTTGACCGAACGAAGATCGCCATCATCGCCTCCAAGGTTATCGGTACCTGTGCAATAGGTAGAAATCCCTTTATTTAAATATGAATAATAGACCGCTCGCTCAAAAATGTGGCAGAATGGGAGAAAACTCAGTGCTTTTTGTCCCAGCTTAATGGGCAATGCTTTTGAGGTTTCAATAACAACGCTCATAATATTTTTATGGCTTAACATGACTCCTTTCGGATTTCCTGTTGTTCCAGAGGTATATATAATGGTTGCTAGATCTTCATATTTTACCTGAGCTTTAGAGGCTTCGACTGCTTCAAAATTAGTCTCAGACATGATAGACTCCCAATGTACTCTTCCTTCTTTTTTGTCGAAGGTGTATACCTTTTTTAGGGTAGGTACATTTGCCTGAGCTTTAGTTACCTTTTCATATAAATCCTGCCCTCCTACAAATACCGCCTTAACCTCCGCTTCTTCCAAAATATATTCATATTCTACTGGACTTATGGTTGGATAAAGAGGGATACTTATGGCGCCGATGTATTGGCATGCAATTTCCGCAATGATCCATTCGGGTCTATTGACATAGGCCACCACTCCTAGGTTGTCGCCTTTCCCAAAGCCCTGGTCAATCAATCCTGAGGCCAATCGCATGGCCATATCCTTCATTTCTTTGGTAGAATAGAATTTCCATTCCCCAGAAAGTTTGGATCCAAATGACTTTTCTAGTGGAAAATTATTAAGCTGTAAATCAAGAAAATCAAATAATCTTTTCGGTTGCATATTGTGCGAATCTTTTGGTACTCTATAAATATAGAGAAATCAATAACAGCACCTTAAAGATTTAGTAGGTATTTTAAAGTTCAAAATGACTATTCTTCTGAAAGTATGGTTTGCAATTTCATTGCCAAGCCCATATTCCCCTTTATAATGATCAAACCCTTCATGACTGCAGACATTGGGTTCAGTTCGCCATTTCGCATTTTAATAAGAACATCTTGAGTAGTAATGATGGTACATTGGGCTTCAGAATTATCTTCTCTAACCTCATTCTTTTCCTTTGTGCCATCGATAAATATGGTGGAATTGTCTAAAACAATTTTACAGGTGGCCCCCATGGGCTCTAGAAGCTCTACTTGAGCTCTGATTTTCTGTATCATTGTAAATTATTGATGCATTATGTTAATACTAAACTTAAGATAGTTGTTATGATGATCACATCCTACTTAATGCACCAGAAATATCTAAAACATGAAAACAGTTATTTAAACCGTTGGAATCGGTTGATAAGTGTACTTAGGCTCCGAAGGTTGCATGCGCTTTATCCAATAAAATTCTTACGTCCTCATTCGTTTTATCTTGAGCATAAACCCTCAATACAGGCTCCGTTCCACTGGGTCTTACCATGACCCATTGATCTTCTGAAAGGTAATATTTATAACCATCTGTAGTTTCAGTTTTAATGACTTCCAGATCGCCGATGGATTTTATGGCTCCCGATTTACATTTTTCAATGATGGCCCATTTCTTCTCATCGGTAAGATGAAGATCGTCTCTATCGAATTTAAAGGAACCTACTTTGTCGTAAATATCTTGAACCAGCTGCTTAATGTCTTTTCCAGTTTTCGCCATGAATTCCATAATGGTAAGACCAATCCAAATTCCATCCCTTTCTGGAATGTGACCTTTAATGGCTAAACCACCGGACTCCTCTCCTCCGACCAATACATCTTCTGTAATCATAATTTCGGCAATGTATTTAAACCCAATTTTCGTTACTTCTAGCTCAAGACCATACTGGTCGGCAAGCATTTGCATCCTATTGGTCACTGAAAAAGTGACGATCACTTTACCATCCATCTTTTTATACTCCCTCATGTAGTATAATAGGAGAAGCAATATATGGTGTGAATCCACAAATTCACCATCCCCATCATACATGCCTATTCGATCTGCATCACCATCATTGGCGATGCCTAAATTGATCTCCTCATGATCTTTAATGTATTGAGATAGTTCTAATAAATTTCTGTGGATGGGTTCTGGTGCCTGGCCATGAAAAGAAGGGTTATGCTCGCAATGCAATAAGGCAGCTTCTGGAAACAATCGTCTCATAACATTTTGGCCTGCACCGTACATGGCATCATAGGCAACTTTACATCCTGAATTCTTGATAAGATCCAGATCAAAATTTGCCTCCACATGATCGATATACATCTGCTCTAAATCCACGGACTCTATCAAGCCTTGTGCTTTATAATTCTCAAAGGTATCTGCCGCTCCTTCCGTAGATTCTGGAATTAAAGCTTCCACTTCTGCAATTTCTTTTGGAATGGTCGGACCACCAAAGGAAGATTTCAATTTGAATCCATTATAGCTCGCAGGATTATGACTGGCAGTAATTACCACTCCTAAATCTGCTTTCAATTTTACAACACCAAGAGAAACCATTGGAGTCGATACGAATAAATCCGCGCATAAAACCTTGATCCCAAATCCCGCAAAGATTTCTGCAGAGGTCTGCATAAAAAGTTCTCCACCAAACCGACAATCAAATCCCATGACCACCGTTTTCATATCTCTCTCCTTCATCCATTTGGCTGTGGCTTCAGAAACTCTCTTGACATTCTCTGTGGTATATTCCTTTGCAATAATGGCTCTCCAACCATCTGTACCAAATTTTATCTTCATGATATTGTGTTGTTATTACGTGGATACGAAAATAACGAGAATAATTTATGCAAACTCTAAATTGACTTACATATTATAAAATTTTCTAATATTTATTAGCTTAGAGGTGTGAAAGATAGCTATAGACACAAAGGTTTACGTAGTCAGCTTATAAAAGTGCTCCGAGAAAAGGGAATAAAGGATGAGAAGCTCCTTGAGGCCATGGGCTTAATTCCTCGGCATTTATTTTTGGACAATGCTTTTGAAGAATGGGCCTATCGGGATGTTGCCTTCCCCATTGGTTCTGAGCAGACCATTTCACAGCCATATACTGTAGCTTTTCAAACACAGCTCCTCGAGATCAAAGGAGGAATGAAGATTTTGGAAATTGGGACTGGGTCTGGTTATCAAGCCTGTGTTCTAGCTGAATTAAAAGCCAAGGTCTACAGCATTGAAAGACAGCAGAGTTTGTTCATTAAAACTTCTAAATTACTTCCAGAGATCGGGTATAATTCCATCCGCACCTTGTTTGGAGATGGATATCTTGGGGCACCAAAATTTGCACCCTTTGATAGAATAATCATTACTGCTTCTTGCCCAGAGATTCCAACAGCTTTAAAAGAGCAACTTGCGATCGGTGGAAAATTAGTGGCTCCACTGGGTAGTCAACAAAAGCAAACCATGGTACTTTTGACTCGTTTGAGTGAACAAGAGTATGATTTAGAGCCTTTCGGCAAATTTGCATTTGTACCTTTTTTAAAAGGCGTCGTCAAGGTAGATTAGTTGGACGTGTAGACCTTTCTTCCAGCGGAAGTACTCCTTTTGACACTCGTACGTCTCATTTTATTCACATTGACTAATAAACTTGCCAGCGCATTTCGTGAGCTAGTCTGATAAACTTCTCCGCCGTAGGTAACCGTTCCATATTGCCTGTTCCACTCCTTTCCAAGTAGTGTGTAGTTGGAGTTATATTTTTTATTCGGACCGAACATTAAAAACTTATCGTCGTCGTCATCAAAACAAACAGCAAATCGATCTTCCTTTGGCATAAAGACCACGACCCCAGGCGTATTCCTTTTTATGATAATTTCTTGGACTCGTCTACCCTCTTTCAACCGAATGCGGCCGTTTTCTACAGATGCTTCATTCTCTCCTAGTTCTTTGAATAGAACGAGGTCCTTGGATAAATAAAATTGAACCTTTTTTACGGTAGTTTCATGTAAATCTAAATCAGTGTAAAGATCTTCCGTAAAAGGGGTAAGTGATCCACAAGAGCTGAGAATTACGACCAAACTTAATAAAGCAAATAGATGTTTCATAGTGCACAATTTTATTAAAATAGAAGATAGGATGCTTCTAGATACTGTGCAATGCGCTTAAGATTAGTTTAACCTGAGCTTATTCAGATTAAAATATAATTAACATTATCTCCGCTCTTTAAAGAATTTTTTGAGCAAGCTCGAGCATTCATCGAACATTATTCCAAACTCTAATTTTGTTTCTGGGTGCAGCAATTCTTTTCCATATCTCATAAAACCACCTTTCTCATCACTAGCTCCATAAACCACTCGGCTCAATTGCGACCAATACAAAGCACCCGCACACATTACACAGGGCTCAAGTGTAACATAAAGGGTACAGTCATTCAAATATTTAGATCCTAGGTAACCATTGGCGGAGGTGATGACTAGAATTTCTGCATGAGCAGTAATGTCTTGCAATGCTTCCGTCTGATTGTATCCTCTTGAAATGATGGTATTATTACATACCATAACGGCTCCTATTGGAACTTCTCCAGCTTCATAAGCCTTCTCTGCCTCTAAATAGGCCTGTTTCATGAAATGTTGATCAGAATATATACTGAGCTTTGACATTGCGCTTGTTTTAGTGAGAATTCGCCAAAGAAATATTTCAAAGTAAATTGAAATATTTTACTTTTGCGCATGGAGCATAACAATTATATTTCCGATTCACAATTCTCAGATGCCCTCACCTTCGATGATGTCCTCTTAGTTCCCGATTATTCTGACGTTCTTCCTCGCGATGTAGATTTAAAAACAAGGATCACTAGAGACCTTAGAATTAATGTTCCCATTGTTTCAGCAGCAATGGATACCGTGACAGAATTCAAACTAGCCATTTCGCTTGCCCGCTTGGGTGGGATCGGAATTATTCATAAAAATATGTCAATTGAAAATCAAGCGGAGCATGTCCGTAAGGTGAAAAGATCAGAATCTGGAATGATCATTGATCCAGTGACCCTCGGCCCAGAAGCAATGGTTTCAGATGCTTTGGATATGATGAGTTATTATAAAATTGGAGGGATTCCGATAACTAATCCTGATGGTGAGCTGGTGGGAATTCTTACGAATAGAGATTTGAGATTTGAGAAAAACTTAAACAGGAATATCAGTGAGATCATGACCTCTGAAAATTTAATAATAGCACCAGAGGGAACAACGCTTCACGAGGCTCAGGCTATTCTCCAACGACATAAAATTGAAAAACTGCCCGTTGTAAATAAGGCTGGAAAGATGGTCGGACTACTCACGTATAAAGACATCATGAAGGTTCAGAATTTTCCCAACTCTAGCAAAGATTCACACGGACGATTAATGGTGGGTGCAGCCGTAGGAATAACTTCTGATACGATGAATAGGATAGATGCACTGGTAGAAGTTGCGGTAGATGTCGTGACAGTTGATACAGCACATGGACATTCTCAAGGAGTGCTCGATACCATCAAAGAAATCAAAAAGCGATACCCAACGCTACAAATAATCGGTGGGAACATCGCCACTGGTGCTGCAGCTAAAGCGCTGGTCGAAGCCGGTGTCGATGGAATTAAAGTGGGTGTAGGTCCAGGAAGTATATGCACTACAAGAATAGTCGCTGGTGTAGGTGTTCCGCAATTGAGTGCTATACTCAGCTCATATCATGCGGTAAAGGACAGTGGAGTTCCACTTATTGCCGATGGTGGAATAAGATATACTGGAGATATAACCAAGGCCTTGGCCTGTGGAGCAGATTGCATCATGGCAGGTTCTCTTTTTGCTGGAACAGAAGAAGCTCCAGGTGAAACCATTATTTTCCAAGGAAGAAAATTTAAGATTTACAGAGGCATGGGTTCCATCACAGCCATGAAAAAAGGATCTAAAGACAGATACTTTCAAGACACAGAAGATGATGTAAAAAAATTGGTGCCAGAAGGAATTGAAGGTAGAGTTCCTTATAAAGGGACTGTTGCGGAAGTTATGGTTCAATATCTTGGAGGCCTTAGATCAGGCATGGGATATGTCGGTGCCAAAAACATTCAAGCACTTAAAGGCAAGAAGATGGTTCGCATTTCAAATGCTGGAATGAATGAAAGTCATCCGCACAATGTTACGATCACCAAGGAATCGCCAAATTATTCTACTAGATCATAGGGGTAGATTCCTATTTGGGGTCTGCGGTAGATCGTTATCTTTAAAACAATAACTTAAAACTGATATTGTTTCATTTTCAGTTGAATGCAGTTTTAAATTCGCAAATCCTTACTACCGTTATTAATCTGTTTAAATCAACTAATAATTTATTCTAATCAAGGAGTTGCATGGAAACATTATTCAGGCTTCCTTGAATTTTCCCGTTGTTTAATATATTTAGTTCAATCCGTTCAATTCTAGATTGATTTTTTGATGGCTTAACAAAGAATTCATAATCAGAAGGAACTTCGATCTGAGTATTAATATTATTGAGCCTGAATGATTTTGTAATTGCTGTCTTATCCTCATAATATAACTTACATATAATTTTTCCGTCCCAAAATCCCATTTTTATACTCAAATTCAATTTAACAAATAAATAATTATTTTGATTCGAAGGAAATTGAGAGAATGTGAATAATGAAACATTTCTTTCGCCAGAAAAATCTAATTCTTTTACTTTTAATGTTTCTTCCCAAATTGATTTTTTTTTCCGAAAAGGACGAATATCTCCATCGTCCAATAGACTTAAATCATATGCTGTTACATCTATTTTACAGAATATATTTCGATAATAATTCCAATTCATGTCATTATGGTGGATTATACCTTTATTGTATTGGTAAACCTGAGTCAGGTTCAAAACAACCAAAAATGAAATTCCAATTTTTAATAAATGATTGTATTTATTTTCAAAGAAATGTGCTAGTCCGCTAGCAAGTCCAAAAGCCATAATTGGATAGCTTTGAACTAAAGCCCTGCAACTATATGTAGCCCCATATCTCCAATCACTCCAAGAAATGACAATCCAAATATTTAATAATGAAAATATTAAAAGTGAATAATGGAATGGATGCTTTTTACTATAAAAAAAACCAACTAATATTAGTGTACAGACTGGCGTGTATAATAACCATCCTTTTTCGATACCAAACAAGACTCTCCACCAAGGGTTTAAAAAGTTCCACTTGCTGCCAACATCATAAATTAAACTGCCTGTTGCTTGATACCAATAAAATAGTTGTGGGGCCGAAAACAAAATTACTCCCGCAATAGAAAAAATTAAATATTTAAAATTTTGTTTTATAAATTTGAGTTTTAGCCTAAATGATTCTTTATTATTAACACTCCATAACAATGGAATTAAAAACATTAATAAATCGGTCGGTCGACAAATACTTGCTAGGCCAACTACACACCCAATAACGAATGAAAATAAAATTGAAGGTTTTGAATGAAATTTTATTGAAAGGTATATAACTAATGAATAAAGAAAAAAAATATAAATATGGCTTGATCCACTATCGATTGAAACATACTGAATTAAATTTGTAGCTAAACCAATAGAAATTAACACCCAAAAAACGATCGTCTCAGAAAAGTAAATTTTCAAAGAAATTGCTAATAAATAGAATCCAGCTAAAAAGTAAAAAAGAGCTGCAATTTGAATTGCAATTTGATATGGTTTTGAAAAACCATCTTTTAAATATCCAAGACGAAGAGCGGAAAAATTTGCTGCATAAAAAAATGGAGATTGTAAAATTGATATACCACTCAAATATTTAAAAACAAAATTTTCATTGAATTTATTAGCTTGGTAAAACTTATCCCCTTGCAGCTTGTATTTTTCTTCAATTTTTGGATACCATTCTAACTTCTTATAATCCTGATAAATCAAGATAGCGGGTAGATACATATAGTAACCTAAGGCATCCCAAGTTGTTTTATTCTCATTAATTTGGAGCCCAATTCTTTGACTTCCAAAAGATAAAAAGAATGTAACTATAGCAGAAAGTAAGATTGCTAATAAATAGGACTTCGGATTATTTCTAATTGACAACAATAAATTTTTCTAATTTGACAATTCCAAAAACTTGATACTCTAGAAAGTATATACCAGAATCTAATGATGTTATATCAATCTTATATTTGCTTGACTCAATATTATTAATCTTTATAAGCTCCATCCCCACATTATTAATTATCCTTAACCCATCAGCAAGTAAACTAGGTGGACTTTCTATAAAAATATGTTTAGTTGATGGAATAGGGTATGTCTTAAGCTCGTCATTTTTACTTTCATTTAACTCCCTAAAATTGAGGTCATGTTCATGATTGGTATTTAGAGGGGCGCAAGATACATCTAAAATCCAATAAGTGCCAGGTGTTTCGCAGACACTACCTTCCACATTAATTGAAATAAATGCGTCATGTTCCAAATGTAATTCCCCTGCAATAAAATATGCAGTTTTCGGATACGGACCGTCTGGGCATTGGTCTATACACTCAGAAACAGTACCACTTCCAACCACTAAAGGAATTGTAGAAGAACAGTTATCTGCTAAATATACCATATTAACACATTCACATCCATTAAAACATGAGCATCCTGAAAAACTTGACATATTTCCTGAATCTAATATAATCCCTTCAACTGAACTTACAATTGTAAGTCGATCAGCTATTCTTCTTGGGTCAAATTTCCAAAATAAATTTGTTCCTTGTGGTAGAAATTTTCCATTTGAAAAGCCTTCATCACCTCCATTTGAAGTTATGTTTAAGGTTGTAATATCCTCTAAATTAATACTGGATTGGACATTGCAACCAGTTAAATCAGTAACAGTGTAAGAGTAACTACCTGCGAATAATCCATTAATACTCGGTGAATTATATCCATTGTCCCAATCTATTAAAAATGGCCTTTGACCGCCTTGGATCATCAGATCTATGGAACCATTCGGTTGTCCACATACTGAATTTTCAATTTGACTTTCTACACTAAATTCAATTATTTCAACTTCAACTTCAGTATAGCATGTTTCAGAATCAGAAATAGTTGCAACATAAATTCCAGAAATTAAATTTTCCTCTAAAAAATTACTTGCTCCATGACTCCATTCAATTGCGTATGGTCCATTTCCCCCATACGGAATAATATGAATGGATCCATTTGATTCATTACATGAAGTGTTTATAGTTTCTATAGATGCAATACCTAATTCCTCAAACACAGGTACGGTAAAGGTCATATCAAAATCGCAACCATTTCTATCATTACTTGAACGAAATATTCACCACCTTTGAGATTATCCAAAGTATTGCCCGTATTGCCGTCGTCCCAATATATATTGTATGGAGACAATCCTCCTGTGGGATTGAGGACTATTGATCCGTTATTGTCTTCGCCGCAGGTAACGGGCTTAATTTCTTGATTAAAGCTAAAATTTAGATCACAATTGCAGCTAACATTATTTTCCAAAAGAATAAAGCCGACTTTATCCTTCACAATATTTGATACAGAAGGAATAGAATTTATTGAAAAATCAAAATGATTTTCATCTAAGTTTGTAATACGGAAACCCCCAACATTGTTTTCTGTACTTGATTGAGCGGATAAAAATATTAACGGAGTAGTATTGAAATACTCTCCAAACTCAAGTGTTGTCCAATTTGTTGAATCTGATTTATTCACTTCACCTACATATATAAGTTTTTCATTAACATAGCCAAATCCTGGTTCGGCCGCTATAAATCCAATCTCAACATTATAGTTTGGTAATTCCTGTTCCTTAAAATTTGTTTTAAAATAAAATCCTTCTTTTGAGACACTATGAATGTCTACTTTAAAAACTTGATCCTCAATGCCTGAATTTGGAGTTAAAAATACTATCGGAGTTTCATCAAATTCTTGCAAAAAGGTAACATAATTTTCAATAATCCCTATTGAGGTAGCAACTCCAAATTGTGCTTTAAATTCTCCAAATTTCAAGATGCTTTCTTCTCCATACAAATAAGAAATTTGATCTCCTGTAATTATAGGAGATCCATCCCATGATAATGATTGTATATCAAATTCTTGACTTGTCTTATTAGTTACAATTGATGAAAATTGTCCAACATCATTATTTGTAATTGGACCTGTTATGATGACTGGATTAGTACTCTCATTGAATATTTCATTGAATTGAACTGTAGTCTTTTTTTGACTAATTGTTTCAGTACAACCATCAATTATTTGATGATCCCTACAGTCAGCTGATAAATCAATCACTTGTAGAATTTCTGAGATACCACAAATACTATTCACAGTAAGTTTGATAGTAAATGATTGAGGCAAGTTATTATCTAAAACATTCTCTATTAATGTTACATGATTTCCATTTTCACCTATAATTTGAGGATTAGATGAACCCGAAATTAACACCTCCCAATCAATTGTTGCATCATCGGGAACATTTAATGCACTTAGTGTTATTATCCCCTAACATGGGTTATAATAAATATTACCAATAGATGAGCTTACTTCGTGTAAAATTTGAAAAGTCGACCTAGCATCACAATAAAAAACGCTGGAACTTCAACCCATAGTTGATCAGCTGCTGTTTGACTATTGTAACTAATGTCACGCAATTATTGCTAGTACCTAAAATATAATATTAGGGCTCGAACCCCATGCAAAATCAAAATTTTGAATATTGTTTACACAGTATGTAAATGTCTGTCCTGGAACACAAATACTTGAATTTCCAGTTATACTAATATTATCAAAAATAGAACAATCAACCAGATCTGGAGCAGGTGCCGCACCAGCCCAAAAATTATTCGCACTTTGAGGATTTCTTTGGTAGACTCTGACGTAATCTATTATCATCTCATCAACGAATACTTCATCTGGATCGGGAGAAAGAGAGGTATTAAAAACACCACAGCTTACAATTATTTGATTTGGTTGATTTTCTTACGGGTACACTAAGTTGGTATGATAAGCCCCAGGTCCTTGATTACATTCTAGCTCACAGTTTCCAATATAAATAGACCACAAATCCAAAAAATTTTGGGGAGGCTTTAACAATCTAGGAACATACCAAACTAAAATATCATCTATAAAAAATTTTGTTGTAAACTCTTCATATTCAACTGAGTAGGTATGAAAAGAAGGGGAATAATCCGTTCCATCTCCATGTTTTTTGCCCATTTTGGGATCATCTCCTGGCCATTTATGCAAAGCTGTTTCTGGAGTTGATGGATCTGAGAAAAATTCAAAAATATCGATTTCGTTACAACCGCCAAATGTCCAAAAAGCAGGCCAAAGACCATCTTGATTTGGAACTTTACATCTTATCTCAAACTTTGAATATTCACCAAATGAAGGAACAGAATGGATCATCCCAGAAGTGTAATTAAATGGTTAATTAAACCAAGCAGCGTTTTCTCTTTTGATTTCTATTGTAAATTTGCCATTAGATACTTCTAGGTTTTCATCTAAATATATTTGTTGGGACAATGGCTCACCTATCAAGTCATCATGCGTTCTACAAAAGTAACAATTGTCACTGTTGTCCACACCGTATGGATAATGAGTATACCATTTAGAATTATTAATAGTTGTACCATTAAAATTATCTTCAAAAACTAAGACGTACGAATCTTCTGGACAAGTATTAAAAGAGTCATCGATATCGATTGTTGAATTACTAATCCAATCTGGCCAAAATAATTGAGAAAAAGTAGGAGTTGAAAAAAGCAAAAATAAAAATATACAGTTTTTCATAATTTATATTTTATGTGCGAACTGAGTTATCTATATTTCCTGGATAATATTAGAAGTTTAAATCTTTAAACCTGCAATTTTTTATCCTTATTTTAAATTTCTACTTAACATATATAATTTATTTGATATATCAATTTTTGAAAATGAATCAAATCCTTACTTTTTAAAAAAACAGAAATGACTTATAATCAATTGTTCATTTAATTCTTCATTAATTACCTAGCTAGAAAGATATATTACTAATCCAATCAAAGATTTACATTGAAGATGATGGCTATACTTTACCTGCAGACAAAATTGTTGCTGGACCTAAGGTAGGTATCGCCCAAGCTAAAGAATATGTAAATAAATTCAGAAGATATCATATCGAAGATAATCTCTCCGTTTCCAAACCTTACCTTGTGAACTATGAATGAGCCAAGAGACATTGGAATTGTATTATCTGGCGGCGGAGTCAAAGGCTTCGCACATGCTGGGCTATTGTGTGCTCTAGAGGAAGAGGGAATCTTTCCATCCATTGTGGCTGGAACAAGTGCTGGGGCCTTGATTGGAGCCCTTTACGCGAGCGGCATACCTGCCAAAGACATCCTCGGAAAATTTGATCGAATTAAGCTGCTGAATCCAATGACTATTTCCGTAAGGAAACCAGGACTTATAAATCTAGATAAGTTTAGGAGTTATTTCGAAGCAGAATTTCCAGGAGATAATTTTTCCAGTTTGAAAAGAAAATTAATCATTACTACGACCAACATGGAAACCGGTGAGGCTGTCTACCACAACGAAGGGACGCTGATCGATAAGATCCTAGCCTCATGTTCAATCCCTGGCGTTTTTTCTCCGGTCAATATAAATGGAGTGTTACACATGGATGGTGGCATAGCAGATACCTACCCCATGGAAGCCATGAAAAATTCTAGCGTGCCCAACATTGGACAATTTGTATGCTATGTAGGGCTCAGAACTACCAAGCAATTAAGCAATTCTATTCGGCTTTTGACGAGGTCATCACAATTGATGTTGTGGCACATGTCCAAAGATAAATTTAATCAAGCCGAAGTTTTTATCTGTCCTAAGGAATTGGATAAAGTTGCATTTTTTGATATGAGGAGGAGTAAGGAGGCACATGAGATTGGTTATCGTGCAGCGAAGGCGCAAATGCCAGAGATTAAAAAATTAGTTTTTAATCATACTCATCAAGCCGAATAATTTAGAAGGAGTTCTAGAGAGGTTTTGGTAATGAATCTTCTTTGCCCCAAAATTTCTGCGCACCCGTTCAAGATTAGGAATCATGCTTCCTTCAAAATCAAAATGACTTACCGCTAGTTCCTCCTTTGCATATTTTATACATTCCCATATCAATCGAATGGAGGCTCCTGATTTTCTCAATTCAGGGTTCATTCCTGCCAGATGATAATAGGCTCTCTGATTATCCCAGATTACAAACATGGAAGCGTACAATTGATTTTCGTCATCACGCAAGGACAGTATGGTTCCCTTTTTTTGCTTAAGAATTTTCTTTACATGATTGCGTACATATTTTTCATCAAAAGGAATATCAAACTTCCCATAATGGTAGCTTGCCATCTGCATTTCAACGATGTCGTCCACGGGTGCTTCCACAACAAGGGTAAGATGAGCTGCCTTTTTTATTTTATTGTTTCTGTAGTCGGAGTCCAGTCTTGAATAAATTTGATCCAAATCATCACTTAAAGGAATCTGGTAACTATAAGCTTGCTTTGATTCAAAAGAGTCAAAATTAATTTCGGTAGAATTATAATAGATGTTCTGAACAAAGTGCTGATGTTCCGGTAATTGATCCTTTAATAACTTGAGCAATTTTTGCTTTTTCTCAGGTTGATCATCTACCGTCGTGAGCGGGCCCATCCATTTGCATAGATGCGGCATGGCAATGTAATTAAAAATAGATTTCTTTTTCAGCAAATATGGCCACATTCCAAAGCTACCATCTTCTAATTCTGCACTCACAAAACTCCACTTACCAGGTGGCGTACAGGCATCTAAATACCAATCCTCAAAGTAGATGGGTACGAAGTCAATTTTGGATAAGCAATCCTTATATTTTTTCTTCGCTGGCATTGGTATTAGGCTTTACAGCTTTACAATACAATTTACACCATCACCAAAAGGTATCAAAATGTTCTTTACTCTTTTATCCTCCTTAACGTATTGGTTAAATGTATCAATTGCTATGGCCTTAGGTCTGAGTTTTGACGCAATTACCTCACCGCTCCATAGTACGTTGTCTGCAATTAAAATGCCTCCTGGCTTTAATTTGGCCAGACACATTTCATAGTGTTGTTGGTAATTCTGTTTAGATCCATCGATAAAGACTAGATCAAATTCACGATCGATTGTCGGGATTATTTCTTCAGCTCGACCTTCTAAAGATACGATTTGACCTCCTAGGCCTGAGCGTTTAAAGAAGTCATGGGCTATGTTCAGTACTTCAGGATTACTTTCAATGGTATACACTTTTCCATCTCCTGGTATCGCTTGCGCAAATGTAAGGGCAGAATATCCAGTAAAGGTTCCAATTTCCAAGATGTACATCGATTTAGAAATACTGGTTATGAGGTTTAAAAAATTACTAATTAATTTGCCACAGAGCATGACTGGTGAAAGCGTCTTTAAATGTGTCTCCCTTTCTAATTCCAACAATAAGTCAGATAAGTCCGTGCTTAATGTTTCTGCATAATTTACAATGGGTTTTGGCGTGATCTCAAGCATCAAATTTCTTTTTAAAAATAGGATATAAAAATACAACGAACAAAATGATCAAAACTCCTAGATAGAAATTTGTACTGAGTTCTTTATGATCTTTCAATATGACAATTGCTAAAGCGATTCCATAAACTGGCTCTAAATTGATGACCAAATTTGCCTCAAAGGCAGTTACAGATTTTAAGGCAATGAGACTTAAATAAAATGCTAAAGTCGTACAGAGTAAAGAAAGGACAACTAAGTAAAACCAATCCATTCCAATAGGCATAAAGGGATCAAAATACTTTTCTGGTACAAAGTACATTATGATGGTCAAGGTAATCCAAGCAGCAAACATCTCAAGGAAGGTGATGGAAAATGAATCCACCTGATCTACGATCTTTTTATTTAAAACAGCAAAGATGGAAGCTGTGAAAGATGCTACTAGTCCCAGATAAATACCAATCCGTAAGTAAACTTCGATGGTGTCAACAATAAGGATCATGCCTGGGAAGACCAACATCCCAAAAAGTAATTGCAACTTATTTAATTTACTCTTAAGAATAAGTGGTTCGATTATAGCAGTGAAGAATGAAGTTAAAGACATGGTGATCAAGGCAATGGATGCGTTTGAATATTTTATCGAGGCGTAGAATGCTACCCAGTGAATCGCAACCAAAACACCAATTCCGGATAAAAACAAGATATGTCTAGAATTTATTTTTTTAAGGGCACGACCGAAGCCGATAAAAAATAGGAGACTGATTGATGTAAAAAAGACCCGCCACCAAACGAGTGAGGCGGCTGGAATGGTTATTAAATCGCCCAGAATTGCTGTAAAACCAAAAAGGAAGACTGCAAGATGTAGTTGTAGGTAGGCTATTCTGGATTCCGTCATTTGATGATTGATCTACCATTTCTTTGCAACGTATTTTGCAAACACTTAGGTAATAGTTCAAAAATATATCTAAGGAAAGATTTATTATCAAAATTATTATAAATTTGAACTTCAACACCTTAACAAATGAGATTAACCAAGGGAGCCAAAGCACCTGGATTCATATTAAGAGATTCCGATAAAAAGGAAGTAAATCTCGAAGACTTCAAAGGCCAAAACGTATTACTACTATTCTTCCCACTGGCTTTTACCGGAACATGTACTGAAGAACTCTGTTATATCAGAGATGAAAAATCATTTTACGATAAGGTAAATGCCAAAGTATTAGGTGTTTCTGTAGATTCTCTCTTCACTTTAGAGAAATTTAAAGCAGAACAAGGGTACAACTTTCCACTATTATCCGATTTTAACAAAGAAGTTAGCCGCGCTTATGGTTCCTTATATGACGATTTTGTCTTAGGAATGAAGGGCGTTTCCAAGCGTTCAGCGTTTGTAATTGACACAGAAGGTGCAATTCAATATGCCGAAGTATTGGAAAATGCCGGAGATCTTCCTAATTTTGAAGAAATAAATTCTGTGCTAGAGAATTTAAAATAGAGTTATCCATGAATATCAACAACACCCAAACATTCCAAGATATAGACGACCTAACGGAAGTTATTGAAAAAGATGTTAATACAGCATCTTCTCAATTGGTCGTATTTAATGATGATTTTAATACTTTCGATTGGGTAATCCAATCTTTTATGGAAGTATGTAATCACACCTTCGAACAATCGGAGCAGTTAGCAATTCTTATTCATTATAGCGGTAAAGCAAGAGTTAAGACAGGATCTTTAACTGCCCTTGAGCCAATGAAAGATGCTTTGGTCGAAAGAGGAATTTCAGCTGTTATTGAGACTTTTGCTACAGATAAGTAAGTAAAAGCTGCTATTTTATGAATATTCTACCTCGACCACACTACTTGAGGTATGTATATAATTCCTGATGATAATAAATTTTTTCCGCATCCATTACTCGTAGACGACTTGGAGGTCCTTGCTGTCGGTGGTTCACTAACGCCTGAAAACCTTCTAACAGCCTATACTTTTGGGATTTTTCCATGGTACAATGATTTTCCGATCTATTGGTGGAATACGCACCCGAGATGCGTGCTTTTTCCTGAAAAATTGAAGGTTAGTAAGAGTATGCGGCCTTATTTCAACCAAAACAAATTTCAAGTGACCTTCGATCAAGGTTTTGAAGAAATTATCAGGCATTGTGGTCAGGTCAAACGAAGAAATCAGGAAGGAACCTGGCTCAATGAAGATCTCATTCAAGTTTTTTGTCATTTACACTCCGAAGGTTATGCCAAATGTGTCGGCGTTTACGATCAAGAAAGGCTTGTGGGCGGGCTTTACGGCCTACACATCGGGAAGATTTTTTTTGGAGAATCAATGTTTAGCTTGATCCCTAATGCTTCTAAGTTTGGTTTCATATCAATGGTGAAAAAGCTAAAAGCAGAAGGAATTATGCTTATTGACTGCCAACAGGAGACCAAACACTTGATGAGTTTAGGGGCGAGTACATTGACTAAATTTGAGTTTTGGTCTTATATCCGAAAGAACCTGCGCTTCTCCCTCCAAAAAAGTGAATAAAATTTACCTTTGCTCACAAATTATAGCCCTCCTTGATAGAATTTAAAAAATATACGCTCAAAAATGGTCTTCGAGTGTTATTACACCAAGACAAAAGCAGCCCATTGGCGGTGGTCAACGTATTATATGATGTAGGGTCGAGAGATGAAGATCCCAACCGAACGGGATTTGCACATCTTTTTGAGCATTTAATGTTTGGAGGCTCGTTGCATATTGATGACTTTGATACGCCGATTCAAAATGCTGGAGGTGATAATAATGCCTTCACCAATTCGGATGTCACCAATTTCTACAATACGGTCCCTAAGGCAAACATAGAAACTGCTCTCTGGCTGGAATCAGATCGGATGTTACAATTGAATTTCAATCAACACATGCTAGATGTACAGAAAAAGGTGGTGGTTGAAGAATTCAAGGAAAGTATAAACGTACCCTACGGCGACATGTGGCATGAGCTCAGCAAGCTATGCTATAAAAAACATCCTTACCAATGGCCAACGATCGGTAAAGATTTTGGGCACATAGAACAGGCGGCACTCTCAGATGTGGAGCATTTTTTCAACAAGCACTATCATCCAAACAATGCTATTCTATGTATCAGTGGAAATATAGAATACGAAGAGACTTTTGAAAAAGTACAAAAATGGTTTGGGCCAATTCCTCCGGGCATCGTGCCAGCTCGTAATTTACCTCAAGAAGTCAAACAGGATAAAAAAAGGCAATTAATAAAACAAAGCATGGTTCCTCGAGAGAACCTGAACATTGCCTATCATATGGTAGATCGAGCGCATCCGGACTATTATGTTTTCGATTTAATATCAGATTTATTGAGCTTGGGTCGTTCCTCTCGTCTGTACAAAAACCTTGTCAAGACCAGTGATGTTTTCAATAGCTTAGGTGCCTACATTTCAGGAAGTATGGATCCAGGTCTTTTCATTATCGATGCTAAAATTTCATTGAGTGCACATTACGGTGAGGCCATAGAAAAGATCGATGGAGAATTGAATAAGATAAGAACCGAATTGGTTTCTGATTATGAATTGGTTAAGATTAAAAATAAGATTATTTCAGTTTTGGAATTTTCTGAAGTGAGCATCTTAAATAAAGCCATCAATTTAAGTCACTTTGAATTACTTGGAAATGCAGATCTGATCAATGAGCAGAGCAAGTTTTATGAAGCAGTGACCGCAGAAGATATTAAACGTGTAGCAGAGAATTATTTGGTGGAAAGCAATAGTAACGTATTGATCTACTTACCAAATGCCAATTAGTAGTCAACTAGATCGGAACGAAAAATTCTTATTAGGGCTCATTTTAATATTGAGTCTTCCCGCCTTATTTTACAATTTAGGATTACAATCATTTAATGAAGATGAGGCGATCAGATCTTTGGTTGCTTTTGAAATGTTGGACAGTGGGAATTTCATTGTACCTACACTTAATGGTCTTCCGTATTATTACAAGCCCCCACTATACAACTGGTTTATTGCCTTGAGTTTTACTGTGACTGGTGTCGTCAATGAATTTACTGCGAGATTACCGACCGTTATATTTTTATATCTCATGTGTTATGTTCTTTACAGATGTAATCGCCTATATCTAAACCATAAACAAAGCATATTACTCTCCCTTTTTTTTCTCACCTGTGGTCGTATTCTATTTTGGGATTCCTTCATGGCGTTTATTGATATCGCTTATTCTTTGGTCAGTTATTTGGTCATTTTTCTGAGTTTCCATTACTATCAAAAAAAGAAATACAATTTATTTTTTATCGTTCCTGCAGTACTGACAGCCGTAGGGTATTTAATGAAAGGCTTTCCTTCATTTATTTTTTACGGAATGAGTATTGGAACTGTGCTATTATTTAAAAAGGATCTAAGAAGAATATATAAATCACTCGCCCCACTCGCTGGTTTATTGATCATGTGTGGAATCATCGGAGGATTTTATATGCTTTATAATCAATATCATGATTTCACCAATACTTTAGGTCCACTCATGGACCAGTCTACTCGTCGCACCATCGTGCGTTACGATATTTTATCTGTGATTAAACATTTTTTTACCTACCCTTTTGAGAACATTTATCATTTTTTCCCTTATACACTTTTGGGGTTTTTGATGGTCGTTCCAAAGATCAGAAAGAAAGTATGGGCGCATGAATTTTCCAAATATATGTTGCTTCTATTCATCGCCAACATTGCGGTTTATTGGATCAGTCCAGAAGTTTTCCCCAGGTATATCATCATGTTGATTCCGTTAAGTTTTGCCGTGATTCTGTTTATGTATTTTGAGGCGGAAGATGTACCATTAAAAAAGTATCTCGATTGGTTTTTAAAAATTATTCCGTTGATTCCCATAATAGGAATTGTCTTGGGCTTTAATCATGACGAACTTAGGATGGGAGAATTTGGAAGGGCGCCATTGATTGTATTTGCCGTACTTTTTTTATTAATATTTGTGGGCTCCATTGTTTACGACCGATATTTACTTTGGCTGGTGGTTCTGACGCTATTACTTACAAGAATTGCATTCAACATCTACGTCCTACCTGCTCGTACCGTTAAAGATGAAGGCACCAAAGCTAAAAAAGAAATATTAAGAATTAAGGAGCAATACACCGATCGTCCTATTCGATTATATAAGAAATCAATCATGGATAAGTCTAGCTCCTTTTACTTAGCTACTGCAAATGGAGTTCCGAATGAAATTACCGAAGAAATCAGTTCAGACTTTTACTACATTGTTGACACCTTGCGTGTAGACATTCCTAATAATTTATTAAAAATAGACAGTTTTTATCTTCGGGAGTTTGATCGCACCGCCTACCTTATGATCACACCCGACTAGTGGTTTCTTAAAACTGAAAATAGATGAAGGGGGTTTCTTGGGTTGGGATGAAATAATAACCGATGAATGCTACCGCAAAGAATAGGAGGTAAACTCTAGTCCAAGAATATTGGGACCAGCGTTGAATCAATCCACCGATAAGATAGGAGTACAGGTGTACGATGGCGAATAGGACTAGAATCATGAGCGTTGTAAAAAACTGCATTTTACCAAGTCCTAGATTCGCCAGATTAAAATTGAAATCGAAGAAAACTAATTTATGTAATGTATAACTGAGGTTGTTTAGATCCTTTATGCGGAAGACCATCCAAGCCAGCAAAACGAAGTACTGAAATACAAAAAGTGCGATAATAAACGGTATACTCTTGCCTTCAACATTTCGTAATCGATCATTAAGTCTGGTCACCTTATAAAGCACGAGTGCTAAGCCATGAATTCCTCCCCAAATTATAAAATTCCAGTGTGCGCCATGCCATAGACCTCCGAGCAACATAGTCAACATCAGATTTCTAAAAGTCAAGAGCGAGCCTTTACGATTTCCTCCAAGTGGAATGAATAGATAGTCCCGAAGCCAGCGCGACAAGGTCATGTGCCAGCGTTTCCAAAATTCAGAAGGTGTAATGGCAAAGTATGGCTTATTAAAATTCTGAGGCAATCTAAATCCTAGGATGCCAGCAATTCCAAGCGCAATGTCTGTATAACCTGAAAAATCGCAATAGATCTGAATAGAAAAGCATAAGGCTGCTAGAAATATGATCGGGCTAGGAAAAACTTCAGGTTCGATTAAGACTCGGTCTACAAAAAAACTGAGATTATCTGCGATCAAGACTTTCTTTACTAAGCCACTGAGGATCAAAAGGAAATTACTTTTTGAAAAATCTAGGACACGATTGTTTTCTAACTGCGGTAAAAACTCTGCGGCGCGAACAATAGGGCCTGCAATAAGCTGTGGAAAAAATGAAACAAATACTGCAAAATCTAATAGGTTTTTGGATGGTTGAATATTGCCCCTATATAAATCAATGGAGTAGCTCATCGTCTGGAAGGTATAAAAAGAGATGCCAATGGGCAGAATGATGTTAAGGGAGGTCCAGCTGGGAGTATAATCAAAACTCTGCAAAAATAGAAAGAGGTTATCGCTAAGAAAACCAAAGTATTTAAAAAATATAAGGATGGATAAATTAGCAAGGATGGACAGACAGAGCCAGGCATATTTATGAGCTCCCTGATGTATCTTTTTCCCGATGCCATAATCGAGCAATGTTGAAAAGATAATAAGCAGGATGAATACTGGGTTCCACCACATGTAAAATAGGTAGCTGGCTAGGAGGTAACATACTTTTTGAAATTGATTACCCTTAATCAAATAAAGGATCAGGAGCAGTCCTGTAAAAAACACTAAAAATTCTATCGAATTAAAAAGCATGGCCTTGCTTTTTTAATTCTTCATATAGTCTATCGGTTAGGTGACTTGCTCCTTGCTTACTTAAATGACAGTGATCTACAAACTCTTCAGGTGCCATATCATCGATCAGTGAAACAATCGGCAACTGGCTTCGTTCAACACGTTGATTAACCAAGTATTTATAGTTAGGGGAATAAGAAGTTAATCCATCATGAAAAGGTAAAATAGCAACTACATATTTAATCCCTTTACCGGCAAAGTATTTTTGGGCGCGGTAAATAAAAGCAGCTTTATCGGGATGTATATCAAAACTTTTAAGTTCCTTAGCTGGATTGTATTTGTTGATAAGAATTTGAAGTTTATCCTGTGGTAATTGCTTTGTGTAGATGTTGGGAAAAATTAGATCAGTTTCCATTTCTTTTTCCTTCATGTCCGATCGTAGTCCATTTTTTAAGATGGTATTTAAGGAGTTGACAAGCAGTCCTCGGTGATCATTTTTCAAAAATATGTTGCCCCTATTTTTAATGTAATTCAAGCCGAGATCAAGCTTAAATAATTGCTCCACGTCTGTATTAAAATCATACCCACCAAAGTAAAAGTTTCTCAGAACTGCGCGATCGATTTTCTTGAAGGGTTGTGATAACTCTGTAGATCGAAGCATCTGGACAACCAATGTAGTAGGTGCTTGAACAGAGGGATAATAAAGGATACTTTCATTAAGGTACTGACCGTTGGAAGCGAGATTGTATGCTAGATCGATGGAGTTGCTAAGCGCGGCGAGCCTTCCTGCATTGATGCCGGACATGGCAATGCTGTTTCCGAAGATGACCGCCTCTGCCTCCATCCCTTTTTGTGATGTTTCAATCAGAAAGGCCGTTCGAGAAAATTCCTGTGGTAGTATCTTATGCAGTGGCGCTATGGTTCCATTAGCCACAAAGATGGCTAGCAGAGAAAGTAGAACCAAACTGAGAAAATGGCGCATATTAATTCTGACTGTAAAAACTAGAGTATTTTACTCTAGTCATTGTCAAAGTTAACAGGATTGAAGAATTTTTACGATATGTCACCACGCTGTGGCTACGAATGTGCCGCTCCTGTGGAGCTAACGTATGGTCAATCCTATATATCTACTGCAAGCAATTATAGGCTGACCACACGGTCGTCATACGCAGTACACATTCCTGATCAAAAATGGGGTGACCACGCTGTAGTTAAGGATGTATTGCTCCTCGAGAGCTAACGTGGGATAACAACGCTGTAGTTATTAATGCTTGAATTTATAAGGGATGCTGGGATTAATGATATAAAATATCCTCAATAAATAAATCGACGGACGCTCATGAGGTGTTTGGCAAGTCTAATGACTTGACAGGTGTATCCATATTCATTATCGTACCAGAGGTATACCGTGGCATTCTTTCCATCTTCAGAAACTTTGGTGCTAGGTGCATCAACTACAGAGGTGGTATTCATTCCGATGGCATTGGAAGAAACGTATTCTGTGCTTGATGAATAGAGAATCTGCTCCTTATACTTTGGGCTAAAAGAGGCCTTCTTTAAAATGGCATTTAGTTCTTTTGAATTGGTACTTCCATTCAGGGTCAGACTGAGAATGGCGATGGAGACATTTGGTGTCGGAACGCGAATGGCGTTTCCAGTCAATTTTCCTTTGAGCTCGGGGAATACTTTAGTGACTGCGGTTGCTGCTCCAGTGCTAGTGATAACTATGTTGGTCGCTGCCCCTTTTCCTCTTCTTTGTTTCTTGTGAAAGTTATCGATGAGGTTTTGATCATTTGTGTAGGAATGAATGGTTTCTATGTGGCCTTTATCTATTCCGTGGGTTTCCATGATCACGTCGATGACAGGAACAATGGCATTGGTTGTACAAGAAGCGGCGGAGAATATTTTATTATCCTCGAGGCTTACATCTTCTTCATTGGCTTTGTAGACAATGTTGGGCACATCACCTTTGCCTGGAGCGGTCAAAAGTACCTTATCAATGCCAGGACGGAGGTGATTTTCTAAACCTTTTCTGGCTCTCCAAACGCCCGTATTATCAATCAATAACGCATTGTGAATTCCATATTCTGTGTAGTCTATTTCTGCTGGTGAATTGGCATAGATCATCTGTATCTTATTTCCATTGATCACAATTTCTTTACCGTTATCTTTTACATCAATGAACCCTGGAAATGAACCATGCACAGAATCGTGCGCTAGAAGTGCTGCTCTCTTGCTTGCTTCCTCGTATGGATCTTTAAGCTTAGGTCTTACGACGATGGCTTTTAAACGCAGTTGCTCTCCCTTTCCAGTCTGATTCACCAATTCTCTGGCTGCAAGTCTACCGATGCGTCCAAAACCATAGAGGACGACATCTCTTGCTTTTTGATTCTTAGGATCAACACTGATGAAGCTTTTCAATTTAAAATGAACAAACTCATCAGGGTTATTATAATCATACTTTTCCTCTAGCCACTCAATCCCTAGTCTCCCGATATCGATCTTACAGGGTGCTAATTTCTCAACTCTGAAAATGGCTTGAGCAACAACAAGACTTGTTTCTACCGTATATTTCTTAGGAGATATTTGTTGTGCCAATCGATGGGCATTGAGAATCTCTGAAGTTTTGGAGTTATGAATTCTTTGACCGAAGAGTATCAGTTCAATCGATCGATTGAAGCGTAGCTCTCCAGTTATCTGTTGTAGCTCTAGTGCGAGTTTCTCCTCATTTCTCCATTCACCGAGTGAGTGATCCACTTCTTGCCGAATCAATAAATTCCCCTCTTTCATTTGGTTATTTTGAACAAATATATTCTCATTTTACATAATATATCTACACTTTGCACAACCAATTTTTGTCAAATGTGTTTTTATATTTGCGAAACATAATAATGCCTATGATAATCCTACTTTCTCCTTCTAAAACTTTGGACTACGACCATCAAAAATTGGGGCAGAGTCTGCCTGTATTTATTGATGAAAGTACGATCATTAACAAATCACTAAAGAAATACTCTAAGAAAAAATTGAGTGATTTGATGAAAATTAGTGATAAACTGGCCAGTCTTAATCATGCACGCAATCAGGTCTTTTCCGAAGAATTTACGGAGGAAAATAGTCGAGCGGCAATTTATGCCTTCAAGGGGGATGTCTATCTCGGATTAGAAGCGCATGGATTTAATGAAAAGGAACTTGCATTTGCCAACGAGCATATCAGAATTCTCAGTGGCTTATATGGTCTATTGAAACCGCTTGATAAAATGCAACCCTATCGGCTTGAAATGGGAACCTCACTTAAAGTCGGTCGGAAGAAAAGTTTATATGACTTATGGGGTTCAAAAATCTCAGATCAGATACTTTCAGATCTTGAGGAGCATAAGGATAAGCATATTATCAATCTTGCTTCTAATGAATACTTTAAGGCGGTAAAAACTGATGGGCTTGAAGATCGGATCATCCATGTCAATTTCAAGGAGTACAGAAATGATAAACTCACTTTCATTTCTTTCAATGCAAAAAAGGCGAGAGGAATGATGGCAAGGTATGTCGTCAAAAATAAACTTAAAACTATCCGAGGTTTAAAGGGATTCAATCTTGAAGATTATTCGTATAATGAGGAGTTATCTGATCCACAAAATCTACTTTTTACACGCTAATGAATATACTCAGACTTTTATCCGCATTAGTAGTAGCTGCTCTACTTTTAGTTTTCAGCTACTTTTTTCATGATGGGATCCGAGTGAGTAAAGATGTAAAAATCCCAGGGATCGCGAGACTGCTAAACCCTTCCAATGGTCTTTGGCAAAACGCAGAAAGAACCAAGGCAAAAACTTTGAATCTACCTGGCTTAAAGGACGAGGTCAGAATTTACTATGACGAAAGATTGGTTCCACATATTTTTGCTTCCAATGATGAAGATGCGCTTTTTGCACAAGGCTATGTGCTGGCTAGTCATCGATTATTTCAGATGGAATTTATGAGTCGACTGGCGGCAGGTCGATTGAGTGAGGTATTTGGGAAAGCAACCATGAATCGAGATTTGCTAATGCGAAAATATGGGCTGGAATATGCTGCCAAAAAAACGGCCAAAGCTTGGACCAATTATAAATCGGAGTATGAAAAAATGAGCCGTTTCAATGCAGGCATTAATTATTTCATAGAGGAGATGGATATGGATAAGGACCTAGCTTTAGAATATAAACTAGCCAATGCTACACCTCAGCGTTGGAGAGATGAAGACTCTGCTTTGATTTCAAAATACATGACGTACACCCTCGCCCGTGGCAATAGGGATGTATTTGAAACCAATTCTAGAATGCTCTTGGGAGAAGAACTTTATGCGGAGCTATTCCTGACGCGTAATGATAAACAGATACCCGTGATACGTGAGGATGTTTCAGAAGAATTTTTAGTAGACCGTCAGAAGCCAGAAAATATTGATTATCTCGATGAGCCTTTGATTGGTCTTGACTATAAAAATTTCAAATACGTAGAGGGTGCTGGTTCGAATAATTGGGCCATCGATGGAAGTAAATCGACCACCTCCGCTCCTATCTTAGCCAATGATCCCCATCTGCAGCTGAGCTTACCATCCATATGGTTTCAAATGCACATCGTCACTCCGGAAAGTAATTCTTATGGAGTGACCATTCCAGGTGTTCCGGGAATCATCATTGGGTTCAATGATTATATTTCGTATGGATCAACAAATGTAGGTCAGGACTTACTTGATTATTATACCATCGACTGGGTGGATGAGGAAAAAGGAATTTATAGGGTAGATGGGAAAGAGAAACAAGCAGAAATTATTCCTCAAGTTATTAAAGTAAAGAATAATCCTGATGTGGTATTTGATTTCAAGGTCACAGAATTTGGCCCTGTGATTTTTGAGAGTCCTGAAGAATCAACGCCAGATTTAGCAATGCAATGGATCGGACATCAGCCATCTATCTCACCAGAAATGTCAGCTTTCTTTCATGCAATGAAATGTAGAGATTACGATTGCTACAAAGAGGCTACTGGTAATTTTCAATCGCCTGCACAGAATTTTATTTATGCGGATGTGCAAGGGAATATTGGCTTGAGAATAAATGGTGATTTACCGGTTAAATATGAAGGTGAAGGGAGGCTCGTTAAGCGAGGAAATATGAGTAATCATAAATGGTCGACGATTATTCCACGCGCGTCCAACCCACAAAGTTATAACCCTGAACTAGGTTTTGTTTCTTCTGCTAATCAGATTTCCACAGGTCCGGAATATCCTCACTATTACAATGGGGGTTTTGAGGATTATCGAGGTCGGAGAATCAATAATTTACTCGAGTCGAAGGAGAAATTTACCGTCGCGGACATGAAGAAATATCAACTGGATGTAATGAGTTTTAAAGCAGCAGATCTGTTGCCATTACTATTGAAAGTTACGCAAGGTTCGACAGAACAAGAAAAGGAAATACTTAAGACACTCGCTGGCTGGGATTATAATTATGACCAGAGCATGTCTGCCCCAGTTTATTTTGAAGGCTGGCTGGATATTCTTGAAACGATGACCTGGGATGAGATCAGAAAGGATGGTATAGTTGCGAGCAGACCAGAGATTTGGAGAATGATAGAATTGGCAGAACAGCAGCCGGAGCATGTAGTTTTTGACATTATAGATACGGAAGAGAAGGAAGACTTTCCAGCTTTGGCCGCCAGAGCTTTTAAACAATATGTGAGCGAACTTGATGCAGGGACAGATTATAGTTGGGGAACGCAGAAGCCTTCAAGCATCAATCATCTTTTAAATATACCTGCCTACTCCAGAGTCGGTTTGAAATTAAGCGGTTGTGGAGATGTATTAAACGCTGTTAAAAATGGCTTTGGACCATCGTGGCGTATGGTTGTTTCTATGGAAGAAGATGTAAAGGCTTGGGGTGTTTATCCCGGTGGTCAATCTGGCAACCCTTTTTCGCCACACTATGATGACTTGATTGAAACCTGGACTACGGGAACTTATCATGACTTGTTGTCAACAAAAGATGAAGCGGTTATTAAATCTAAAAGCAAGATCATTCAAGCAATGAAACCTATCAATGAATAAATTTTTAGTTCTCATATCGGTCATTGTTCTGCATTTGATTTTCAGTCAATTCTTGCCCTGGTGGAATGTAATTCCTGCAGCTATGATTCCAGTCTTCTTTCTAGAACGTAAAGCTAGTGGAAGTTTTTGGTGGCCATTCCTTGCCATTGTTCTATCTTGGCTAATATGGATGCTCTGGCTAGACGGCATTGCTGGTTTTCAACTCTCTGGAAGAATATCAGCCCTATTCAATCTTGCGGCACCCTTTGCATATTTGCTTGCCAGTTTAGCGGGCGGTTTAATTGCTGGGCTTGCTGGTCTCACCATATTTCTATTGAAAGGTTCTTTTGAGAAAGCAGCGTAACAAGAATTGATATTTCAGACCCAAATATTTCATTGAATTTTTTAGTTTCGCGCTATGAATAGACTCCTATTTAGATGTATCATTCTTTGTGTGATGATAGTATCCTTTATGCTCCAGGCAAATGCACAAGAAGTACATGATGTAAGATTTTATCCTACCAAATTGTATTTGAAGGGAGGTTTTGAAATAAAGTTGTTTAACAACTACTATCGAGAAAAATTCAAGACTGATTTTCAACAGGACTTTTATGCGAGTTTCTTTCAGGTATTGATCGGCTCGGATAAAAACATCAACTGGGGAATTGACATAAAATATCGATCCGCTGCTACTGCGAAATTTGCTGACAAATTTTTTCTAGCCATTCCATTTTCTGATCTCCCTTTTTCAGAAGGTAATGATGCCTTAAGTTTTCGAAGAGCGGGATTGAGTGCGATTGGTCCACGGATTAAATATTTTGTGGATAGTAAATTGGGTGCTATTTCCATCTTGCATGCGGTATACTTTCCAACGTTGAGTGATGGAGAAGGAAACCAAGATTTTGGATTTGCTGATTGGGAGAATTTACAATTTTATAATAACCTATTCTTTGAGCGAAAGCTTGATGAACGATCAAATATATTTTTTGATGTAGGACTGCACTTTGAAAATCTTGGAGGCTACCTGTGGAATGAGGAACCCGGGTACGGTCAGTTATTGATTCCGATCACAGGTATTTATAATTTTTATCCGAATTATAAATCTACGCTTTACGGCATGCTTAATATAAGTCCGAGATTGGGCTTTTCGGATACCGGCGAAGCGGTAGATGTAATTGGGGGTGCTTTCAGTCAGGTAGGTCTGGGTGCAAAATATTTCATTACACCAAAATTTGAAGCCGAACTATTATACACGCAATTTTTCAATTTCGGAGCAAATAGTTCGGCTTCTACATTCAACTTAGGTTTCCGTTATTTCAGGAATTAATTTCCTTATAATCGAATTCGCATCGATGTGAGGAATCATTCCCTATGTTTGGAATTTTCATCCCGACTGTTTGGAATTTTCCAATTGCTCGGAATCTTCCCGATACTGTCGGGATTTAGTTCCGATAAATCGGAACTTACTAAATCATTAGGGGCAATAGATGATCTTTATCATCTGGCCGTGGATTTCAAACCAACATCCACGGTACCTAAAAAACTCTGGGGATGAGTGTTTCTTTTATGTATTTCTTTTAAAGGAAAATTCCGAAGGATAGGTAAAGATTGTGTGGCAATTTATTCAACCTCAAATCTTTACCAGAAATATTGTATTCATCTCCTACAGAGAAGAAACTAATTTCTTTTTTAAGATCAATATGAATGTGATCTTTAATTACATACCCTAGATTAAATTGAAAACCAGGTTTCCATTGATTATCCTCTACGGTAAATCCTTCATAGTTGTCAAGCGAGTAATCACTGTCTATTCTGTAATTAAAAACAGGACCTAGACCTAATTTAAAGTCTTTATATTTTAATCCAGCAGCTAATTGAAAAGAGACTACATTATGTTCGTCAGTCATAAGGCTTTCAGCTCTTTCGATGGCGTTTAGCATTTCTAAGCTATACTCTACTGTTTCTTTTCTGTAGAGTACTTCTCCCATCAACCAAGCGTTCTTTCCTATTTCATTGTAGAGACCAAGACCATATGAAAAGCTGGTCTGTGTAGAAAGATAGCTTAATCCGTACATGCTTTGGGATTTTGAATCTCCCATTTTTTTATAAGTTTCTTGGCTTGAAATGCTTGGGGATGCTGCTCTTAATCCGATTTTGAATTGTGCCATTGCTGATTGTGAAATTGTCATTAAGACGAGTGCAAAAGCAATTTTGATGATTGCATTTTTCATATCCTGGAAGTTTTTTGTTTGTTTCATTTTCCTAAGTTTTAATTTGCTGGTTACATTTATAAAGTGTCTTTATTTAAGAAAAGGTTGCTCCGCGAAGCCATTTTTTTAGTTTTCTTAACTTTTCTACTTTGTATAAAATGTTTTCTAATAGTTGTTGTTTCTGTTTTCTAATACGTAGGACTTTATTATTTGTCCCATGCTTTTTATTTTCTTATACCCTCTATAACTCAAAATTTTTCAAAGCGTGACATTTCTATTTATCTAATGTGCTTTATTGTAAGAGTGTTGCAAATGATTAATTACTCACAGTGAATAATGTTTTTTTACGAAAGAATGTAAACTGTTGTCGCCTTAAATTATTGTTATCATTTTTCTAAGGCTTTGTTACAGCTTCCAGATTCTTTAATCTGGCTTGATCACTGCTTTTATTACTTACTATACGAGCTTAGACTGCTATATGCTGCAAAAGGGTACAGTTTATTTTTTATTTCTCAGACCGTATTCCAAAAGTGACATGAAAATATCTAATTCACTATTTTTAATAGCGATGAATTAGTCTTTTTCAACTTGTGTGTAAGGAATAAAAACTACCTACGAAGGCAGTGTTGGTCAGTGTTTCAGGCGTCGGTGATTTAAAAACGAGACTAGGTAGTGGTAAAGTATAATTGGAATGAAAAAAATAAAAAATAATATTTTTTAATCGTTCAATACCGAATCTGCTTATACTTGCCAACAAAATATTCTTAAACTTTTCGGTAATTTTTTCTGCAGAACAATCTACCATAAGAATGGTCGTTGTGCGATTAAATCATTTGTATTTCAGCATGTATCAAAAGAATTTTTTCACATCTAATTAATTTACCATTCATTGATTTGGTAAGAAGAAACGGAATTAAAATTTTAGAGTATCAAAAAATTTGAAATTATTGTTCACATTAATGAAAGGTTAAAATCACGATTTAAATTTTCGAAAAATAAATCGATTACTTAGACTATTCATAGTGCATTTTTCTTTCAGCCTCGGTTAATTATTTCCCGCAGAATAATATTCTAATCTCTTAGTCATGTGCAAATAATACCACTACATTTTCAAATTAGAACAGTAGATAAGACTATTGATGAAACTTATAGAAGTTCACATAAATGACGGCCGGTTTGCATTTGGAAATGACTTCACAGTTGAAACATTTATGAATTAGGATCCTCCCATAAAAGAATGCATTCCTGAGTTATAGAATTTTAACCCAGAGAATCCTCCTTCCGATCTATGAATCTGATGACTCCTAGTCCTTAATCCTATTATTTGGTCAATGCATGTTTCAGCACCTCCTCCATTTCTTCAACAAAGATAAACTCAACCCCTTTAAGGTAGGCTTCGTTGATCTTCTCAATGTCTTTGCGGTTTTCTTCACAGAGGATAATCTTCTTCATCCCTGATCTCTTCGCTGCCAAGACTTTTTCTTTGATGCCACCGACGGGAAGCACTTTTCCACGGAGGGTAATTTCACCACTCATGGCTAGTCCAGACTTAACCTTTCTGCCTGTAAGTACAGAAGTAAGCGCGGTTAACATGGTTATACCTGCACTTGGACCATCTTTAGGAATGGCTCCGGCTGGAACGTGAATGTGTATCTGTGTTTCTTCGAATACGGCAGGATCAACGCCTACTTCTTCTGCATTGGCTTTTATGAAACTGAGGGCTGTGGTGGCGGATTCCTTCATCACGTCCCCTAGATTACCAGTAAGAGTCAACCCAGGTTTTCCTTTGGAGATAGAAGCTTCGATGTGTAGCATGTCTCCTCCGACACGTGTCCATGCTAGTCCAAGAGCTACCCCTGACTTCTTCACCTTATTAAATGAGTTTTCTTGAAATTTATCAGGACCCAATATTTCTTTAATGTCCTCGACGGTAAGTCTAGAATTATATTCTTCCTCCATGGCAACCTTTCTAGCAATAGATCTCATGACTCGCGCTACAACCCGATCAAGACCTCTGACACCTGACTCTCTGGTAAAGCCTCGGATTAATTTCATTAAGACCTTATCATTCATTCCTATATTGCCTGCCTTGAGGCCGTGTTCCTTTCTTTGTTTCGGAAGTAAGTGCTTTTTGGCAATCTGTACTTTCTCTTCAGAACTGTAACCACTGATGTCAATCACCTCCATTCTATCTAGAAGGGCGGGTTGTATCGTATTTAATGAATTTGCAGTAGCGACAAACATCACCTTAGAAAGATCAAATTCAAGCTCAAGATAGTTATCATAAAAACTATGATTCTGCTCAGGATCCAAAACCTCTAGCAGTGCCGAAGACGGGTCACCTCTAAAGTCCTTTCCAATCTTATCTATCTCATCCAAGATGAAGACTGGATTGGCAGACTTAGCTTTTTTAATGGACTGAACAATTCTACCTGGCATCGCACCGATGTACGTTTTTCGATGACCTCTGATCTCACTCTCATCGTGAAGGCCACCGAGTGACATTCTTATAAAATTACGATTTAAGGCTTTGGCAATGGATTTACCGAGACTGGTCTTACCCACACCTGGAGGTCCCACTAAAAGTAAGATCGGAGCTTTCATGTCCCCTTTCAATTTCAATACTGCTAGATGTTCTATGATTCTATCCTTGACATCATCGAGACCATAATGATCTCTATCTAGAATCGTTTTTACCTTCTTCAGATCAAAATTATCCTCTGTATATTCTTCCCATGGAAGCGCAAGAATGGTCTCCATGTAATTGAGCATTATAGAATACTCTGCTACTTGAGGATTCATCCGTTTCAATCGCTTCAGTTCTTTTTCAAAATGTTCTTTTACGTGTCTCGGCCATTTTTTATCCTTCCCCTTTAAGGACATTTCATTGATGACCTCTGCCTGAGGATTGGTACCCAACTCATCTTGAATCGTTTTTAATTGTTGATTCAAGAAATAATCTCGCTGTTGCTTCTGGATATTACCTTTAACCTTGGATTCAATTTGATCCTTGATTTCTAAGGCTTCCATCTCTTCTCTCATCCGCTTCAATATCTCCGTCCCTTTATCCATCGAATCACTGATAGCAAGCATGGCTTGTTTAGCCTCAACATCTACGTTTAAGTTACTCGCTATAAAGTTGAGTAAGAAACGATCATCTTTTATGTTCTGAAGCATGAGTACTGCTTCCGATGGAATGGTCGGTGACAGCTCAATGATTTTCTGCGCATTGTCACGGACCGTCTTTATAAGAATTTTAAATTCCTTGCTTGTATCCTTCGGACTTTCAATCCGAGTAACTCGACCTTCGAGATTTGGATCTGTCTGCAATACTTCCTCCAAGTTTATCCTTGTCCGTCCTTGCAGAATTGCCGTAGTATTCCCGTCTGGCATCGTTACCAGCTTCACAACCTTCGCCAATGTTCCGATTTCATAGAGATCGTCTTGACCCGGTGTTTGTACCTTGATTTGTTTTTGAGAGAATACGCCTACTAGCTTATTTCCTTTATAAGCTTTTTGAATCGCCACTTTAGATCTATCTCTTCCGACGGTAATCGGAATCACCAATCCTGGAAATAGAACGGTGTTCTTTAATGCTAAAATTGGTAATGATGTTGGAATATCTATTGTCTTCTTTTCTCCCGCTTCATCTGTGATAGAAAAAAGTGGGTTTTTATCTGGAGCACCTGCCATTGCTATAATCTGTTTATATTTTTCAAACATATGTCTATAATAACTCATTGAAGAGCGACAAGTTTTATTCCACATTGATATTATGAGGATAATAGAGATATTATGTCAGTATATATCACTTATAAAGACAGAATGTCATGCTTATAAAAGATATACCAATTATATATATTTATATATAATGTGTAATTCTTAGTTTTAGGTCATGAAACCGCTTTTATCAACGCCATTGAAGGTTACCAAGCTACATATCTCTATTGTGTTGTGCGTTTGTGCGATTTTAGGTTTGCTCAATATTCAGCAAGGTCATTTTTGGGGAGGAGATTTCTCGCTTTACCTTGCGCAGACTCAGGCGATGATGGATGGAACGATGGACGAGCTCTATGCGGCGAATAAGTTTTCGATGGATCACTCGGAACATCCACTGGGTCCATACCTTTACCCGATGGGTTTTTGCTACATACTATACCCACTGGTCTCAATGTTGGGTATGAACTTCTTTGCATTGAAGGTTTTCAATTTACTTTTCCTACTTGGTTCGATCACTCTGCTTTACCCCATTCTAAAACGACTCGAGGATCAAAAGTCAATTGCGTTTTTTGCAACGGCCTTGTATGCGATCAATTACCAAATCCTATATTTTGCAGATCGCATCGGGACGGAATTTTCATTTATGTTCTTTTGCCTTCTAGCTATTTATCTATTGCGGAAAGACATGAGTTTATTTCGTGCCGCGATGGTCGGGGTGATTTTAGCGATCTGCTACTCTATCCGTGTGACGGGTTTACTCTTATTACCGATGGTTGCAGTTTTTCATCTGACGCATTTTTTCATTGATGGAAGTTGGAAAAAGAAATGGGCAGTGATTCTTTTGCCCTATGTATTTTTCACCTTGGGATGGGGACTGTACTCTTGGAAGTTTGGATTCTTAGATAATGCGTATGAGGACATGTTACAGATAAGCATGGAGTCATTAAAAAATATGACACTATTTTATGGAGAGGCATTAACCCAGCTTTTGATTTATTTAAAATTATTTCCTGACTTTTTAAAGGTAATAATTGCCCTGGTGTTTTTTAGTTTTTGCTTGATTGGTTTAGTGAAGACCATTCGTGTTAAGAATTTATACCTCATCGCTTTCCCTGGAGCCTTGACCGCATTATATATTGTCTTCCCGTTAGACTCGCTGCGCTTCATAGTTCAGACGGCCCCGTTTGTTTTATATTTCTTCATTCGAGGATTGGCTTTTTGCATTAATCGAGTGAAGGTGTTGCAGCCTTTCGGCAAATATATATTTATTTCCATGACGATAGCTGCTCTAATACAGACGCTAGGCATGACTTATATGCAACGCCAAAAGGGAACCAACACAACCTTCAATCCAGAAATACAAAAAGTGTATTCTTATATCAAAGATCAAATTCCTGAAGAAGAAATTATCATCTTCCGAAAGCCAAGAGTAATCCGCTTCTTTACTGGACGCAACGCCATCATGGTACATGACTATCAAGGGGCTAATGCCGACCTAGCGAACTATTGTTTGATTGAACCTCGGGATGAGATTCCTGATGGGTTTATATTAGAGAAGGAATGGGAGGTGATGCGGTTGCTGAAGCGGGAATAATAATATGCTATTTCAAATTAAGACCTATGATACCAAACTACTAACTCTAATAATTATTACACTCATGAGTATTTCAAATCTATTCGGACAAGGAAAATCAGATAAGGACAAATTTGAGTTTAAATTTCAAGTTGAGGAAACAATGGCAGTATTTACTTGCAGCCATGTATTGGATGATAACCAACCCATCCTTCATGTGTCTCACGATCGAGAAGATGACTGGCAATTTTTGTGTGGGCAAGAGAATCATTCAGAAGACACCGCAAAAATTATTTCTTTGAGGGAAGCCGTAGTATTGGACAGCAGTTTGAATGATTTGTTTGAAATGCCTATTGGGGTTGGAGCAGAAAGAAAGTCTGTTGATGATCCATGGAATCCATTTAGGATTAAGCTTGAATGAAAGTTCAACATTGGAGCGATATGCTCTTTTTGTTTGTTATTTTATTTTAAATAAACTAGAACAATTTATCCTAATTTTTTCGAAGCAGATTACACTCCCTACTTTCAAGATTTACTTTAAGTAAAGATGCAAGAAACCAGTGTTGTTCGAAATTATCGATCAACGCTATCCCTTGAATTATGCAAATATAGTGCTCCAATAAGACAAAAAATAGTCTATAAATTATTGAGAAGTTCTTGAGCAAATTTCGTCATTTCACTCCTATCATGTGAGCAGGCTTGTTCCACAGCTGGGTCATAAATACTGATCAATCGCATATATGCATTGGAATTTGAAAAAATTACAGCGATGCCTAAATTACCTTCTTCATCTGGACTAAACTCAATGTAAAAGGCCTTGTCTCCCAGGTTGTTTATGCTTTCAGATTCAAAGGAAATTATAAATTCATCCACACGATCTTGTGCTTGTGTAGGTGAACTTTCAAACTCAATTTGTAGGTCATAAATCGCTTCGGATTCGTTACCAAGAAGGTAACTACATGCACTAAACTCCCCTACAGGAGTTGGAATGATTGATGCAGGTACCATCATGTCCAAATTACATAGGTCAGAATAGTTGCCTGTGTCAAACAAGGTACTACAGTCCAATGTATTGTATAAGTTTTCCTCTTCCATACCCTGAGAAGAACCAGGCTCCTCTTTTGTGCACGAGCTAGTAAAAATAAAGCTTGCAAATAGAATGGTAAATAAGCTTAAACTGGCTAGGTGTTTCATCATTTGTCTTTGAAATTAAAAAATATCAATTTGGGTTTAACTTCTTACAATGATTAAGGTATCGGGATATGAATTAGGTAAACATTAGGACCTATTTTTTTTAAATAAGACCACAAATAGTAGAGAAATCAGCGCAATGATGGCATATTTCAATGGATTTACATTGTTTCCATTTGCTATGATTTGATTCATATCTCCTATCGGGATTAGACCTGCCCAGTAATATGGGTGCTGGAATGCCACAGGTGAATTTTGAAGATATTCTAGTTTGGCCTTCCTGAGCGCATGATCTTTCCGTTCCCCAGAATTCAAGTGCTTAAAGAAAAGGGTTTCAATTTGAGCAGTTTGAACATCTGGGATACTCCAAAGACTCATCACCGTGCTAGAAACTCCAGCAAATCTAAAAGCACGCGCTATATTCTGCACACCGTCACCATTTAAGAACCTTCCCGTTCCTGTATTGCATGCACTTAAAACCACCAAGGAAGCATTAAGTCGTGAAGCGTAGATATCACTAACGTATAGATGATCTAGCTCATTTGCCGAAAGGACTAGATGAGAAAGCATAGGATTAAATTGATCAATGACTCCATGCATCCCGAAATGCAAAATGTCCGTTTCTTTGCCCAAATCAAAAATCTCTTCTTGAGCGATATTTGCCTCAAGTAAAACTTTACCTCCATACAGTTCTGAAATCTCAGTTAAATTTTGTCGGGTATAGGGCAGGTCTAAATCAGTATCATTATAATCGGGAGAAATTCCAACATAGCTATATTTATTTTTCCTAGTTTCAGATTTCTGATCTCGCATATATTCTGAAACTGAAGAATTATAGGATATTGAATAATCTCTCGTCAGATATGGGAGATCCTTAAACGTAGATCTTTCTTCAGGCTGTTGCGTAAGTAAAATCTCAAAAGGAATAAAGTTCAATTGATTATCACCGACGATGATCAGATGTTCCACTTCTTTAGAAATTACTTTCATTACATCATCCAAAATCAATTGATATAAATTATGAGCATAATTAGCAAAATCTATGGCTTGTAAGGGGCCATTGCCGTTTGCTTTTTTTGACGGTTTCACAGCTAATAAATTTAAAAAAGCTTGTAGATCCTTGCTCCAGTTCTCATCAAGGGCCTTTTTAAAAAAATGACATTTATTAGTTTCTATCAGAAAAATGTAAATCGCAGTGTTTGACATATAATATTCAACAATTGCCTCATCATATTTTAATTCCTGTTGAACTTTTTTTAAATCTGTTTGGTAATTTTGGTATTGGTAGGAATAATAATCTTGATATTTTTCTTCGAGTTTAGTTAGAAAATTTCCATAGCCTATTTCTAAAGCGTCAATTTTTTCCATCAATGACTTTTTTTCTACCGAGGTCATGTCCTTCTCAAGTTGTAATTTTTTAGTCAACGCTCCCAATTGGTTTTTGAAATTCCGCTCTACAACCACGATTGACGGGGGAAGCATTTCTTCTTTAACAGCATCATCTGTTTTTAGATATTCTTTTAAGGAGTATGACTTGATGCCTTCAAAATACTGAAACACATTTTCAAGGTTGACATAAGAATCATTTTTAGAATAAAGACTGTACAATCCATTCAAGTTATTTGCGTAAGCACCATAAATAAATTCGTTCAATCCTATTTCTACATCTAGGTATTTGAATTCTTCTCTGATGGTATCGATGTATTGGTCTGTCCTTTTTATATTCCATAACAAGCTATCGGCATATTTTGGATCATTGTTTTCAGAGTAATAGGCTGCATAAATGGATGATAGATTTGAATAAAATTTAATCTTCCATGTTTTAAAATCATCTTTGTGCGACAGCGCAGATTTTGCATCAGCGTATGCACTTTCTATGTCTCCTAATTCTAAGTGTACTTTTGATCTCTCTGTATAACTATTAGAAATATGTGCGCTAAATTTGTCTGGATACTCTAGATACAAATCAATAACCTTATCATAAATCTCCAAAGCCCTTTCGTAATCTTTTTCGAAGTAATAGATACTGGCGATGGCCGCTTGATTTACTAATTTACTTGCGCTGTTCACTGAATTGTCTGGGACAATGTCAATTGATTTTTGAAAATACAATCTTGCCTTTTCATAATCCTTTGCCACCAAATGAGCATTGGCCTTTAGGTTGTAAAAATTGAGCATTAAATTGCTTTTCTCCTCCATCAAGGATTCCATTTTTTCTAGGACACGTAGTGCATTTATTGGATCTTGTTGCGACACATACAAGGTTGCTTCACTAAGGTAAGAAACCACTTGATAAAATGGTTCGTTCAATTCTAGTGCATACTTTGCTGATTCTCGAATGACTTTTTTTGCTTCTTTATATTGGCCGACTTGGACTAAAAGTGATTGATAGTTCGTATTGATTATTATAAGTAATCTCTTTTTCTGAATACTATCGTCATCGTAATTATTTATCACTGATTTTCTAGCTGCTTTGAAATTTTCGATGGCTTTTTCTGAATCTTGTGTAATGCCGTATAATATTCCCAACCATCTATAAATTCTATGCCCCTCCCCATGCTGAACCAGCAGATTGATACCATCTAAATAATTCTGTTCTGCTGATTTATAGTCTCCCGTGAGAAAGAATCTAGTAGCTGCATATTCATAGGCTCGACCCATTTCATAAGAACTTACATCTACCTCCGCTTTTAAAGCTGAAATATTTACTTCCTGCAAATTAATTTGAATGATAGACCCAGATCTTAGTCCAGCTTTGATTGGTCCGTTCATGACATAATATTCCGCTTGAATCATTAGCTTCAATGCTTCATGAGGCATCTCTTGTGCATTGAGTTTTTGAATTTTCTTTAAATAGATGGATAGGGAATCTGTAGATGCAGATGCAGTATTACTGAACAATAGTCCAATAATTAATGCGAAGAAATACATAATAAACACAGCAGGTAATCGTCTCTTCATATTACTCATTCACTATAAAAATAGGAGGTATGGCTATTATGATATGATTTTTGGGTTTATTTGTTTACCAAATTACATTTTAAATTGTTTACTATATGAATACAAGGTTAATATATGCTGCGTTTTGAAAATGAAGATTTAAAACGCATCAAAGAAGGCAATACAGAACCTTTGAAAAAGGCTTTCAACGATTGCTTTAAAATTTGCCTAACTAAACTAACCAAGAATGGCAATTGTTCCCGCGAAGACGCAGAGGATGTATTGATGGATAGCTTTTTGGTTTTGAGAGATAAAATTATAGATGGCAGTTTTGCCAACGATAATGTAACGGCATATCTATTGACCATTGCTAAGAATAGATATAGAAATAAAATTAAAAAAGATAGGCGTCTAGTAAATTATGATCCAGCCATTTGGGAGGCCATCATAACCAATGAAAATCAAAGTTCGCCAGATGGTATCAATGAGAAAAGAATTAAATTAATTCTGAATGGTTTAAAAATAATCAAAGATCCATGTCGCACCTTACTATATAAAAATTTAGTAGACGGCTGGCCGCTTAAAAACTTAGTAGAAGAATTAAACTATTCCAATTATGATGTCATCAAAACAAGTAAGGCAAGATGTATGAAGAAATTAAAAGCCATTATTAATAACTTTCAAGAAAATGGATAAAGAGATTTTAATTCAAAAATTCCTACATGGAACAATTAGTGAAGAAGAGCAATTAGTTTTAGCTAAATCTGTGGAAAATGATTTAGATCTAAAGGAGAGACTTGAAATAGAATCTGTTTTTTATGCTCAAAGGAATCTAGCATTAAAAGATGAATTAAAATCTGAAACTACAGCACTCAAAACTGATTCTTCGACTAAATATATTTTAAGAGCCTTATTATTATTGGGTATACTTGCGATTTTAATCTCCACAGGGTTGTACCTATTTAATCAAAAGTCCAAAGAAGAAAACACTCCGGAATTACTTGTCGCAGAGTACTTGTCTAGACCCTTCGAAGCTCCCCCTACTCCATTGGGAGAAAAAGATAAAAAGGAAGATTTATGGGAGGATGCTATGACTGCATATGCATCGAAAGATTTTCCTACGGCAATAAATTCCATCTTAAAAATTGAAAATAGAATTGAAATACAAGAATTGTATTTAGGCTTAAGTTTTCTTTTCAATGAAAATCAAGATTTATCCAATTCTTTGAAATCCTTTAATAAAGTATTTACTAATCCAAATGGGGAATTCAAGGATGTAGCTCAATGGTACATCGCATTAAATCTGTTAAAGCAAGGGAAGGAAAAAGAAGCTGAATTTCACTTAACTCAGATTGTAGAAAATGATTCTTGGCAGAATATTCGAGCTCGGAAATTACTTGAAGCTCAATGAATATTTACTATGAAATAAATTATAGCTCCTCCACTGAACCGTCAAATCTTATCAAATGATATGATTTTGATAATCTAGTCTTTCGATTCAATTCATAAATTTTTACTTTTGATAGCATAGATAATCCTCTTGGAGCACCCATAATATTCCCACTTTTATGTATACTTACTATACATAAACCTAACAATGCTGAAACAACTTCTCGCATACTTTTTCGTTCTTGCATTTTCTACTACGTTACTTTCTCAAGATCTTATAACCAACAGCTATTTTATCGACTTCGGAATTGCACTCCCGTCGACCAAGGAAACACATTACGCTTCTAACTTCAGAAACGGGATTGGGTACCTGGTGAATTTTGGGTATGAAAGAAATTCTGCTAAAGCAATTAACCGGGTTTCTGTTTCTTTCATGCAGGCAGCCCAGGGAAAAGAAAATGTGTCTTATTCTAATCTTTTAAGACCGGAAGTAAGGTATGAACATTTGCGAAAGCGTGATGAGAAAAATTTAAATCTAGGAGGCTACTATGATGTAGGCGCGCTGCTTAATTTTAGAAGAGGATCATGGCCTAGTGAAAATAACATCAACTATAGCATCTGGTCATCTTTAGGGTTGGTGGCAACTTATAAGAAGCTTTTGACTTTAAATTCTAAGCAGTTCTCATGGGATACAAAATTCTCTCTACCGCTTTTGACTTATTTAATAAGGCCCTCATACACTTTTCCTTACACCGATAATTATTTAGAGGATGGTGTTTTTAATTTCGATCGTTCGGGCTTAGGCGAGAAGATTGTGACTGGTGGAAATATTGTAACCATAAATAAATTCATGAATGTAGGATTCCAAACTGGAATAGCCCTTCCAAGCAAAAATGAACGCTGGGATTATGGTTTAACATATTCTTTTAATTATTTTCAAACGAATGAATTGAAGCCTGTCTTTCAGATTATCCATGCCCTACATCTTTCTGTAAATCTTAAATGAAAATGAAAAAAGTCTATTTCCTTTTTATCAGTAGTCTCTTATTGATAGCATGCAGTGAAGATTTAATGAGTCCGTCCATGAGTCCAACCGATGTGGTTGAAAGTCTGTGGAAATATGCGAATGAGAATTATGTTTATTTCGATTTTAAATCTGTGGACTGGGAAGCCAAAAGGTCAGAATATTTGGCTAAGGTCGACGATGACATTTCTGCGGATAGCTTATTCACGGTATGCGCAGATATGATTGGGGAATTAAAAGACGGTCATAACTATTTGAAATTTGATGACAGGATTTACCAATACGACTACACCGATGGTTTCGATGTCAATTTTAGTTTGGATTTAGTTCAATCAAAATATTTACAAGATGAATTTCAGACAGAAGAATCTTTAACCTACGGCATCATCAATGATACAATAGGATATGTCTACTATGAGAAATTTAAGAGCGCTTTGCCTTGGGAAACTGTCATGGCATTCTTCCCAGACCAAGGCGTTACAAAAATAATTATTGATCTCAGAAACAACAGCGGGGGACTTCCTGAAACTGCTCAGAGCATCGCAGGATATTTTGTGGATGAGCCTACTCTTATCGGTTACATCACGCATAAAAATGGCAAGGGACCTAATGACTTTTCCGAGAAGCTAGAAATTGAGGCGGTACCGCAGGCCGTATATTTTGATAACAATGTGAACATCCTGATTAATCGAGGATCATTCAGTGCCTCCTCCTACTTAGCTGGCATGACCACTGCCCTTTCAAACGTTACACTGATCGGACAGATAACTGGTGGCGGAGGCGGAGCAGAAGCAGCTTTTGAATTACCTAACGGGTGGATTGTAGGCATCACGAGTAATTTTTTTCAAGATAGTCAGGATAGGCAAATTGAAGATGGTGTTAGACCAATGATTGATATTGTAAATAGTGCTGCAGACATTTCCTCTGAGGTAGACCGGATGTTGGAGGTGGCTATTGAGAATTAAAGTCTGCTGATTATTTTGAATCATTAAGATTAAAATCTTGGGTATCTTAGATGGGTTGAATACAGGATTTTAATACTTTCCAAATCCAACAGATGTCAATATTTAATTTCAATCTTAGAAATTTGTAAACGAAATAATTTCAAGCCAAACATGAAAGGGGACTTACAGGCCTTATTTCTTTCCCGGCTGTTAATCAACCCAAGGAATACAACTTTCATTAAATACTAACCAAATAGGAGTTGAAGTAATTCTAATTTTGTCAACTTTTAATGCTCAGCAATTCTACCAAGTATAGATGAAAATGTAGCTACGTTAATTGGATTTTATTGATTTCAGTTTAAATAAATAATATATTTGTCGCTTCCAGATGATATTTTAATATCTCTTCTCTCCTTTTGTTATCATACACCATTTGCTTGACAAAAAGTAAAAGGAGTATATCCATTCAGATTTTCTGCATTTTCTAATTCTACATCCTTTGCACGCCACCCATAACTCACAACCCATATGAGTCGACATCTACATCTTCTTTTTATAGGTGTCTGTTGGTGGTCTGGGCTATAGAGCGAAACCAATAAAAAATTAAAAGCAACTCAAATTGAATTATTCACCTCTCTATTGCTAGATTTTCTTTTCAAAAGGCAGATAATTTATAGGACAATCACATATACATTTCCTACTTTTCATAAAGCATATGTTTCAGGTCCTATTGATTGAAGTAAAAAATTTTGGCTTAGTTATATCCTAGGTTTCAAAAAGCTAGAAGCAGACAGAAAAAATTATCATGTATCTACAACAAAATCTTACCCTTCCCTGCGGCGCCACATTGAAGAATCGACTGGCTAAATCTGCTATGAGTGAGAATATGTCTCCTAGACATCACGGCCCGACCAACGCCCTGATTCATGCTTACAGGCAATGGGTAGAAGGAGGTTCTGGATTGATCATCACAGGAAATATCATGGTTGATCGAAAAGCTATTGCGGAGCCAGGAAATATTCTAGTGGAAGATAAGTCTGACTTTGATATGCTAAAGCAATGGGCTTCACTAGTAAAAGGTACAGGCGTTCATTTATGGCCACAAATAAATCATCCGGGTAGACAGGCGATCGGAGCAATAAATAAGGAGGTGGTTGCTCCATCAGCTGTTAAGACCAGAATCAAGGGCATGTCAAGGTTATTCAAAACGCCAAGAGCATTAGAAGAACCAGAGATTTTAGAAATCATCGATCGCTTTGGAAACACCGCCTCCATTTTAAAAGAAGCAGGTTTTACTGGTGTTCAAATCCATGGAGCCCATGGATATCTTGTCAGTCAATTTCTTTCGCCTGACTCAAACCAACGGAAGGATCGATGGGGAGGAAGCCTAGAAAATCGAGCAAGATTT
>ENA-ORXT01000496-ORXT01000496.1-marine-metagenome-genome-assembly--contig:-NODE-496-length-61974-cov-7.225116_pt1 | contig 61974 bp, 60 predicted proteins | sample MGYA00237868_ERZ511482 | MGnify/ENA metagenome assembly ERZ511482 | reverse complement strand
TGGTTTATTGATTTAACCCGTCGCTCCCCGCGGCGGGTTTTTTTATGTTATGTTTTAAGGATGCAGAGAGGTCGGGAGATATTGTAGCAAAGAGGTCTTGGGATCAATAGAACCCATTAACCTGTAAGTGAGTTTTCGATAATCATTATCATTTATACACTGTATATTTACTTAAAGACCGAATAAATAGTTATCTTCTATTAGATAAATATCTCTTAAATGAAATTTAAATTTTATACTGTATGCATTGCTTTACTATTTCTATTGTCATTTTCAAGCTTGCATGCGCAAACTTTTAGTGATGCAGATGATTTAGCGGAAGCGGTAAATGCTACTACAAATGGAGGGATTTTTATTGTGAAAAATGGATCTTATAATGACTTTGAAGCAACATTTGAAGTTACGGTAACAGCAGATAATCCAGTCATTATCAAAGCAGAAACAGTAGGAGGTGTTGTGCTAACTGGTGAATCTCATTTTGTAATTCGAAGATCATCTTATATAACTTTGGAAGGATTTACTTTTGATGCGCAAGGCGAAGACACCTTAGTCAAGTTAGAAGGAAGCAATAATATTCGTATAACTAGAAATGTTTTCGAGCTAGAAACTACTGAATCGATTAAATGGGTTTTTGTTGGAGGAATTTGGAATGATAATACCTACCCATTTGATTTTCCAAGTCATCATAACCGTATTGATCACAATATATTCAAAAATAAAAATACGCCTGGGCATTACATAACCATAGATGGATCATTTGATGATACAGGCTCAGAAGAAGTTTATTATTAATCCCAACATGACAGGATAGACCATAATTATTTTAGAAATAATGGCCCACGAGCAGTCAATGAACAAGAATCAATACGAATAGGATGGAGTGAGATGTCTCTGAGCAGTGGCTTTACCATTGTGGAGCATAATTTATTTGAAGACTGCGATGGCGATCCGGAAATTGTATCAGTAAAGTCTTGCGATAACATCATCAGACATAATACATTTTCCAAAAGTTACGGGACTCTATCTTTGCGACATGGCAACAGAAATAAAGTAGAAGCTAATTACTTTTTTGGTGCTGAGAAACCAATAGGAATATCGCCAGCCGGATCTGATTTATATACCGGCGGTATCCGTATCTACGGAACCGATCATATCATTATAAATAATTACATGGAGGGCTTGAATGGGACACGATGGGATGCTCCAATCACCCTTACAATGGGAGATGCTATTGATGGTCAAAGTTCTAACCTTTCAAAACACTTTAGAGCAGAAAGGGTCACCATTGCCTTTAACACGCTTGTCAACAATAGTCATGGAATTGAGATTGGATATGATAACAATGATAGCTACAACAAAGACCTCAAGGATATTACTATTGCAAACAATCTTATCACTGGTTCAGAAAACAGCTTGGTGGATCTAGTAGATATGGACAATGATCAAGGAGACGAAATTACTTGGATAAACAACCTAATGTATACAACCGGAAATGCTAGTACCTTGGCTGGCGCGAGTATTACTTCTTTTGATAATAGTGAAGTTATAAATGAAAATCCAAATTTGGAGTATGATACTTCTTTACAAATTTGGAGGGCAACGGGAGCAACACCGCTTTATGAAAACACGCTAGATATTGACTTGAACAATATGGATGTTGATGGACAAGAAAGACCAGCCTTGAGTAATCCTGGTGCTGATCATTATCTAGTCGAGTCAATCCGTTACAAGCCTCTGACTCCAGATGATGTTGGACCCCATGCATATGAAGAGGGTACATCTTCTGTGAGCATGGACAATCAAAGCAGTGATTTTTTGGTTTATCCAGTTCCTGCTAACAACATATTGCATTTTAAAAATAATAATCCAAATGCCAATAAATTTGAGTTACTTAATTCTGATGGCAAAATTATAATGACTCGTAAAATCGAAAAGACACAACCTGAAACTTCGATTGATGTATCTGAGTTGAACAATGGAATATACTTTCTTAGAGTTTCAGAAAATCTAAATCATGAAGTCTTTAAGATTATTATCCAACATTAATACTTGATATCCACAACGCTAAGTCCATTATAAAAAGCAAAACTTGAGTTTGCACTTGCACTTGCACATGCACTTAAAAGTTTGTCCTGTCAAGATTCTTTCCAACTCTATATTAAAACAGAAACATAGGGTCCTACTTCCAAACATCTCAGTCCATAATCAAAAGTAAAACTCGAGTTTGTACTTGCACTTACCCTTGAAGGTTTCTCCTGTATAGTTTCAATTATATTAAAATAGTTAAAACTTAGCCTGTGGTATCAACTTAAATATATACCCCGGTTCTTCCACGCCAACATAGATATAACCATTGGGACCGACTTCTACCACTCTTAGTCGCCCGATGTTTTCCAAGATTTTTTCTCGGTGAATTATTTCATCATTCACTACAACTGCTCTTTCTAAGTACATGAATCTTAATGAGCCTGACATAACATTATTTTGCCAGTTACCATACTTGTCAGAATCAACAAAGGTCATTCCGCAAACTCCAATTGATGGCAACCAATACATCACAGGTTGCTCCATATCTTCATTTTCCGTAAGCTCTGTAAATACAGTTCCGTTATAATTAATTCCATAAGAAATAGTTGGCCACCCATAGTTTAGCCCTTTCTTGACAATATTTATTTCATCTCCACCTCTGGGCCCGTGTTCATTTTGCCAAATGCTTCCATCTGCAGGATTGAGTGCCAGCCCCTGCGGATTTCTATTGCCATAGGTAAAGATGCTTGGCATTGCACCAGCTGTGTTTACAAAAGGATTATCTTCAGGAATGCTACCATCATCATTGATGCGATGAATTTTGCCACAATGGTTGTCCAGATTTTGAGGATTTACATCTCTGCTACCTCGATCACCTATAGATAAAAATAGGTAAGCTTCATGATCGAATTCCATTCTTACTCCGAAATGATATTTTTTAGTTGAGTAAGGCAAGGCAACAAATATTTCTTCCGATTCTACAAAATTATTCCCGCTCAGTTTTCCTCTTACAACAGCAGTTGTAACCTCCTCAGCATTTTCTGGATTCGGTTTCGTATAGGCTACATAGATCCAGCCATTTTTTTCAAAATTAGGATGAATTTCTAGGTCCATCAGTCCACCTTGGCCTATTGCTTTTACTTCTGGTATTCCTTTTATCTCATTCAATGACCCATCAGATAATCGTTTAAATAAAGTGCCCGACTTTTCTGTGATCAGCATTTCATCATTAGCAAGAAATGTCATTCCCCAAGGCTGATTCATGCCACTTACAATCGTATCTAATTTGATAATTAATTCTTCCGTTTCGAAAATTCCATCACCTTGCTCTCCATCAAATTTATAGAGATCTACATTGGCAATTCCTTTCTGGATGTACTGCACCAACTCATTGATTTCTTGTTCGCTAAAGGTCACATCATAAGCAGGCATTCCATCATTTTCATAACCGAATTTGATAGCTTTTGCAAGAGCTTCAGAACTGTTTCCATACTTCCATCGTCTGTCCACAAATGCATCCATTTTGGCTCCGTGACATGAGCCACAAAACTCACCATAGTTTGCTTCAGGAGTTCTCAAGTCCGCAACACTTACATTAGATTTTGTCACATCTTCTTTAACCACATTGTCTATTTCAGTAACTTCTTCTTTCGCCGGCTCCAAATTCTTTTGGTTACAAGCCAAAACCATCATGAGAAAAGCAACAAGCAAAACTATTAATCTGATTTTCATAGTATATATTTTCATCGGCAATGTAGAAATAACCAATCGAAATCTATGTTATCAACGGAAAGTTCTCTTTTTTTGTTTAAGGGTGTCTGTCCTGCAGGCAGGTCTTTATTGTGATAAGGTAATCATCGACCCAATAAGTAGCAATTTCCTTGGAGTGCAGCAATCATTGATCAAGAATGTTTTGTGGGGGTAGGCTATTCTATAGATATGATCAACAATGAAGAAAGCCATGTTGGTTGGATACTAAAACTAAATAAGGATGGTTGCTTTAATGATGACGCGAGATGTCCTTATTTATTAAATACAGGAGATTTCCCTTCTTCCACAAAAACAACAATCCAAAGCCTACAATGAGAAACATATCCAAACCCAAGCACTGATCTAGTTCATGTCTCCATACCTAAAAGTCAAACTGGAACTTTGAAGATTTTAAACATGAATGGGGTAGTGCTGAAGCAATTTGACATCGACAATCATCAAGAAAGCTTTACTCTGAGTTTAGCGAATTACACTAAAGGTAGTTATGTGCTTTGCTTTATTCCAGATGTCGATAAAACACAATTTTATAATAGCTTATTGGTTTTCAAATAGTCCACCTCGGTTGGCTCTATGCTCATTTGATTTATTAAAATAGTAATCGTCAAGGCCCGATTATTAGGGAACTTCACCACTTTTTACTAGGAGTCGCACAGAGCTGAGTCTCGATTATGACATATAAAGCTGTCAGACAAGCCTACACTTTAAGAAAATTTGGATATTTTTAGCTATTCAATCAAATAACCAAAGCAATTAAAATGAAGAAATTTTTACTTTTAATCTTATTAGTGGTCGGTTTTGCAGGCATTTCCAATGCTCAAATCACCATTTTTGAAGATTTTGATTCATATCAACCTGGTGACGATATCGTTGAGGTAAACCCAGATGTTTTTGAATATTGGCCTGGGGGTACAACAGGCGTTCCAATTTCTGGTGAACAAGCCTTTAGTGGAACCAATAGTGTTTATCTAGCAGCTCCGGCGGGGGGCTCAGATCAAGACGTAGTTATGAATTTTGGTGATGTTTATGACTCAGGTACCGCTAGTTTATCCTTCCAGATGTTTGTTTCAGAAGGTTTTGGAGCTTACTACAATGTTCAAGGTGTTGATCCACCAGCAAGTGCAGGTAATTCATCTTGGGCTTCCCAAGTATATTTTGATGCTAATGGAACTGTAGAATTCCAAGGTGCAAATTCTGTTTTTCAAGCTTCTGCACTGTATCCTCAAGGTGAGTGGTTTGAAGTTAGATACGAAGTGAATTTAGATGAAAACATTTGGGAATTATCGCTAAACGGTAGATGTTTAGCGTCTTACTCAAACACTAGAAATGCTTTTGCATCTTTTAATCTTTTTCCTTTTGCTCGATCGGGTGAGGCAGAATTTTGGTTTGATGATATGAGATTTGAGCACTCTGATGAATCTAATGAAGTTATGAGAGATGTAGCTTTAGCAAATGGAAATGAATTGGTAGTAGGACTAGAAGGTAATACCTTTTCGAATGTAGCTGTTTTAATAAACAATTTGGGAGAAGAGGTAACATCAGCTGTTGTAGAGATAGACTATCCTGGATCAGAACAAGAGATTACATTTGATAATATAAGCGTTTCTGAGGGAGATTCATTACAGATTTTTATTGCGGATCCAATCGTCATTGAGGCAGGTGTAAATGAGATGAGAGTGACCTTATCTTCAGTTAATGGAATGGAAGGTGATGATGTTGCATGTAATAACTCCTTGTTTAGAGCTGTTACTGCTGTATCACCAACTCCAAGGAAAGCAATTTTAGCTGAGGAGGCGACTGGGACATGGTGTCCTCAATGTCCTAGAGGTGCAATTTCAATGGAATTGATGGAGGAAAAGTATAAAGAATTATTTGTTGGAATTGCTGTACATAATGGTGATCCAATGGTTTTAACTGAATATGATGATAACATGTCAACCATCGATGGTTTTACAGGATATCCAAATATTTCGTTGAATAGAGGAACTGCATTTGTTCCGCAAAACACATTGGGTACAGTTGAAGTGCCATTTATTGATTTAATAGTAACACCGGTGAGATCAGCATTTGTAATCGGGGCCGAATTGAACGAAAATACCAACGAACTAGATATTTCTATTGAGGTGGAAGCTATAGGAGATTTAAATTTCGCTGATAATCTTGTTGTAGCGATTGTTGAAGATCATGTAACTGGTACTGGAAGTGGTTATGATCAAGCAAATGCAAATTCAGGGGAAGACACTCCATATGGAGGATTAAATGAGCTACCTGATCCTATTCCTGCATCCATGATGGTATATGATGATGTTGCTAGAGCTTTATTGACACCTTTTGATGGTATGGATATGGGTATTGCAACAATTCTCGAGGCAGGAAGTTCAAGAGTTTACAATTTTAGAGTAACACTAGATGATGAATGGGATCAAGAAAATCTGTTGATAACAACTTTTATGTTAGGTAGCGATGGATTAGTTGACAATGCGATGGAAAGTCCATTAGCAAATGCATTAGAATCTGGATTTACAGTAAATGTAAATGACGAAGAATTACAATCATCATTTGAGATATTCCCAAATCCAGTTGCAGATTTAATGAGTGTAAAAATTGAAACCCAAGAAAAAGGAAATGTAACGCTTGAGCTTTTCAATATCTATGGTCAACTAGTACACACAGAAAAATTACAATCCTTCGTTGGTACTCAAAACTGGCTAGTTAATGTATCTGCATTGCAAAATGGAATGTACACAGCAAGGGTAAGAATTGGAGATAAAACGGCTGTTCAAAAAATACAGAAGTTTACGAAGTAAAAAAGTAGTAGTAAAAATATAAAAGGGTGATTGCGCTAGCAGTCACCCTTTTTTTTGTGATAATATGTTTTTTTCTAGACGCCGAAGTCTGTTTCCAGTCGCTGAAGTCTACTTCCAGGCGCTGAAGTCTGTTACCAGTCGCTGAAGTCTTTTCCAGTCGCCAAAGTCTGTTTCCAAGCAGACATAGGCGACCCTTTTATACCTCCATCTAAAACAAAAAAAAATAGCAGCTTCCTTTCACGAAACTGCTACTAGCTAACACCCTATATTAGAGAAAAATGAGAATATACCCCAAAGGTAAGCCCATTTTATCAGGATGTTTTATTTCTCCTTGCTTCGGCTATTTTTTTACAATCAACAAAAAATCTATCTAAAGTATGGGGGTAAAACGACATTTCAATAGCCGTTTTTTATTTCCAAATTATATGGGTGCTTGAGTAGGTTATTGCATAATGATATACAAACCAGAATGTAAAACTAATGACAAAACCCAGGAGTATAATTTATTTTTTAGTCAAGGCTCTCAGCGGTGGAGTCTAAAATACTTTAGTTATAAAATTCTGCTTTCAACCTCTCTGCTTGCTTTCTAAACAAATGATTCTCATTCTGGATTACATAGTTGAGTGACTCTTTTGCTTTATTGAAATCACTTTCTCGAACAGATAAAAGAATCAAATACCACGTTGCATTTTGACGGATTCTTCTCTCTTTAGATTTGAGCAAAGGCATCAAAGTCCTTTTTGCCATTTTATTATCCTCCATTTGCAAGCGACACATGGCCTTATATAATTCGATGTCTTCAGAATTTTCTGAAAGATTCTCAAAGGCGAGTATGGCGGAGCGATAATCTTTGTCTATATAAAACTGCATGGCTCTTTGGTATTCTAGAGCCATCTCATTTTGTGTTCCTCGTTTACTTACATCAGGTGGCAGCTCTACAAAGTATTGTGCATAAAGCTCTGCGCCAGTAGTATCGGGTTGCATCAATTTATAAGCATAAAGAAAGCACAGATAGAGTCCTATGATACCTAATAACAAAAATAGATTTCTTCTATTGATGGGTTGTTTCTTTTTGCTTTGAGCAAGTTCGTCCAATTCCTTTCTTAATCTAGCTTGACCTATGTCCTTTGAGGCATCAATCATCCTAGCTTGGAATAACAATTGTTCTCTAAAAGGTGGAACTTTTAGAGCCTCATTAAATTCTTGAGTTTGCTCATCATTCAGATTTTCATCTAAATATTTCTCGATTAATTTTTGTTGCCTTTCGGTAATATTCATTTCGTGAGTGTTCTAATTTTGTTTGCTTCTTCAATTAATTTTTTAAAACATCTGGATTTCATTGTCTTCGCTACATTCCTACTAGCAAAACCCAAAATATCTGCTATTTCTGTCATATTCAATCCTTCAAAGTGATACATGTTCAACAGCTTATTACATTTTTCACCAAGCTTATCCATCGCTTGAATGCAAATCTTTTTCATTGTTTCTAGATCTTCCGAATTATCTTCATCCGCAATAAACCCTTTGCTGTAAAAGAGCTCTCTAACTTCTTGTTCTTTAGACTCAGCTCTATATTTCTTGTATAAAAACTCCTTATTAAGATTAATGCATATTCCAACAATAAAACTTTTTACATTCTTTATTTCTGGAAGACTTCCATCAATAATTCTTTCTCTAAGAATCATAATGGCGTCTATATAGAGATCATGAGCTTCATCATCACTGGCATATTTCTTTTTCTTAAGATAGGAAGTGGCATAATCATAAGTCTCTTCAAAAAGATTCTCAATATATGATTGATCCCCTGCTATCAATTGATTCCGTACTTCTGTTAATGGGCTTGACATCTTTTAAAGGTATCGATAATTGGGTTGATTAATAAAATCCAATACATGATTTGTATCATATTTTAGATTTTCTTGTCGTCAACCAATAGTGGGAGAAAATCATAGAAGGTAAACAAAACATGATATATCTAATATTTTGATATGTTTCTTATACCCTTGAAAGGTTAGAGCTTCTAAGGTATTTTCATTTATCTTGTTTACCAAGGGGTGTTTATTCTCACTAAGAGTAAATATTAATTAATTTAAATTAACATCTATGGTACTTTCTAAAAAAACATTAATTGGAATCTTTAAGTTTTTTATTGTTTTAATTTTAGCAATTAGCAATACCAATTGTTGGGCACAAGACGACCCTTTTCATAATCCTGAGGTAACTCATTATCATCTAATTCTTTTTCAAGGTGGAGAAGAGGTGGACTGCTATAACCCCCTATTGCCTTTGGAAATTCAAATATTTCAGTTGTACGCTCATGATGAAAATACACCATTTGCCTATATTGATTATTCTTCTGAAGGAGAACATAATGCAGAAGCCTGGTCGTTGAGTAATTTTGATGAAAATAATGTGCAACACCTATTTTTTGGGGTAGGTCATTTCAGACATAAAACGCCGAATTTTTCAGGAGCTCTTGAAATTAATGTTTATATAGAAAATTCGCATATTCTTTCGTCTAGTGATGAGCTATATCTGATAGATCACTCTTATTCATTTCCATTTTGCATTTCAGAATTTAAAGGCACTGAAGTATTGGTGGAAAGGGAATTGTATTTAAGAGAAGCCACAGAATATTACATTTTCAATTCTACAGGTCAACTCATAAAAACTCTTACTAGCTTCGATTACGATATAGAAGACTTGTCATTAATAAAAGGAATTTATTTTGTTGTTGAGCAATCAAAGAATAATAAAAAGTCTGTTAGAAGAATAGTTATTTTATAATGAAAATAACTTATCAAATAATACTTCTAACAAATATTTTATTGTCTGCTACATGCGTAATCTCTCAAGAAGAACATGCTGATTATTGTAATAGTGAAGGAAATTATTATTCGGAATTGTCAGAAAAGTATGTTGAGGTAAATTACGATTCGGCTATGTTATATACTTTGCTTTCAGCAGATTGTTATTTTGATGCTGAAAATCATGAAATGTATTTGAGGTCTATTTTAGGGACCATAAATATAGAGTTGTTATATAAGGACTATTTATTTTTTGAAGAAAAGTATGAATGGTTTTATAGAGAATTGCTGTCGATTTATCCTACTAATAGAAATTTGGAGGCAATTCTTTTAAATACAAATGTTTATTATCAAAAAATATCTGGAAATTATAATGAGGCGATTGATTTAGCTATGAAAGCTATCGACATTATAGAAGCAGAGCCAAATAGTAATTATGCTTTAGCTGTTTATCACAATAATTTGGCAACATTATACTTTATAAAAAATGATTTTCAAAGATGCATGAACGAATCAAATTTAGCATTAATGTTTTATAATAAATCTTTGAGCAAAGTTAACTCGAACCTAGTTCCAGCAATATATTTTAATATCGCTAGAAATTGTGTTAAAGTTAATGACATAATTTGTGCTAAAAATTATTTTGATAAGTCATTTGGACTTATGGAAGAGTTGAAAATGCCAAAACAGATGCTTGAGATGCAAAATGATTATATTTCGATTTGTATTGAGAACAAGTTTTGTGAATTAGCAGCTACTAATTTTGAGAAAATAGATGATAATTTTTTGTTGAACAATCTTGATTCATTAAATTTTTATTTAAATGAGATAGGAGTAAATAATTGCTTAGGGATTAGCTCTAATAAAGAGTTGTTTGATAGATGTTGGAACTTAATTTCCAACCAAGAAATTGAATTCCAAAAAGAACTTTATACAATTCAATTATTGAATTTGAAAATAAATTCACTTCATTTTGAATCTAAATTCAATTCTGAGGCTGTAGATAAGATTAATATCAAGGTTAGTAAATATTTGAAAAATGAAAAATGGAATATTGTTCTAAAACTGGATTTTCTTATCAATAAAGCTAAATATCAACTTAGAGATCTAAATTATAATTCTGAAAGCGATTTAGGATTAATTGCTAAGTACATGATTTTATCACTTAAAGATCTTAAATCAATTGAGTCAAAACTTATACAGAAGCAAAAATCTTATTCTGTACAAAATTACTTTCTTACTGAATTGAAATTTAGGGACAATTTTTTTCAACAATACTTCGAAATCCTAGAAATGAACAAATCCACAATTCTATTTGATCAAATCTATGAGAATGAAACCCAAAGTGATTTCGTTTCAGAAGATCTATTACTAAAAGAAGAGAAGGCCAGAAGATTCTTACTTTTCTTAGAAAAAGAACTCGCAACAAGTAATGGTAATTTCGATTCAAAAAAGAACTCAACTGATTCTTTGAAATTGAATAATTTAAAACTTCAAATTTCTAAAGCTTCGAATGAATACGATATCATCAAACATGAAATCGCTGAAAAATACCCCGAGTACAACGATTATGTGTTGGAAGATAGTTATTTCGAAACAAGTGAAATTCAATCAAGCTTAAAACCTAATGAACTTTTACTAGAAACAGTATTTACAGATGATTTCTGCCTTCTTGTTTTCTTTTCAAATACAGAAGTTCATACAGTCAAAATCGAAAATGAAAACTACACCAAATTACTAGCTAATCTTGATTTAATTTCAAGCGGATCATTTCAAAAGGGAGATCAAATGGAAAATTTATCAGAGATAAGCAGACTTTTACAATTGGAGGGTATTGCCATTCTTGACAATAAATCTCGTCTCATAATAGTTCCAGACGGTCCCCTCTACAATCTCCCTTTCGAACTTCTTTCAAGAAATGGGAAAAGACTATTAGAGGATTTTTCGATATCGTATCAGTATTCTTATAAGTTATTGATGGTGCTGAAGAAACATAGAGAAAACAGCAATGAAAAAAAGACTTTCCTAGGTGTATCTTTTCCAACCAATGAGGCCATCGCCTCATCAGAAAGAGTATGTGACGAACTAGAACTATCAAAACTTTCCTGTGCCAAAAACGAAATCCAAAATATTGAAAACATCTTGCACATTAATAACACCAAAAGTGATCTTACTACGGACGAGTTTATCAATGCTTCTAAAGATGCAAGAATAATACACATTGCATCCCACGCCTGCCCTGATGAAGAAAACCATCAGCTTAGCAGAATACATTTTAAAGACGATTTTCTCACCAATTATGACATCAGTGCGATGAGCCTCAATGCAGACCTTGCAGTCCTCAGTGCCTGCGAAACCGGGTTCGGAAAAGTCATAGAAGGGGAGGGCGCCATGACAATCGCCCGAGCTTTCTTCCAAGCTGGAGTCAACACAAATATCGTCAGCCTCTGGAAAGTAGACGATTGCAGCACCGCCGAGTTAATGAATTATTTCTACCAACGTCTATACGCTGGAGAAGACTCAGACGTCGCATTACAAAATGCCAAGCTAGATTTCCTAGAAAAATCACACCCACAATATCACGACCCATACTACTGGGCTGGATTTATCCATATGGGAGACACTGCACCCATCTTTCCAAAGAGTAATAACACAAAGTATCTGTTGTTTGCTTTTATTGGTGTAGTGGCAATTGGATTTGGTTTTAAAGGTTATAGGGAGATGAAGGGGAGGGCTGCTTGATAATCACTCATAGAAATTTCATTTCCTTATTTATAAAAAATAAAAAAAGGGGTAGACAAAATCAATTGTTTACCCTTTTTTATTTCAATTACTTTATTCTTATTCATTCAGCGACACATTCCAGAAACAGTAAGTATGGAAGTTATGGAAATTGATTGAAGGATCACTTCATCATCTTAGTAATGAACACTAAACTTTCATTTATCAACCGTTTTCTGGTCAACTTATGTCAGGGATCTACAATCTACACAAATCTCGGCTCTCGGCTCTCGGTTCTCAACTCCCGGATCTCAACTCCCGGTTTCCACTCTGGTCAACCTATGTCAGAGATCAACAGAAATCTCGGCTCGCGGTTCTCGGCTCCCAGTTCCATTTCCCACTGCTTCATTAAACCCAAGCTCGCCCCATACTTCCCACTTCCCGTATCCCTCTAAAGCCGATCATCTCGAATAAAAAATTCCCTAACTCTATCATCTTGACCGATGAGCGCCTTGAATATTTTCAACTCATCCCAGGGCCCAGCTTTCATCAATTGATGAGTTGGAACTGGATTCATCTCCACATCCAATTGCAAAATTCTCAATGATCCATCATCAAGAGGCACCACCAAAATCGTCCGACCAAATTCCAAATCAAAATAGCGTTGATTAACAATAGCAAAATTATGACCATCCGCTAGATTCATATGCATCCAATCAACTTCTCCTAATGAAGTTTTCTGTTTACCCGAACTGAAGTAATGTGGATAATTTCTGGAGACAATAGTTTGCATCCCCGATTCATAATTACTCTTGTCCGACCATATAAAAATATTAAAGTAATTGAGATAATATTCTGAAGTATCCATTTTGGAATCAATCCGATATTCATCATTTACAAATCCTATAGAGTGCCCCTTGAGGGTATCTTTGCCAAAAATAATTTCTATCGGACTGATATAGCCATAACCCCAATCGTAAGCTGGAACAGGAGATGGATAATCAGAGATGGCAGCCTTTGTTGGCCAATCTTCGTCTTCGATAAATTTAATATCGCTCTCTAGTCTTGCCATATCCCACAAGCTAGAATCTGCACGATCTGCAGCGTACTGTTTCTTGTCGTGATAAGACCATGTCTCTTGAGAGATTAAATTTTGCGATAAGCATACAATGCCTATAAGTAATAAGAAACTCAATTTCATCTTCATAGATTTAATTTTCAGCAATCTAGAAAGAGAGAAGGGGAGATGCAATGAATCCGGGGTGGATAAAAGGTCTAGACCCTGGTTGATTTGTGCTGCAAATACAAGTCAGTCACCTCTTTGCGGGATTTTACCTGTAGTTTGCGATAGATATTATTGATATGAGTTTTTACGGTGGTGTCAGAAATAAAACAAGATGCCGCAATCTCCTTGTTCGACTTTTTGCTAATAATTAATTCCAAAATCTCACTTTCCTTGTTGGTCAATGACTCCAATCTATTGTCCAATTTTGGCGTTACTTTTTCTTCTTTATTTTTTCGTCGATTTCCAAGAAACAAACCTAGCAGAATAAGATTGAATAATCCAGATACAATCAATCCAACGCGCAATTTATTTTTTGATCTTTCGAGTCCCTGATATTCATAAGATTGTATGACAGGACTGAGTGAGTTATAATAACAAGCTCTTATTTTTTCATCCTTAAGTTCGAACTGGACCTTTTTAAATAATTCAGGACTTTCCTCAATAAAAATATTGGATGATTGCAAGCAAAACATATTGCACAGTGCATCATCCGATTCTTTTATAATCTCCTTGCACTTCATTAGATATTTTGTATTGACAAGTCCCTCATTAATTTCATTTTCAGCCTGAATGCTTTGCCTCATAAAATCTCGATGCAACTCTATAATACGTGCCAATCTTTTGTTGTGTGCATTGTTGGGAATAAAATTGTTGTTGACAATCTTGATGGTATCATCATTAGCAAAACAAAAATTAATATAATTTGGGTCCACCATCTCTATTGATACTTCACCTTCATAACTAGAGTATCGGATGCGATAAATTCCATCTTCCTCAGGCAGCTCATTTCCATTAATTTTATAACTACCATCTTCATTTATCTCTACCGACTTCACTGTCATCCGATCACTCACAGAATTCATATCCTCCCAATTATCCAACATATCCAGATTAGCAAAACCATAGTTATGTTCTTTATCAACACTCCCTTGGATTAGGTATTGACTAAATGCAGAAAAACTACAAAGTATCAAGAAAGGAATCGTGCATATTCCTAACACCAAGAATCGCCCAATTTTTATTTTTTCCATCATCTCAATTAATATATGCTCTTAAAGCAAAATTTTAGTATATGTATTTGTCAGCTAATCTTACAGCCTTCCCAACCTGTTAACCACATTCAAATCCCGGCTCTCGGCTCTCGGTTCTCAACTCCCGGTTTCCACTCTGGTCAACCTATGTCAGGGATCTACACAAATCCCGGCTCTCGGCTCTCGGCTCTCAACTCCCGGCTCTCAACTCCCGGTTCTCAACTCCCAGTTCCCACTCCCCAAAGTTTTCTCACGTGCTGAAGTTTCTATAGAAATAAGTCAAAGCAAAAGAAGCATAGAAGTTAGTCTAAAACGTAAGCGAGTCCTTCATCTTCCAATCAAAATTTACTCCTCCTCATCATCATCCAATCTCTCCACCAAATTCAAAACCCAAAGAATCACTTTAGGACTAAGGTACTTAGCTATCCCTGCCTTCTTCTGAGCGGTTTTCAAGATTTTTACATTCTTATAACCAAAGTTTCTTGCCTCTGCTTCCACGATGTATTCTTCCCAATCGTCTGCTGTATACATATTGAATGAACCTTTCATTATGTCCAGATCAGTTGGGTCATTTATGTCGTATTCTGCCATCTATTTTAATTTTCATTTGCTTTCAACATAAAGCTAAGTTAATATTTAGAGCCTATCCTAAGTTTTTTAATTCCATAAATACTCTTTTCTTTCCAACTCAGTTCCTACTTGAGTTTTCACTTACACTTCAGTTTTTACTTAAAACTACATCACTATATCTGTTTCCACAATTTACTACTCTAAAAATTACCATCTAGAAGACAGCCATTCCCAAAAGTTCATCAGTCCCAAAAGTCCACCATCCCCAAAGCCATCCTATTCCAATAAGCTATTTTATCGCATACTACCATCCAGTATCCAGCATCACGCGTCAAAATCTTTCCCGTCTCTTTGTCCCAAAAGTCCGGCATCCGGCCTCCAGCCTCCTCCATCTGCGCCCGACATCTATCAATCTACCGCCTCTATCAAAGATATTTTTTCACGTTCCACCATTCCCTCTCAATAGTCGCCCCTTCTCTTTCATAAAACTTAACCGCTCCTTCATTCCAGTCCAGAACCTGCCATTTAACAAGTATCGACTTGCGTCTTTCTGCCTCTCTAAATAGCTCGTCGTATATCATCTTCCCGACACCATGACTTCTGTATTTTGTGGAAACTACAAAATCTTCTAAGTACAGCATCTTTCCTTTCCAAGTCGAGAAGGTATCGTAGTAAAGAGCAACACCAATAACATTGTCATTTTCACAAGCGACAATACAATCAATTAATTTTCTATCCCAGGCTTCTTGATAATCGGCGAGGGTAGCAGTCACCGCATCAGGTTCCTTTTCAAATACAGCAAGCTCAATGACCAGGTGTAAGATTTCTGGAAGATCCTCGCGTTTCGCTTTTCTAATTTTTACATTTTGCATACTCTTTGTATTTTAATGCACATCCAAATTAAATATATCTTAAGGTTTTGCTGCGATAAGTTGCTCGCTTTTATTTTACTTATTTTAGTATTAGTTTTTAATACTCAAAATAGTCCAAATGAAACTTCCAATCATCTGCACCATCTTTTTTATTTCAAGTGCAAGTCTATTTGCTCAGACCACTTTGACATTCAAGCATTTTCAGCTGTTCGATGATCCTATCATATTTTATTCTGTTGACGATGTTAATCCTTTAGGATCTAGTTTATCTCCACAATTGAATAGAACTCCAATATATACTTTAGAAATTGAAAAAAAAGTTGGGTCACGATTTGCAGTTTTAGCCGGAGGTGGATTTGGTCGTTCTTTTATCAAGGTCAATTATGTTTCTACCGATGCTCTTTTAAAGAAAAATGATGGCAGCGATATCAGTCTTTGGATGGATTTGGGCCCAGTTGGATTTTTCACTGTTTACACAGGAGCTTCAGTGACTCAATCTATCAGCGATCACCTAGATCTACGTGCAGATCTTAGAGTCGGTGTCAAGACCTCATTTGAAGAGACGATGATTTTCAAAGGTAGCCACGGCAATGCAGATGAGTTTGTGTACAGAGGCCATCTGGAAGTAAATTATAACAATAGAAATTTATTGATGATCATGCCCGAGTTTAGTCTTCGCTACCATTTCCAAAAACTACCCATCGCGATTTCCTTGGGTGCTTCATGGTTGCACAGTCCTGGAGACCATCTCGGCGGTCACGTTATTCTTAACGGAGACGAGGCAGATTATATGCAGTACCTCTACGACAATCTCTCTGCTATCGGAGGAAGTCTCTCCCTTTCTTATGTCCTTCATTAGCCAACAATTATTTAGATAACCATATGCCGACTAATAGTATCTTATCTCATTTCACTTCCGTAAATGTTGCACGTACATTTGAACTTAGTCTTCATTTCCGTTACAGGGTTTATCTTACCAAGGATGGTTGACCGTTTGTCCCCAAGACTATTTGCCCTCAATCCCACCAACCCCCAAAGCCATCCTATTCCAATAATCAACTTCACCAACTACCACCATCCAGTATCCAGCGTCAAGCATCAATTCTACCAAGTCTGTTTGCTCTCAATCTATTAGTCTTCAACTCTATTAGTCCAAAATCCCACCAAGCCCAAAGCCATCCTATTCCAATAATCAACTTCATCAAATACCACCATCCAGTATCCAGCGTCAAGCATCAATTCTACCAAGTCTTTTTGCTTTCAACCTGTTAGTCTTCAACTCTATTTGTCCAAAATCCCGCCAACCCAAAAGCCATCCTAATCCAATAATCAACTTCATCAAATACCACCATCAAGTATCCAGCGTCAAGCATCAATTCTACCAAGTCTGTTTGCTCTCAACCTGTTAGTCTTCAACTCTATTAGTCCAAAATCTCACCAACCCAAAAGCCATCCTAATCCAATAATCAATTTCATCAAATACCACCATCCAGTATCCAGTGTCAAGCATCAATTCTACCACGTCTGTTTACTCTCATTCTGTTAGTCTTCAACTCTATTTATCCATAACCCCACCAACACCCAAAGCCATCTTTTTCCAATAAACTACTTTTCAGATCGCACCATCCAGCATCCATCGTCAAGCATCAAAACCTACCAATTGTATTTCTCCTAAAATTCTTTGTCACCAAGCCCAATTCTCTAAATACAATCAGGCAATGATTTCATAATTTATTCGTTCTCCTAAAGATGAAAACCAGAAGTTTAATTTTTTTCATGTTTTTGATGGTGTTTATTGCCGAATGTAAGGCGCAAAACAGCGCTTGGAACTTCCACACAATGCTTTCTTATGACGATCCAGCAAACTTGGTTCTTATTGAGGGAGCTGATGTTATTACTGCGAGTAACAATTTCCAACAACACTTAGGTTTGGAAAGAGTAATCAGTGTTCATGAAAAATTGGGAATAATTGTAGGAGGAAATGCTGGATTTTTGAGGAGCTATTTTTGGTATCAAAGATTGGATGGCTTCTCAGCTGGTCTCGAACTCAGAGGAATAAGATATTTTGGAGCTCATACTGGATTGAGCATTTCCCATCATTTCAACAAATATTTCTATTGCCAGCTCAACCTTAGAACAGGGATCGTCTCAGTTAAACCTAATGCATCGAACCCTCCAGAAATAATCGCTCCCGAAACCAGTGACGATTTATTTCCTATAGTGTATAGAAGACTACCATTTAGCGTCAACCCAGATAATAAAAATCATTTTTTCATAAAGCCAGACCTAGCCGTAGGATTTAAAATTCCACATCTGCCAATTAGTATAACAATGGGGATAGGTCGTATCTTTTCACCAAACGAATTAATCCAAGGTGAAGTTGAACTCAGGCAGTATATATTGGATCAAGAGTATGTTAGTAAATACGACTTCAGTGATAGACTCAACGCCCTTGGATTTACCTTTGGCGTTAATTATCATATCAATAAGAGCTAATCCTTAGAGTAAATTATCCTGCTCAATAAATTAAAAACATCCTTCATCAGCAGCAAGTATTGAAAAGCAGTCGTAATCGAAGTTATCTTGAGCAAAAGGTAATTTGCCATAAATATAAAGTCAATTGACTATGCGAGAGAAGTAAAATGAGCCTACCCATCATAGTTTCATGAGAAACGGAGGTTATTTTGGCGTTTGGCAGGAAGTACAGCAAACGATCTCCTTTTAAATTCATCTGGACCAAATTCTCCTTTCTACAAACACAGTGTCACTCGTACATAGCAAGTATGACTGGCAGATAGGATGCCTGCATTAAAGTTAGGCAGGTCTGGCAGATGGCCAAGCGAACGGTCTATCTAACTTTTTCTCAAATATTTACGGAAGTGAATAAACATGTGATATATTAAATATTATTATAATATGTGATTAAGCTAATTGCTTGATTACCAAAGCCTTGTAAATCACTGAAAGTATTCTGCCAAAGGCCTTTGATACGCTCAAATGCCTGTCTGAGCTAGGATAGTCGTATTCGTTGGATTTTTATTAAAAAAAGGGCTTGAAATTCCAAGAAATTGTAGTAATTTTGCAGTCTCTTTCGCGAGAGGTAATTTAAAAGAACAAAATGATAATATGCCTACGATAAATCAACTGGTAAGAAAAGGTAGAAAAAAGATCATCACAAAGTCCAAATCTAGGGCTTTAGAAGGATCTCCACAAAAACGTGGAGTATGTACGAGAGTATATACTACAACACCTAAGAAACCAAACTCAGCATTAAGAAAAGTAGCAAAGGTGAGATTGACCAATGGAATTGAGGTGATTGCCTACATTCCGGGAGAGGGTCACAACCTTCAAGAACACTCTATTGTATTATTACGTGGAGGAAGAGTAAAGGATTTACCAGGGGTTCGATATACCATCGTAAGAGGAGCATTGGATACAGCAGGGGTTGAAGGTAGACTACAATCTAGATCACAATACGGTACTAAGAGACCAAAGAAATAATAATAAAGACCAATAAAAAATTAAAAGCAGATGCGTAAAAGAAAGCCGAAAAAGAGGATTTTAAATCCGGATCCACGTTTTAAAGATCCAATGGTAACGCAATTCGTTAACAACTTGATGTATCAAGGCAAGAAGAGTACTTCGTTTTCAGTATTCTATGCTGCAATGGATATAATCGCTGAGAAATCAGGTGAAGATTCTGATCCACATCAGATTTGGAAGGATGCAGTTAAAAATGTAATGCCTTCAGTTGAAGTAAGATCAAAAAGAATCGGTGGAGCAACTTTCCAGATTCCAACTGAGATTAGAGCAAGCAGAAAATTGTCCATCGGCATGAAGTGGATGATCAAATACGCAAGAGCTAGATCAGGTAAAGGAATGGCTGAAAAGTTATCTGCTGAAATTTTAGCAGCAAGCAAAGGTGAAGGTGCAGCAGTGAAGAAAAGAGAAGACACGCACAGAATGGCAGAAGCAAATAGAGCATTTGCCCACTTTAAAGCATAAACACAACACAAACAACAAACAAATAAAAATTAATCATTCTCCTAATAATTAGATAATGGCTAGAGATTTAACGTTCACCCGAAATATTGGAATTGCCGCTCACATTGATGCAGGTAAGACTACAACTACTGAAAGGGTATTATATTATACTGGTATGAGCCACAAGATTGGTGAAGTACACGATGGTGCTGCAACCATGGACTGGATGGAACAAGAGCAAGAAAGAGGTATTACTATTACTTCTGCTGCTACTAAAACCACTTGGAACTGGAAGGACACTAAGTATGACATGAACATTATTGATACTCCTGGCCACGTTGATTTTACAGTGGAGGTAAACAGATCACTAAGAGTTCTTGATGGTCTTGTATTCTTGTTCTGTGCTGTATCTGGTGTAGAGCCTCAGTCTGAGACTAACTGGAGATTAGCTGATAACTATAATGTACCAAGAATTGGTTTTGTAAACAAAATGGACCGTTCAGGAGCTGATTTCTTGAATGTTGTTAATGACGTAAGAGAAAAATTAGGTTCAGTATCTATTCCTCTTCAAATTCCAATTGGAGCTGAAGAGACTTTTAAAGGAGTGGTTGACCTAATCACAAATAAAGCAATCGTTTGGAATGAGGATGACATGGGTATGACCTATGAGGAAGTGCCTATTCCTGAAGATATTGTTGATACCGTAGCAGAGTGGAGAGAGAAGTTATTAGAAATCATCGCTGAATACGATGACAAACTAATGGAAAAATACTTCGAGGATCCTAACTCGATTACAGAGGAAGAAATGATCAATGCAGTAAGACAAGCAGTATTGGACATGAAGTTTGTTCCAATGATGTGTGGATCTGCATTTAAAAACAAAGGAGTTCAAGCTGTGCTTGATGCAGTATGCGCATTCTTGCCATCACCTCTTGATAAAGATGCAGTTACAGGAATCGATCCTAAAACAGACAAAGAAACAGTTAGAAAACCATCCATTGATGAGCCTTTCTCAGCACTTGCATTTAAAATTGCAACAGATCCTTACGTAGGTAGGTTGGCATTCTTTAGAGTTTATTCAGGTTCACTGGATGCAGGTTCTTACATACTAAATAACAGAACTGGTAAGAAAGAAAGAATTTCTAGATTATACCAGATGCACTCTAATAAGCAGAACCCTATTGATAGTGTTCAATGTGGTGATATTGCAGCAGGAGTTGGATTTAAAGATTTGAGAACTGGAGATACCTTATCTTCAGAAGATGCTCCAATTATATTTGAATCGATGGTTTTCCCTGACCCAGTAATTGGTGTTGCGGTTGAACCAAAATCACAGAAAGATCTCGATAAGTTAGGAATGGCTTTGGGTAAGTTGGCTGAAGAAGATCCTACATTCAAAGTTAGATATGATGAAGACACCAACCAGACGATTATTTCTGGAATGGGAGAGCTTCACCTTGAAATTATTATCGATAGACTTAGAAGAGAATTTAAAGTTGACTGTAATCAAGGAGAGCCTCAGGTTACTTACAAAGAGGCATTGACTGAAATGGTTGATCATACTGAAAGATTGAAAAAGCAATCTGGTGGATCAGGTTTATTCGCAGAAATGTCATTCGAGCTAGGACCAGCAGATGAAGAATTCTTTGAGACTGATGAATATAAATCAGGTAAAACGAATCTACAGTTTGTAAATAAAATAGTTGGAGGATCAATTCCAAAAGAATTTTTCCCATCAATTATTAAAGGTTTTAAAGCGATGATGAGTAACGGTGTACTTGCCGGATACAACATCGATACAATGAGAGTGAAAGTATATGACGGAAAGACTCACGCAGTGGATTCAAAGCCTATTGCCTTTGAATTAGCAGCTAAGGAGGGCTTTAAAGCGGCAGCAGCCCGTTGTAAGCCAGTTTTACTAGAGCCAATCATGAAATTGGAAGTAGTAACACCGGAAGAATATACAGGAAACGTGATTGGTGACTTAAATAGAAGAAGAGGATTGCCAAAATCACAAGAGCAAAGAACTGGTGGTGCAATTTCAATAAAAGCAGATGTTCCACTAGCAGAAATGTTTGGCTATGTTACAGCGCTACGTACAATAACTTCAGGAAGAGCAAACAGTACAATGGAGTTTTCCCATTTTGCAGCAGCTCCAAAAGGAGTAGCAAAAGAGATAATTGAAAAGGCTCAAGGGCCTGTTTCAGCATAGATTTGAAATTAATGAATTAAAGCTGTATGTTTGCAGCCTTTTAACAAATAGGTAATGAATCAAAAAATCAGAATTAAACTCAGAAGCTACGACCATAACTTGGTTGATAAGTCTACTGAAAAGATTGTGAAAACTGTGAGAAACAGTGGTGCCGTTATATCTGGACCGATTCCGCTGCCAACCGAGAAAGAAGTTTTTACTGTGCTAAGATCTCCGCACGTAAACAAGAAATCTCGAGAGCAGTTCCAGTTGCGTACCCACAAAAGATTAATCGAAATATTTACCCCGACTCAAAAAACTGTGGACTCTTTGTCCAAGCTTGAGTTACCAAGTGGTGTAGATATTCAGGTTAAACTCACATAATTTTTATTAAATAAAAACTTTTTGTAACGCTCAATTTTGAGCGAAGCAATTGATTTATAAATATTCAGAGATGAATGGAATAATTGGACGTAAATTAGGTATGACCAGTGTCTATGATGACAAAGGCAATCAGGTTGCATGTACAATCATTGACACTACTTCAAATGTTGTTACTCAAATAAAAGATGAGGACACGGATGGATATACTGCCCTCCAGGTAGGATATGGCGATAAATCGATGAAGAGAGTGTCAAAAGGCTTAGAAGGTCACTTTGCAAAAAGTGGAGCTTCACCTAAAAGAAAGATAGCCGAATTCAGAAATTGTACACTTGATAAAAAAGCAGGTGACACTATTAATGTAGAAGACGTTTTTGAAGAAGGAGATACAGTTAACGCTATTGGTATTACAAAAGGTAAAGGTTTCCAAGGTGTTGTAAAGAGATGGAACTTTAAAGGAGTTGGTGATGCAACACACGGACAACACAATAGATTAAGAGCACCAGGATCAGTTGGTGCCGCTTCAACACCTTCGAAAGTTATTAAAGGAATGAAGATGGGTGGAAGAACTGGTGGAAAGAGAATTAAAACTAAGAACCTTAAGGTTGTTAGAATTTTTGCAGAAAAGAACTTGCTACTTGTAAAAGGAGCTGTGCCTGGTCATAAAGGTTCTTTTGTAATCATTGAAAAATAATCCTGATGAAAGTCGATGTTTTAAATACAGACGGAAAATCAACTGGGAAATCAGTAGACCTACCTGATGCAGTTTTTGGAATTGAACCAAATGAGCATGCAGTGTACTTGGCAGTGAAAGCATACAATGCTGCACAACGTCAGGGTACTCATAAGTCAAAAGAAAAGGGAGAAATAAAAGCTTCCACTAGAAAGATAAAAAAGCAAAAAGGAACTGGTACTGCAAGAGCAGGATCTATGAAGTCTCCTTTGTTTAAAGGTGGTGGTAGAATTTTTGGTCCAAGACCAAGATCATATAATATTAAGTTGAACAAAAAGGTAAAGACCTTGGCTAGAAATTCAGCTTTCTCCGCTAAAGCAAAAGATTCTCAAATCAGAGTAATCGAAGACTTTAGTTTTGAATCTCCAAAAACTAAAGCTTTCAAAGATGTTTTAAACAACTTGGAAGTTGCAAACTCTAAATCAGTGTTTGTAATTGGTGATGCAGATAAAAATTTGCTTTTATCAAGCAGAAATTTGAAAGAAGCTAAAGTGATAAACTTAAGTGAATTGAATACATATGATATCCTAAATGCTAACACTTTGGTGCTTTCAGTTAGTGCAATTGAAAAATTAAAAGCTTCAAATTCTTAAATAAAGAACAATGGCTAAAGAAATACTTATAAAACCAATCATCTCAGAAAAATCTGAGCAACTATCTGAAGGATCAGGTCAGTATAGTTTTGTGGTAGCAAAAAATGCTAACAAGATTGAAATTAAAAATGCAGTAAGCACTATTTACAGCGTAAATGTTGCTAGAGTAAATACTTTAAACATGCCTTCTAAGTCGAAGACTAGAAATACTAGATCTGGAATCCAGAAAGGAAAAGTTTCTGGATATAAGAAAGCAATTGTTACAGTTGAAAAAGGCGAAGAAATCGATTTCTTCGGAGATATTTAATTGAATTTAAAATTTGACATAAATGTCGATTAGAAAATATAATCCGGTAACACCGGGAACAAGAACAAGAGTTGGAAATACCTACGAAGAGGTGACTACCAACATACCTGAAAAATCACTTACCTCTGGTAAGCATAGAACAGGGGGTCGTAACCACACTGGTAAGATGACTGTGAGAAATAGAGGTGGAGGACACAAGAGAAAATACAGAATCATCGACTTCAAAAGGTTTAAAGATGGAGTTCAAGGTACTGTGATGAGTATTGAGTACGATCCGAATAGAACTGGCTACATCGCTCTTTTGCAATATGCCGATGGTGAAAAAAGATACATACTTGCTCCAGACAAATTGAAAGTAGGAGATGTTGTTGTATCGGGTGAAAGTGTTGATCCAGTTGTAGGAAATTCACTTCCATTAGCTAACCTCCCATCAGGAACCTCAATCCACGCGATTGAATTGGATCCAGGAAGAGGAGCAGTTTTAGCAAGAAGCGCCGGTACTTACGGTGTGTTTGTTGGGAAAGAAGGAAAGTATGCAATCGTTAAATTGCCTTCTGGAGAAGTGAGAAAGATATTAGGAGTTTGTAGAGCAACAGTCGGTACGACATCTAACGGTGACCACAATAAGCAAGTGCTAGGTAAAGCGGGAAGAAAAAGATGGTTGGGAAGAAGACCTAGAGTAAGAGGGGTAGCGATGAATCCAGTTGATCACCCGATGGGTGGAGGTGAAGGTAAATCTTCAGGAGGACACCCTAGATCAAGAACTGGTATTATGGCAAAAGGCCAGAAAACTAGAAATGCAAATAAGCATTCAAGTAGATTAATCATTTCAAAAAGAAAGAAATAATATAATATGGCTCGTTCAGTAAAAAAAGGACCGTATATTTTTCACAGGCTTTTGAGTAAAATCGAAAAAGCTTCTGAATCAAATAAAAAAGGTGTGATTAAAACTTGGTCAAGAGCATCAATGATCATCCCAGATATGGTTGGTTTAACAATCGCTGTACACAATGGAAAAACATTTGTTCCAGTGTATGTTACAGAAAATATGGTAGGTCATAAATTAGGTGAGTTCTCACAAACTAGAACTTACAGAGGACACCAAGGAAATAGAAAATAATTCCGTAACAGGAAAACAGAATAAAAATGGAAGCAGTAGCTAAACTCAAAAATTGTCCCTTATCAGCTCGTAAAATGAGACTGGTAATAAACAATATCAGAGGAAAAAATGTAGATGAAGCACTTAACATTTTGAAGTTTACAAAAAGAGAAGCTTCAGATTGGGCAGAAAAAGTTTTAATCTCAGCAATCGCCAACTGGGAAAACAAGTTGGATATGGCCTATAGCGCAGAAGACTATGATCTGTTTGTTAAAACAGCTCTAGTTGATGATGGCACTATGCTTAAAAGATTTAGACCTGTTCCACATGGTAGAGCTCACAGAATTAGAAAGAGACAAAACCATTTGACATTGATTGTAGAAAACAGAAAGCAATTGGACAACGAAAGTTCAGAGGCTGAAAATAATAACGACGAATAATATGGGTCAAAAGACAAATCCAATTGGAAACAGACTCGGTATCATCAAAGGATGGGACTCTAGCTGGTACGGAGGAAAAAACTTCGCGGACAAAGTAGTTCAAGATGAAAGAATTAGACAATACCTCGCTGCCAGAATTAACAAAGGAGGAATTTCTAAAGTTATCATCGAAAGAACCTTAAAAAGAATCACAGTTACAATCAATACATCCAGACCAGGTATTATTATTGGTAAAGGTGGATCTGAAGTGGATAAGATTAGAGAAGAGCTTAAGAAATTGAGTGGTCAAGATGTTCAAATCAATATTGTAGAGATTAGAAAGCCTGAATTAGATGCTGCAATCGTTGGTGAATCAATCGCAAAGCAGATTGAGTCAAGAATGAACTATAGAAGAGCAATCAAGATGGCTATCCAAGCTTCAATGAGAGCAGGTGCAGAAGGAATTAAAGTAAGAATTAGTGGAAGATTGAATGGAGCAGAGATGGCAAGATCTGAAGAGTACAAAGATGGAAGAACTCCATTGCATACCTTCAGAGCTGATATCGATTATGCACTTCAAGAAGCATTGACGGTTTACGGAAAGATTGGAGTCAAAGTTTGGATTTGCAAAGGAGAGGTATTAGGAAAAAGAGATCTTTCACCTAACGTTGGAGTAGACAAGAAGCAAAAAGGTGATAGAAGAGGTGGCGATAGAAGAGGAGGAAACAGAGGACGTGGCGGAAATAATAGAGGCGGAAATAATAGAGGCGGAAACAATAGAGGAAGAAACTAAACTTAAAATGACGTACTTTTGCGTCGATTTTTGAGAAGAAAATAACAATTTAGCATGTTACAACCGAAAAGAACTAAGTACAGAAAAATGCAAAAAGGTAAGATTAAAGGTCTTGCCTATAAAGGAAGTACAATTGATTTTGGCTCTTTCGCTCTTAAATCTATGGATGAAGGTTTTATTACCAACAGACAGATTGAAGCTGCAAGGATTGCAATGACTAGATACATGCAAAGACAAGGTCAAGTTTGGATTAGAATCTTTCCAGACAAACCAATTACTGCCAAGCCATTAGAGGTAAGGATGGGTAAGGGTAAGGGAGCAGTAGACCATTGGGTTGCTACGATCAAACCTGGAAGAATAATGTTCGAAATGGATGGTGTATCTAAAAAGGTAGCTTTTGAAGCATTGAGATTAGCTGCGCAGAAATTACCAGTAAAAACAAAAACAGTAGTAAGACCAGACTACGTTGAAAACTAGACACAGATGGCAACAAAGAAATACATAGAATTAAAAGAGTTTGCTGATGAACAATTAGCAAATGAGCTAAATGAAACTAAAGTTTTGTACAACAAACTAAAGTTTGATCATGCAATGAAAGGATTGGAAAATCCTCTAAGAATAAGAGCAGCAAGAAGAGACATTGCAAGAATGAATTCAGAACTTAGAAGAAGAGAATTGGCATTGCTGACTCCTGAACAATTAGCGAAAAGAACTAAAATCAGTAAAAGATAATAATCCATGACGGAAGTAAAAGAAAAATATCGCAAGCAGCTGGTGGGTCTCGTAGCCAGTACTAAGATGGACAAATCTATTACCGTTAAGGTAGAAAGAAAAATCAAGCACCCTATTTACGGAAAGTACATAAAGAAGAGTAAGAAGTTTGTTGCACACGATGCTGCAAATGAATGCACGGAAGGTGACTTAGTAAGAATAGAAGAATCTAGACCTCTTTCCAAAAGAAAGAGATGGAAATTGATTGAAATCGTTGAAAAAGCTAAATAATTAAAAGATGATACAACAGGAAAGCAGAGTGAAAGTAGCAGACAATTCTGGAGCAAAAACTGCTCTATGTATTAGAGTACTGGGAGGTTCAAAAAGAAGATACGCTTCTGTAGGTGACAAAATTATTGTCACAGTTAAAGAAGCATCTCCTGAAGGAGTAAAAAAGGGATTGGTTTCTCCTGCTGTTGTTGTGAGAACCAAAAAAGAAATTAGAAGAAAAGATGGTTCATATATAAGGTTTGATGACAATGCAATCGTTCTGCTTACCGCAAATGATGAACCTAGAGGAACAAGAATCTTTGGACCTGTAGCGAGAGAATTGAGAGATAAAGACTATATGAGAATTGTTTCTTTAGCACCAGAAGTTCTTTAATAAATAAGAGACTAGAAGAATGGCATACAAAAAGAAAATAGACGTACCAAAGAAGTTTCATGTTAAAAAAGGAGATACTGTTTTAGTAATCTCTGGATCTAACAAAGGATCTCAAGGATTGGTCAAAGAAATTATCACTTCAAAATACAGAGCTATTGTTGAAGGAGTTAACATGGTAAAAAAACATACCAAGCCAACTCAAGATAATCCAGGTGGTATCAATGAAATAGAATCACCTATCCATATTTCTAATTTGATGCTTGTGGATCCTAAGTCAGGTGAAGCAACTAAAATTGGAAGAAAAATTGTTGACGGTAAGTCAGTAAGATTCGCTAAAAAATCAGGAGAAATAATTAAGTAATGAGCTACATACCTAATTTAAGAACGAAATACACTGAAGAGGTTGTTCCAAAACTTATGGAAGAGTTTGGATACAAAACTATCATGCAGGTGCCTAAACTTAAAAAGATTTGTATCAACCAAGGTGTTGGTGATGCAACTCAAGATAAAAAGCTTGCAGATACTGCAGTACAGCAGTTGACAACTATTGCAGGCCAAAAAGCAGTACCCACGAAAGCAAGAATCTCAATCTCAAACTTTAAGTTGAGAGAAGATCAGATAATTGGTGCTAGAGTTACTTTGAGAGGTAACATGATGTACGAATTTCTAGAGAGATTGACAGCTGTCGCACTTCCAAGAGTTCGTGACTTTAGAGGAATTAATGATAAGAGTTTTGATGGAAGAGGAAATTACTCTCTCGGAATAAAAGAACAGATTATTTTCCCAGAAATTGACTTGGATAAAATCAACAAGATTACTGGAATGGATATAAACTTTGTGACCTCTGCGAAAACAGATGCTGAATCCTTGGCTTTATTAAAAGCAATGGGGCTTCCATTTAAAAACCAGAATAAAGACCAGAATTAATATGGCTAAAAAATCAATGATAGCTAGAGAAGCTAAAAGACAAAGATTAGTCGCTAAGTATGCAGCCCTTAGAAAAAAATTAAAAGAAGAGGGTGACTACGAAGCGCTAGATAAATTACCAAGAAATGCAAGTCCTGTAAGACTACATAATAGATGCAGATTAACTGGAAGACCTAAGGGTTACATGAGAAAATTTGGTATCAATAGAGTAACATTTAGGAAAATGGCAAACGAAGGGAAAATTCCTGGAATTACAAAAGCTAGTTGGTAAACTTCTGAATTAAAAAAACATGGCAGCAACAGATACTATAGCAGATTTTATTACAAGAATTAGAAATGCCCAAATGGCACAACATAGGATTGTAAATATCCCTGCTTCAAAAATGAGAAAAGCAATTACTGAAATCTTGTATGATCAAGGTTTTATCCATAAGTACAAATTTGATGATTCAAATGGGTACCAAGGAACAATCAGTATAGCATTGAAATATAATCCGGACACCAAAATTCCAACGATCAAAAAGATTGGTAGAATCAGTAAGCCAGGTTACAGACAGTATGTTCATACCGGAGATATTCCAAGGATAATAAATGGACTAGGCGTGTGTATAGTTTCTACTTCGAAAGGAGTAATGACAGGAAAGCAAGCTCAAGCTCAAAACGTAGGAGGAGAATTAGTCTGCTACGTATATTAATAAGATTAAACGTTTAAGTTATGTCAAGAATAGGTAATAACCCAATATCAATACCAGCTGGAGTGACACTAGAAGTGTCAAAATCCAACTTGGTAACTGTAAAAGGTCCAAAAGGAGAGCTAACACAACAGGTAGATCCTGATCTTCAATTAAAAATTGAAGACGGTGTGTTTTCTGTATCTAGACCTACCGATCAAAAAAGACATAAAGCGGCTCATGGTCTTTACAGATCATTAGTGAGTAATATGGTTGTTGGAGTATCAGAAGGATACACCAAAGAATTAGAATTAGTTGGTGTAGGTTATAAGGTCGCTAACTCAGGGAATCTTCTGGAGTTGACTCTAGGATATTCTCACCCAATATATTTTTCTGTTCCTGACGAAGTGAAAGTAGAAGCTGTAAATGAGAAGGGTTCAAATCCAAAAATTGTTTTGACAAGTTTTGACAAACAATTGATTGGACAGATAGCAGCAAAAATTAGAACATTCAGAAAAATCGAACCATACAAAGGAAAAGGTATCCGTTTTGTTGGTGAAGTTATTAGAAGAAAAGCAGGTAAAACAACTGCATAATTTTTTAGAAAGATGGCTCAAAAAATTAGTAAAAGAAAGAAAGTACAATATAGAATCCGTAAGAAGGTTCAAGGTACTCCAAGCAAGCCGAGATTGGCTGTATTCAAATCTAACAAATCAATCTACTGTCAACTGATTGATGACTTAGCTGGAAAAACAATTGCGTCCGCTTCTTCAAAAGAAGCAAATGGACCAATGGTAGATCAAGCTAAAGCAGTTGGGAAATTGATTGCAGAAAAAGCAACTGGTATGAATATCGAAAAAGTAGTTTTCGATAGAGCTGGATTTGTTTACCACGGCAGAATTAAAGCATTAGCAGACTCTGCTAGAGAAGCAGGCCTTAAATTTTAATAGACTAGAATGAGAGATAATAAAAGAAATAATAAAAGAGGACAAAAAGCTCACGACGTTTCTGACATCAAAGAGAAGCTTGTAAACCTTAACAGGGTAACCAAGGTATCTAAAGGGGGTAGAACATTTAGTTTCGCCGCACTTGTAGTTGTTGGTGATGGTAAAGGTCGAGTTGGACAAGGTCTAGGCAAAGCTAGAGATGTTCAAGAGTGTATTAAGAAAGCAGTGGATGATGCTAAGAAAAACTTAGTACATGTACCTCTTAATAAAGGAACTATTCCCCATGAACAACTTGGAAAGTATGGTGCAGGTAAGGTTTTAATCAAGCCAGCGGCAGATGGAACAGGGGTAATTGCAGGGGGTGCAATGAGAGCAGTTTTTGAAATGGCTGGTGTACACAATGTACTTGCAAAATCTCAAGGATCTTCAAATCCTCACAATGTTGTAAAAGCTACTTTGGACGCACTTTCAAAATTAAGAGATGCAAAATCAGTAGCCAGAGAAAGAGGAATCTCAATGAACAAACTTTTTGAAGGATAGAAAAAACTCGATAAGAGATGAAAGTTAGATTAACACAAGTAAAAAGTAAGATTGACAGATCTAAAAGACAGAAAGCTACATTAACAGCTTTAGGCTTTAGAAAAATGCATCAATCAGTTGAACATGAAGTCAATCCTCAAATTGAAGGGATGATATTGAAAGTACAACACCTGATTAAAGTAGAAGAAATTTAATTAATTTTTAGAAGATAAATAAGATGGATTTACATTCATTAAAGCCCGCTAAAGGAGCTGTTAAAAAAGGAAAAAGAATCGGACGTGGTCAAGGATCAGGTAGAGGTGGTACTTCTACAAGAGGTCACAATGGTCAGAAGTCTCGTTCTGGATATAAATCCAAAAGGGGTTTTGAAGGAGGCCAGATGCCAATTCAAATGCGTCTTCCGAAAAGAGGATTCAAAAACATAAATAGAGTAAGTTATGTTGCAATGAATCTTAGTAGACTACAAACAATCTCAGAAAAATACGGTTCAAAAGAGCTTACTCTCGAAAAACTGATCGACTTAGGCATAATAGGAAAGGACGACAAAATCAAACTTTTAGCTAAAGGAGAAATCTCTGCTGCTTTAACTGTATCTGCTCATGCTGCATCAGATGCAGCAAAAGCTGCAATTGAAGGAAAAGGAGGATCAGTAACAATAGTTTAAGAAATACAGTATGACTAAATTCTTTGAGACATTAAAAAACATCTGGAGTATAAAAGAATTGCGTGAGCGAATCTTATTTACTCTTTTGTTATTAGCAATTTATAGACTGGGCTCTTTTATAGTTTTGCCAGGTATAAATACGCAAGCTTTAGATGCAGCTAATTCTGGTGGTGGAGCTACCGATTTATTGGGTTTGATCAATGCCTTTACTGGAGGTGCATTTAACAATGCAGCTATCTTTGCATTGGGTATCATGCCCTACATAACAGCTTCAATCATTATTCAACTTCTAGGATTTGCAGTTCCTTATTTCCAAAGACTTCAGTCATCTGAAGGTGAATCAGGAAGGAAGAAAATCACGCAAATTACAAGATTACTTACAGTAGGTATAACCTTGGTACAAGGTGCAGCTTACTTAACTTATATAACAAGCCAGCCAGATGTAATGTCACAATACATTGACCCATCTGTATTCTGGTTTAGTAATATCATTATCCTTTCAACAGGAACCATCTTTGCGATGTGGCTTGGTGAAAAAATTACGGATAAAGGAATTGGAAATGGTATCTCAATCCTGATTATGATTGGTATCATTGCAACTTTACCTGTTGCATTCTTTGCTGAATTGACGAGTCAATTTGCAAATAGTCCATTTACTTTCATTGCTGAATTAGTTGTATTATTCCTGACTGTTCTAGCAACAATTTTGGTTGTACAAGGTGTGAGAAGGATACCAATTCAATTTGCAAAAAGAATGGTTGGAAGAACTGCCAACAATATGCCTGCTGCAGGTGCTAGAGATTACATTCCATTAAAGTTAAATGCTTCTGGAGTAATGCCTATCATATTTGCGCAAGCGATTATGTTCTTACCAATGTCATTACAAAGTTTGGTTTATGGAGCAGATGCACAACCAGGTGCGTTCATGGCTTCTTTGGCAGACTGGAAATCACTAACCTATAATCTTATATTCTTTTTATTGGTTGTTGTTTTCACATATATATATACTGCACTTTTGGTCAACCCACAGCAGTATGCAGAATACTTAAAAAGACAAAATGCTTTTATCCCAGGTATAAAGCCGGGACTACAAACGCAAGAATATATTGATACATTGACGACAAGAGTAACTTTGCCGGGTTCAGTGTTCTTAGGATTAATTGCAATCTTCCCTGCAATCGTTGCAGCATTTGGAGTAAACGATGCATTTGCAATTTTCTTCGGAGGAACATCACTACTTATCTTAGTTGGTGTTGTTCTTGATCTATTGCAACAAATAGAATCATACTTACTAATGAGAAAGTATGATGGTTTGGTGAAATCAGGTAAAGTCAAAGGCAGAAGCAGTGGTATGCAAACCATTGGTGCCGGAATGTAATTACCGTTAGATGATATTTCACAAAACGGAGGAAGAAATTGAATTAATAAGACAAAGTTGTCTACTTGTTAGTAAAACTTTGGCGCATGTAGGATCAATCTTGAAACCTGGAATTACAGGACTTGAAATTGATAAAGCAGCAGAAACTTTTATAAGGGATCACGAAGGTGCTGTCCCAGGATTTAAAGGATATAATGATTTTCCAGCAACTTTATGTGTTTCAAAAAATGAAGTTGTTGTTCATGGAATTCCTGACAAAATCCCCTTCAAGGAAGACGATATTGTATCAGTTGATTGTGGAGTTTATTGGAATGATTTTTTTGGAGATGCAGCCTATACTTTTGCATTCAAAGGGGTAGGTGAAGATGTGCACAAATTGCTTTCAGTTACAAAGGCAAGTTTGTACAAAGGCATCGCAAAAGCAATTCCTGGTAATAGAATTGGAGATATTGGTCATGCAGTTCAGAACATAGCAGAGAAAGAGAATGGCTATGGTATCGTAAGAGAGCTTGTAGGACATGGATTAGGCCGAAATCTTCACGAGGCACCCGAAGTACCTAATTATGGATCTAGAGGTAGGGGAACTAAAATACAGGAAGGTTTGGTTATAGCTATCGAGCCCATGGTTAATTTGGGCACTAAAAGAATAGCTCAAAGTGATGATGGATGGACTATAAGTACCAGAGACAAGCAGCAATCAGCTCATTATGAGCACACTATTGCGGTAAAAGTAGATGGTCCTGATATATTGTCATCCCATGAATACCTTGAAGAATCTATAAAAAACAATGATTATTTAAGCGAAATTCAATAAAAAGTTGGATATTTGCACTCCGAAATAAAATATGGCGAAACAAGAATTAATAAAACAGGACGGTGTAATTGATGAAGCCCTTTCAAATGCTATGTTTCGAGTACGTCTCGAAAACGATCATTTGATAGTTGCTACAATTTCTGGAAAAATGAGAATGCACTATATTCGAATTCTTCCTGGAGATAAAGTATCAGTTGAAATGTCCCCGTATGATTTAACAAGAGGTAGAATTACCTACAGATATAAATAATAAGATGAAAGTTAGAGCTTCAATCAAGAAAAGATCTGCTGATTGCAAGATTGTCCGAAGAAAGGGCAGATTGTATGTAATCAACAAAAAGAATCCTAGGTTTAAACAAAGACAAGGTTAATTATGGCTAGGATATCAGGAGTAGATTTACCGAAAGACAAAAGAGGAATCGTAGGATTAACCTATATCTATGGTATAGGTAGTACGAAAGCTCAAGAGATTCTAGATACAGTAAATGTATCAGAACACACCAAAGTAAGAGATTGGTCCGATGATAACATCAGAGAAATTACACTACTTATTCAAAACAACTACACAGTTGAAGGGGAATTGAGAAGTGAATTACAGATGAACATTAAGAGATTGATGGACATTGCATGTTATAGAGGTCTAAGACACAGAAAAGGTTTGCCTGTAAGAGGTCAAAGAACTAAGACTAACGCAAGAACAAGAAAAGGTCGTAAGAAGACTGTAGCAAATAAAAAGAAAGCAACTAAATAATAGCTGACTATGGCACAAGGTAGAAAGAAAAAAAGGCTAGTAACCGATCCGGAAGGAATCGTATATATCAAAGCTAGTTTCAACAATATTATTATCTCAATGACTAACAAAGCAGGGAATGTTATTTCTTGGTCGTCAGCAGGTAAATCAGGATTTAGGGGTTCTAAAAAGAACACTCCATATGCGGCTCAAGTAGCAGCAAATGACTGTGGCCAAAAAGCTTACGATGCAGGAATGAGAACTGCTGAAGTTTATGTTAAAGGTCCTGGGTCAGGAAGAGAAGCTGCTATTAGAGCAATCGACGGTTTAGGTATCAAGGTTACAAAAATTAGAGACGTAACCCCAATGCCACATAACGGTTGTAGACCACCAAAAAGAAGAAGAGTTTAATTCCTTTTAAGAAAAAAGATAAATGGCTAGATATACCGGTCCTAAGACAAAAAAGGCAAGATCATTTGGAGAGGCAATTTACGGTCCCGATCGAAGTTTCGATAAGAGGAAGTATGGCCCTGGACAACATGGTAATACAAGAAGAAGAAAACAGAATTCAGACTACTCTTTGCAGCTGAAAGAAAAGCAAAAGGCGAAATATACTTATGGCATTCTTGAGCGTCAATTTAGAAACTTGTTCGAATCTGCAAGCAAAAAATCTGGAGTAACTGGTGAGATCTTACTTCAATATTTAGAAGCAAGACTTGACAATACTGTTTTTAGATTAGGTATTGCACCTACAAGACGTGCTGCAAGACAGCTTGTAAGTCACAAGCATATTCTTGTTAATGGAATACTTACTAATGTTCCTTCTATGAAGCTTAAACCAGGTGATGTTGTTTCTATAAGAAACAAATCAAAAAACTTGGAAGTAATTGACATTGCGATTAAAAATGCAAAGGCAAATAAGTGGGGATGGTTGGAATGGAATTCTCAAAGAGGCGAAGGTACAATGTTGGCTTACCCAGAAAGAGAAAAAATTCCAGAGAACATTAATGAGCAGTTAATTGTTGAATTGTACTCTAAGTAAGCTTAGAGTTATTTGACAAATCTTCTTTATGAACATTTTTAAAATATTTCAATGAGTATATTAAATTTTCAAAAGCCTGATAAAATATTATTAGAGAAAGCTACTGATTTTCACGGTACTTTCGAGTTTAAGCCTCTTGAACCAGGATTCGGTCAGACTATTGGAAATTCACTTAGAAGAGTATTGCTTTCCTCACTTGAAGGTCACGCAATCTCTGCAGTGAGAATCGCTGGAGTGGATCATGAATTTGCTACTATTAAAGGTATAGTTGAAGATATGGTTGATATTATTCTAAACCTTAAGCAGGTTAGAATAAAACCAGTATCTGATGAAGAATCAATCGCAGAAGAAAAAATATATTTGACTATATCAGGACAAGATCAGTTTGTTGCAGGTGATATCGAAAAGAACACCAACGTATTTAAAGTGATGAATCCTGAACATATCATCTGTAGAATGGATCCTTCAGTAAACTTAGAAATTGAATTTACTGTAACTCACGGAAGAGGATACGTTCCTTCACAAGAAAATATGCCTGCAGATGCTCCAATCGGAGTAATTCCTGTTGATGCAATCTACACACCTATAAAGAAAGTAGCCTACAATATCGATAATACAAGAGTTGGACAAAGAACCGATTATGAGTTATTGAGAATGGCTATCGAAACTGATGGAACAATACATCCTGAAGAAGCTGTGAAAGAAGCATCTAGAATATTGATTCAACACTTGATGTTGATCACCGATGAAAACATCACTTTCGAAGATGCTTCTAAGAGAGAAGAGAATATTGTCGATGAGCATATTTTACACATGCGTAAATTGTTGAAAACATCACTTGAAGATCTTGATCTTTCAGTTAGAGCATACAACTGCTTGAAAGCTGCAAAAATCAACTCATTAGGAGAAATGGTGCGATACGATACACATGAATTATTGAAATTTAGAAACTTTGGAAAGAAGTCTCTAGTAGAGATAGAAGAATTATTGCAAAACAAAGGACTTACTTTCGGTATGGACCTTTCAAAATATAAGCTTGACGAAGATTAGTCTGCTTTAAATCGATCCAGCCCGGATTTCCGGATTTTTTAATCGATTCAATACTATAACATACACTCTTAAAAGGCTGGATGTTTAAGATTGTTATAGTGTGAATGTCAATGTAAACCGTCATGAGACACGGAAAAAAATTCAACCATTTAGGTAGAAAGAAAGGACATAGAAAAGCCCTTCTTAAAAATTTAAGTATTGCGCTAATAACGCACAAAAGAATCAACACAACGCTCGCAAAAGCGAAAGCTCTTAGAGTATTTGTTGAGCCTCTCATCACTAAATCTAAAGCAAATAACCAACATTCTAGAAGAGTGGTGTTTTCTTATTTACAAAATAAGGATGCTGTGACAGAGTTGTTTGGTCCAATTGCTGAAAAAGTTGCCACTAGACCAGGAGGATATTGTAGAATTATCAAAACTGGAGTCAGAAAAGGTGATAGCGCCGAAATGGCAATGATCGAATTAGTAGATTATAACGACTTGATGTTAGCTAACAAGACTTCTACTAAGAAGAAGAGAAGTAGAAGAGGCGGTGCTAAAAAAGCAGCATCAACTACTACAGCTGCTGCAGGAGCAGCAGCGGCAAATGCTGATAAGTCAGAAGAAGAATAGATGTAAAATATAAATCAATAATTACCGAAAAAGGGACTTGAATTCAATTCAGGTCCCTTTTTCTTTTAGTCTAGAGAACAAGCTCTTTTACCTTTATTTACAAGTGCCTAAGGTATTACAGCTATGCACCGTCGATAAAAAATGTCAGCTATTAAGCAGCAAATGGTCTATAATTTGCATCTTATAAATAATGATCAACTTTAAAGGCATATATCTATTTTGCCTGATGTTATTAATATCTAATTTCCTATCAGGCCAAAACATCAACGAAACAGCTGATGCAAGCTACAGCAGTTTGCTAGCAGATGTTGATATAGAAGCTAGTTATGCATCATTGCCAGCGAAACAAAATCTTGCTGTTTATCCACGTGTTGTAAAGAAAGCTCAAGTCTTCGTTTTATACTTTGATCATACAATTGATGGAAACTATACCGTAGAATTAGTAGATGCCTCTGGCGAACAAATCGAAACTATTTACAATAGTCAACTAAGTGTTTTCAATGCAAGATCATCTCTTAGTCTTGAAGTACAAACTCCCCTTGAATCTGGAATGTACTATGTAGTCCTTTCCACTAAAAACTTTAGTCAGGCAACAAAATTGATGAAATTCTAGAAAGAACTAAATAGATGACCAAGCTTATCTTTCTTGGTCTTTAAATAAGCCTCATTTTCTTTTCTAACCAAGGTCTCCAATGCAACTCTTTCTATAAGTTCGATATTTGAATTATCAAAGGCTTTGATCTTTTGAGGATTATTGGTTAACAGCTTTATTTTTTTTACTCCTTCGGCTTCAAGTATTTCTAGTGCATCTTTAAAGTCTCTTAGATCTGCATCGAAACCTAACATCAGATTCGCTTCAATTGTATTGTAACCTTCGTCTTGTTTATTGTAAGCCTTCAATTTATTAATGATTCCTATTCCGCGACCTTCCTGTCTTAGATAGATAAGTAATCCTCCTTTCTCACTAATAACCTGCATGCTTTTATCGAGTTGTGCTCCACAATCACATCTATTAGAGTGAAACAAATCTCCTGTTATACATTCTGAATGGATCCGAACATACACAGCTTCTACAACATTAATATTGGGTGATGCGAGTACGATGTGAGGCATGTGATTGTCCTCTGATTTAGAATAGGCCTTTATATTGAAGCTGCCCCAATCAGTAGGCATAATGGCTTCGGCTTGTTTGATTAATTGCTTTCTATTCAATGGTTACTTCTTTCTTCTTAACTAATGTAATAATGTCTTTAAAGTTTCCTCTAAGCACAAATATAACTGCCAGGATACTAATAAAAAATTGGACCGCTCCTTTTAGACGGATATCAATATTTATGTAATAATGCACTGCAAATAGTGCTAAGAAACATAGGAAAGGTATCCCCCAGATATCCATTAGATTATATTTCATTTTTATCTTCCTTTGAGCTACCACAAAAAATACAATCGAGCTTAAAAGCCCAGCAATTATTCCTGCAAGTAAAACTCCTTCTAAACCATAGCGGCCGGATAAAACATGATACAGATACAAGAGGACGACCAAGGAAAATATAGAAATGATACTAATAACATTAGAGCTTTTGGTATAATTGAGTTGCATATTGAACAGCAACAAATAACTCCTAAGAAACACAATGCACGTTGCTAATGTAAAATAGGGTATAGCAGCAATAAATGTTTCCTCAGTTGTTATGAAGGATAAATTATGTCCAACCAATAGGATTCCACCTGCAGCAAATATATTTGCAGCCATGTAGAATTTGATTAGCTTTTGAGAATATTTACCCGTTTGTTCTGAACCTCTTTGAAACGATTCATAGAGAAATGGTCGGATTCCATTCATGACCGAATCAGCTACCAAGAAGAGCATACCTGCGATGGTCATTAATAAGGCATATTGACCCACTACTTCAAGGTTCAAATAGTTTTCTAAAATTATTCTATCTCCTGTTGAACTCAACCAGTAGATTAAAAGATAAGGTATAAGCGCTATTGAATATTTCATGGATGGCTTGATCATATTCCAATCAAACTTGAAATTTAAAATATTCCTCTCAATGACAATTATATATATCAAGGTAAGGGAGTAGGGAATCATAACGCCCAATAGCAGACCATACACTCCTTTTTTATATCCAAGGATTAAAACTACTTGAATGATGACTGCTAAGATTATTTGCGTAAGCAAAATGTAACTCAACTTTGCAAATTGCTTTTTATTTTTGAGATATATAAAGTAAACCGAATTTGTAGCACTTACCAATGCTGAAATGATGACAATCAATCCATAAGGATAAAAGCTTACAGTTTCATCCTTAAAAATAAGCTCAAAAAGTAAAGGACCTAAGAAAATAAGCAGCCCAAAAGAAATAAGACTTAGAACCAATGAAAAACTGAATAGCTGACTTAGATATTTTCTAGTCAGTGTTTCATCATGATTGTAGTCCCAATAGAAGGTGGTCATGGAAGAATTTATCCTGAAAGTTCCTGTAATATTGACGATTCCACTGACCGCTACCATCAAGGTGTACAAACCATACTCAGCTCCGGTTAGAACATTTAGATAAAGAGGGAGAAGAAATATACCAAGAGCTGGCTTGATGAAGTTCAAAGAAATCATTAAAGCTGTTGCAGATACTACACTTGATTTTCTTTCCATATTATATTGTAAAAATAAAGGGTTTCAAGAACTAACCCTGAAACCCTTCATTTAATAGGAGTTATAATTTTATTTCAAGATGCTAATAAATTGACTTTCTATTTTACTGCCCATATCTACTCTTAGAAGATACATACCATTTGCAAAATCTTCCAAATCAAACCTCAATTTGGCATTGCCAGCAGTCATGTTCTTAAACGTTTGAACTTTAAGCTTATTTCCATATATATCTAATACTTCAATCTTTACAACACCATCTTGATATTGATCAAATTCTACCTCAATATACTCACTAGCTGGGTTAGGGAAAAGAGCTACTTGGAATTTAGAAATTCTTTGATCAGTCCAAATATTTGAAACTGCAATTATATTTACTCCTAGATATTTTTCAATCTTATAGGAGTACCTTGACTCATGTAGAAGATTTGTATTTTCTTGATATCGCAATTCGAAGTTATTTTCAAATTTACCTTGAGTGATCTTTTCAAAATTGATTCCATCACTCGATCTTAAAAGAGCATATTTATTTCCACTTTCAAAATTACCATCTATCCAAGACAAATGACTTGTCCCATTTGAATGATATCCAGTTAAATTGATGTCTTCAATTGGTTGAGGAGAAAATCCTGTAAAAACGAAACCTGCATCTACAGTCAATAAACTTGTTGTGCTTGTAACTGCAATAACATCTGTCAAGCCATTATCCGCTGCATCACTATCTTCATTGTCATTAAATGATTGATCCTTTACAGTAAAAATATATCCGTCTGGAGCTTCAAACTGAATAAAATGATCACCCGTTGCCAAACTTGTGAAAGCGTATCGACCTAAAACATTTGTGCTTTGTGTTTCGATAAGGTCCATATTTTCGTCAAGTAGATTGACTATTACATCAGTAATACTCAACTCTTGAAAATCTTGTAATCCATTACCATCATCATCCCAAGTACGTCCACCAATTGTTGCTCGCGCTGGAACCAATCCCACATCGTAGTTTGTGAAAACATCTTCTTGATCAAGTGTAATTATAGCAGTTGTTCCGGTGAGATCAACATCACTATCTATGGAGTCATCTGTTCCTGCAAATGCTTGTGTGAATTGAAATCCATCAGGCGCTTCTACTACCAAATAATGCTGACCTGGTCTTAGTTCATCGAACATGTACATCCCATTGCTATTTGTCATAGTTCGTCCTACTTCACCTTCGTCCATTCTGAAAACAGCAACTTCAACACCTGATATGCCAAACTCTCCAAATTCTTGTGTGCCATCCTTGTCCTTATCATCCCAAATATAATTTCCAAGAGTTGCAGGCTTATAGACTCCACAATCTATATCGTCAGAAAATACTCCTGAGCCAATTGAAAAGATATTAGAAGAGCCTTGTTCAATCAAATTTGTAATGTCAGAATCCATAGAAGTATTTCCACCTCTGAAAGGAGCTGTAGGTAGATAGCCTTCCGGCAAATCAAAAACAATGTAGTAATCTCCAATTGGGACATTGTCAAATAAATAGTAACCAGCTTCTCCATTATTATCTGCAGTTGTTGTTACTCTTACAAAATCACCATCTTCAGTAAACAGACTTACATCAACATCATTGAGGCCTGGTTCAGAACCATTCTGAATTCCATTTCCATTATTATCGACCCAAAGATAATTACCAATGCTTCCAGGAGTTGACTGTAAACCTATATCTAGGTTCCCTCTTTGCTCACCAGAAATTAATGTAACAATTTCTGTTGTGCCAGGTCCATTGCTATTATCTATATCTGAATCTAGATTTTCATCCGCTCCCGCATTTTCTAAGGTTACAGAAGTTCCAAAGCCCAGATTTAAGCCAATATAATAATCGCCTGGTTTTAGATTGTTGAACAAGTAGTATCCATTGTTACCCGTTAAAGGATTATCTTTGGAAGTGGTCATAAGAAGTTGTGTTCCATCTCCATCATATAGTCTGACAATATAATCATTGGCTCCTGGCTCATCAAAATCTTGTATACCGTCACCATTAAAATCAAACCACACATAATCTCCTATGCTGACAGGGTAGTAATATCCAGCATTTACTCCTTCGATAACTGTTCCATCCATAAAAGTCAATGTCTCAGATTTGAATACTCCATCTGTTAATACAATATCTGAATCCAATCCAGTATTACTCCCTTGATAAATTTCTGTTGCAGTACTTGTTGATTCAAGATCAAATTCTAAACTATAGTCTCCATTCGGGAAGCCTGAAAATTCATAGTATCCGTCACCTAAAGCGGTATTGCTACTTATTGTATTGTCTATCTCAACTCCTGTAGATAATAATATCAATGAAACAGCTACACCATTTTGTCTTGGTTCACCGCCGTCGTATACGCCATTTCCGTTGAGGTCTTCATAGATGATTCCTGCTACAATATTTTCTTCGCTTCCACCTCCACTAGTGGTAGTCTCTTTGTATAATCCAAAATCATTTGAATTCACTGTCATTCCATCATTCAATAGAATTGGGAAAGAACTTGCGACTCCATCAACCATCGTTAGATCTGAATCTAATCCTGTATCTGCAATTGCCATGCTAGGCGAAACCTTATAATCACCAATATCTACAGTAGCATAGTATGAACCAGGTAATAGTCGAGTAAATTGATAGAAACCATTTGCATCACTCGTAATTGTTTCAACTAAAATGTCATTTTCATCGTATAATGAAATATCAATATTTTCAATTCCAACTTCATCAGAATCTTGAATACCATCTTTGTTGATATCATCCCAAATATAATCTCCAATTGAGTTTAGTGGAGTCGTGCCTGCAATAACTATATATCCGTTATTTACTTGAACAGGGAAACATGATGTTGCTCCAGCTTCTATCTGGTTATCAATTTCACTTGCACCAAAGTCATTGTTTATAAAATTATCTAATTCCGGAAATACCAAGTAGTAATCTCCTGGAGGTACATTTGGAAAGTTTACACCTCCATCAAGATTGGTCAATGCCGTTGCAACCTGAGTACCATCACAAGATTTTAAGATTACTGTTGCATCTGCAATTCCTGATTCATCAACCAAGGTGCCATCACCGTTGCTATCTCTATAAAATATCGCATCAACAAATCCAAACTCAGGGTCTACTTCCTTTTCAATAAATCCAAAGTCATGATCCATCTGATCAATACCATCAAATATCAGAATAGTCCCTGATGTTAAACTATTGTTTACTAGAGTGCCCTCCGAGTCAAGTGAAGTATCACCAGCCAAACTTAATGTGTTGGTGAAATCATCAGATGGAAGAGCAACCGCGATACTGTAATCTCCAGGTCTCAAATCTGTAAACTGATAGAATCCGTTTTCGTTTGTGTTTATTATTTCCAATAATGCTCCACCACTACCCATCAATCCAACTTCAATATCATGAAAACCTAGTTCAGAAACATCTTGTAAACCGTTTTTATTTTCATCAAACCAAACATAATCTCCAAGTCCAGCTAAAGGGATGTAGCCAATATTAAATTGACCATTGGCGTTGCCTCCGATTGTTAAGCAATCTGTGGCTCCTGGCATAATTATATTTGTAACATCGCTATCTCCTCCTGTTGCAATTTCAAATCCTGTCTGTGGATTTACAACAACAAAATAATCACCTATTGATAAGTTATCAAAATTGAAAGATCCACTTACATCTGTTTGTGTGGTATTAAGCAAAACTACATCACAACTATAAAGTGAAACATTGATTCCTTCTATTCCTAATTCATTTTCTTGAATAAGATCGCCATTCGAATCTCTCCAGACTGATCCAATGAGATTACCGGTACTTATAAAGAATCCAAAATCATGATCATTTTGATCTACGCCATTTCTCAATGCTAGTAGAGATGATTCAACCATATTACCCACTACGGTACCTTCTGAATCAGTATCAAATTCACCAACATTTGATTGAGTTAAATTATATCCAAATGGAATTTGTACAGTAATTGAATAATTTCCAGCAGGTATATTTTCAAAATTATACCTTCCAGAAGCATCGCTAGTTGTACTCATAACAGATTGACCTTGCTCATCTAATAAGTTTACGGCCACATCTAATATTCCTATTTCATCTACATCTTGAATTCCATTTTGATTTTGGTCAATCCAAATATAATCTCCAATATTACTAGTTGGAATTACTCCTAGGAGGACTTCCGTAGTTGCAGCATTAGACACGGTTAGGCAATCCGTTGCGCCGTTTTCAATTGTATTGCTGATTTGGGAATCGCCCATAGTGGCAAACACTTCTCCGTCAATATCTTCAACAACAACATAATAATTACCTGCTGCAATCGGAGTGAAAATAAACAGACCTTCATCATTGGTTGTCGTAGAAGTAACGATATCACCTTCGCAAGTCATTAATCTTATAGCTCTGTTTCCTGCACCAGTTTCATTTCCATAAATAGAGTCGCCATCACCATCATTCCATAATCTTCCACTAATAGTTCCACCTGTCCTTCTAAAACCGAAGTCCATATCCATGTTTTCATCGCCATCAATAAGATTGAAGCTCTCTGAAGCGATAACTCCATTGACAAAAATTGCGTCGGAATCTAATGTGTCGTCTCCACCTACATTTGCTTCTGTGATTTCATAATCTGCTACTGGTTTAATTTCCATATAGCAGTTGCCAGGTAAAAGGTTTTCAAAAATATAGATGCCTTCAGAATTTGTAAGAGTTGTTCCAATAACAGCATTATTAGAATCGAATAATGTTATTTCTACATTCTCCATTCCGCTTTCATTGTTATCAAAAACCCCATTCCTATTTTCATCATCGAAAACCATATCACCTACTCGTGACAAAGGAATAGCTGCTCCATTTATTGTAATTGTATCTTCATTTGGAATTGTAAAACAAGCTGTTGCTCCTTGTGCTATAATATTATCAATTTGGCTTTCGCCAATGCTTGAGCTCATCATTCCATTTACTGAACTGAAAACAATGTGATAATTTCCACCAACAAATCCAGTAAAAGTATATTGCCCATTCTCATCGGTGGTGCGTGTAGCAATTAATGCACCATTGCAATTATGAAATGTAACAGTGGCTCCAGCTATGCCTGGATTACCAGCAAATACCCCATCACCTTCTCCATCACGAAAATATGTTCCAGTGATACTAGCTGTGCGCTTAATAAATCCAAAGTCAATTGTCAAGTCTTCACCACCATCAAATAAATTAACGACTCCTGATGAAACTTGTAGGTTTCCAATATCCATTCCATTGCTATCCATAGTTGAATCATCATTTGGACTTAGAGCAGTCGGCAAATAAGTTACGGAAGGGTAGTCTGCAACTACTACATAATCACCAGGAGGAAGATTATCAAAAAGATAGAAACCTTGCTCAGTCGTAACAGTACTGCTCAATAGTTCATTTGCAGAGTTGAATAAGAATACTTGTAGATTCTCAATTGGCCAATCCTCATCTGAATGTAGGCCATCTTCATTTTCATCATAAAATACATAGTCTCCGATTCTTCCAAGTGGAATGTATCCTAATTTTATTTCTTCTGTTTCGTTAGGTGCAACTTCAACACAAGGACTATTATATGTCCCTAATTCGAAAGCACTATCTCCACCTACAGCAGCGATGAAGCCGGCAGTTGCAGTTGTTGAAACATAGTATTGTCCAACTTGCAAACTCTCGAATGTATATCTTCCATCAGCATTGGTCGTTGTACTAGTAACAACAGTACCATCACAATTGTGGAGTGTTACAGTGACGTCCGGCATTCCTGGTTCATCTATAATTGAGCTATCCCCATTTCTATCTCTAAAAATACAACCAGAAACAGAGCCAAATTTAAACGACCATCCAAAGTCAATATCATCTCTGTTCTGCCCAGCATCTAAACTGAAAAAATCTGAGCAAGTTGGACCATATGCAATATCATAATCGCTATCTGTATTTTCATCTTGGTTATCCGCAGTGCTTAATTCACAATCATCGGTTGGTGCACTTGTCTTTATTTTATAATTTCCTGCATACAAATCTGTAAAGAGATAGTTTCCATTACTATCTGTAAATTGATCCTCAAGAAAAAATCCACTTTCGTTAAATATTTGTACCCTCACTCCTGGAATTCCTGCTTCACCTGGATCTTGTGCACCATTGCTGTTTGCGTCTTTCCAAACTAAATTTCCAACTGAAGCTAAGTTACAATCCATGATCACAAAATCCATACAACATCTATCATGACCTTCTGGGGTAACGCATACTTGATATGAGCCTTCAATATTATCTAAAACATTTAAGTTAAGAATATGTTGATTGACAGGAGAAACTATTTGATCAAAATTTGATGGGAATTCCCATTGGAAATTAGTGACTCCATCAATTAGATCTGTAGAAAAAACTACACACTCGTGAGCGCACAAATTATGTGGCGGAGTATAGTAGACAGAAACAGAAACCTGATCAATAATCGCCTGGATAAATTCATCAGTTTGATTTTGAATTTGTAGGACAAAACCAAACTCAGAAGAGTTCACTTCAGAAGGGGTCCACTCTTTTCCCCATTTGTCATTGTGGTGTCCATACTTCCACCATCTATCAAAGGCCAAAGTATCATTTACAAACTCGTCTCCTAATAGAGACGGAATCAGAGCAACATCACTTCCTACGGGTCCATTGGTATAAAATTGAAGTTGCATTTGGCTTATAAGCCCTTCTCCGATTGACTGACCTTCAAATGAAATTCTTAATCCATCAATCGTTGCAAGATTCGGAACATTAAAATTAAAATTTGAAAATCTGATTACATGAGACCTATCATATCTTTCCAAATCGACTGATAGATATTGATCATCGGATACTCTAGCATTTTCTAAACTATCCCAAGAAGAAGTTGCAAGAAAGTGATTAATTTCTTGCACATTATCAGGATGCCTTTCCGCGTAAATCTTATCGGGCGAAAAAGGTGCAGTAATGCTGCATTCCTGATTTTGAGAATAAATGCTTTGGGGGCAAATGAACAGTAACAGTAGCACAGCTACTATTAGTTTCTTAACAGTGAGACCCATATTGTAGTTTTTATTAAATTTTACTGCTCTTACAGCAGCTTGAGTACTCACAAATATATGATAAATTCCTATATATATAGATATTCGTAATGTGTATTTGTATGATATTTACAGCTTTTGGTCATTTTCAACACATTTTAATGCACAGCGTTAATTTGTAGAGGAACTATTAATGGTAATGCTTGTCCTAATGGTCTTGGAAAAGGTATTTATTTATTGAATTGAGGAATCACTTATATGATTTATAAGTCATTTGCGTAAGCGCGAAAGTCATGAAACTATAGCTCAAAATGTGATGTGGAGCTCACTAGATATTTCTAAAATATTTGGAGCATTAAAAGCACAAATGGCAATACTAAAATGAAAGCGTCGAAGCGATCAAAGAAGCCACCATGGCCTGGTAAAAGTGAGCCTGAATCTTTTATGTTATGCAATCTTTTTACATGACTTGCGACGAGATCACCCAATGCTCCCGCAATCCAAATAATTAAAGCCAACAAAATCCAAAAACTTAATTCCCTGAATTGAGTTATGCTTGCAATTACGTATGCAATAATAAAAACACACATGCCCGAACCGTAGAATCCTTCCCAAGTTTTATTGGGAGAGATACTTGGAAAAAATTTTCTTTTCCCAATTTGCGATCCAACAAAGTAAGCCGAACTATCACTAACCCAAATTAAAATTACAATTCCAATCAAAACAAAATAACTGCTCGAGTGTAGATCTAGAAAGTAAGCAATAAAGAAGGGGGCAATAAGATATAGTGCGGCGATTATAGATTTGAACTTTCGATGCTTGATAAATGGATATTTTCTGAATAGATTAAAAATCAAAAGAAGATTTAAAAAACATATTGGTACAAGGATGTAGTTGGGGTCTGCCATACCTGTAAAAAGTAAATAGAAAATACCTAAACACGTAGCAAAAAAAATGATCCAATCTTTAGCTGCAAAGTTTGTCATCCTGCTATATTCGATGACAGAAAAAAGCGGAATTAGAATCAGTAAGGCCAATCGACCAAAATCATGACTTAGCAGAAGAGTTAAGACAACTATTCCAAAAATGATTCCCGTAATTACTCTTTGTTTCAAGACTGATTAGATTTGCATTGATTTCCAAACCAAAGAAAACCAATTTATGACCAAACTAAGTGTGAATATTAATAAAGTTGCTCTTATCAGAAATTCGAGAGGAGAGAACCTTCCAGATTTAAGGCAAGTCGCTATTGATTGCGAAAAATTTGGTGCGGATGGAATTACAGTACATCCAAGACCTGATGAAAGACATGTCAAATATGATGACATTCCAATCCTTAAGGAAGTAGTTAAGACTGAACTTAACATTGAAGGATATCCAAATTCCAAGTTTATTCAGTTAGTCTTAGATAATATGCCACATCAAGTAACATTAGTTCCTGATCCACCAGGTGCACTAACTTCCTCGGAAGGGTGGAATATTAATGAAAACAAGAAATTTTTGTCCGAAGTAATTGCCGCCTTCCATGCAAACGACATAAGAGTTTCAATATTCATGAACCCAGATTTGGAGCAAATATCCCTTGCTCCTGAGGTGAAAACAGATAGAATAGAGCTATATACAGGCGATTTCGCTCATAATTATGCCAAAAACAAAGAAAAAGCAGTTAAAAATCATATCGAATCTTCAAAGCTTGCTCAGAAATTAAATTTAGGCCTCAATGCTGGCCATGACCTAAGCCTTTTAAATCTAAGATATTATAATGAGCAAGTAGTTGATTTACAGGAGGTTAGCATTGGTCATGCTTTGATTTCTGATGCTCTTTATTATGGTTTGCAGAACACAATAGGTATGTATAAACGACTTTTAATACCTGTTAGAACATAAATAAAATGCTTTTTTGCCAACTATTAGCTTTAAGATCATGGTCTACACCATTGAAAGCTTATAGAAAGCTTATGGAAATGTTACGAATTTGAACTAGATGTAAAGATTTTATGAACATTTTAGTTAATTTCAAGAATCAATTTCTTAAACCAACAAAAAACCAAGAGACAAAATTTATAGCTAATCCCATGGCTATCAACATATTGAATGATTTAAAATTCAAATTTTATACTTATCACTTACATAACTAAAAAACGTAGTATGAAGAAACTAGCATTTCTTTTCTCCATTATGTTCCTATGTATAGGAACCATAATGGCTCAAACCACGGTTAGCGGTGTCATCACAGATGAATCTGGAGAGTCACTAATCGGAGCAAGTGTATTGGCCAAAGGAAGTTCCGTTGGTACAATCACTGACATTGATGGTAGATATACCATCACTTTACCACAAGGTTCAAATACCTTAATTGTCAGTTACGTAGGATATTCTGAAAAAGAAATCCAAGTAACTGGTCCTGGTGAAATGAATATTAATTTAGCTGCAAACTCAGAACTATTGGATGAGATAGTTGTAACAGCAGGTGGATTGGAAAAAAACCGGGCAAGATTAGGTTATGCAATCCAAAACGTTGATGCTGATGACGTGGTTGCAGCCAAAGAGGTAAACATTGTTGATGCCTTAAATTCAAAAATTGCTGGTGTATCAGTTGTAAGTTCATCTGGGTCACCAGGAGCTTCATCTAACATCAGAATTAGAGGTAGTAGTTCAATCAACGGATCAAATGATCCTTTATTTGTAATTGATGGTATTCCAATCGATAACTCTTCTGTTGGAAATGCTGTAGATGGTGTTGATCAATCTAACAGGGCCATTGATATCAATCCAAATGATATAGCGTCATTGACTGTATTGAAAGGACCATCGGCAACAGCACTTTACGGTGTAAGAGGTGCAAATGGTGCGATCATTATTACGACTAAAAAAGGAGAGACAGGTAAGCCAAAAATCTCTATCTCATCTAGTTATAGTTTGGACCAAGTAAATCAACTTCCTGAGAGACAAAGTATTTATGCACAAGGAAGAGCTATTGGTGGAAATCTAGTTTATAGAGGACCAGAAACTGCTGAAGGATTTAGCTGGGGACCATTGGTTTCTGATTTAGAATATGATGGTGTAGCAACTGGATTTGATCAAAATGGAAGTATTGTTCCAGCTGGAACAGGAAACGGACAAGCAGTGAATACATATGATCCATACGATTTTTTCGTAAATGGTCAAACTTACGATTTGAATGCTTCAATTTCAGGAGGAACAGATAATATAAAGTATTTTATTAGCGGAGGAAGATTAAGTTCAGAAGGTGTTGTTCCAAATGCAACTTTCCAAAGAACATCATTTAGAGTGAATACAAGTGCTGATATTACTGACAGATTTAATGTTGGAATGTCAGCTGCTTACACTAACTCTGGAGGAAACAGAATTCAAAGAGGATCAAACCTTAATGGTGTCATGTTAGGGATGTTAAGAAACACTCCTACATTTGATATCGGTAATGGATTGAGTGGCCAAGAAGCTGCTGATAGTGAGTCATCATATGTACTTGAAAATGGAGATATGAGATCTTACAGAAATGGTATCTATGACAATCCATATTGGACGGCTAATAGAAACCCTTCTATTGATGATGTAAATAGAGTTATCGGTAATTTTAATACTAGATATGAAATTTCAGAAAACTTAGCGATAAACTATAGAGCGGGAGTTGATCAGTATGTTGATCAAAGAAACGCAGCTATCGACATTCAGACGAATGCATTCAGGATGGTTCCAGGATCTGTTGGGCAAACAAAGATTAATAACAGAGACTTAAATTCAGATTTGTTTATTACATATGACCAACAATTAAGCGACAATTTTGGCTTAAACGTTATTGCTGGTTATAATATTTGGGATAAAAAATATAACAGACAAACAGCAACGGGAACAACTTTATCTATTCCAGGTTTTTACCACATTAGTAATGCAACAGATTTAGTAGCAGAAGAAGTAATTCAAAGAAGAAGAATTCATGGAGTATATGGAACTGCTGATTTATCATTTAGTGATTTCTTGTTTGTGAATCTAACTGCAAGAAATGATTGGTCTTCTACACTACCTGCAGACAACAACACTTACCAGTCATACACAGGAAGTCTTGGATTTGCTTTTACAGAATTATTAGACCTTAATACAGGATTTCTTGATTATGGTAAAATAAGAGTATCCGTTGGTAAAGTTGGAAACGATGCACAGACTTACAGAACACAATCTGTATTTGTTCCTGCAACATCTGGTGGAGATGGATTTTTCAATGAAGACGTCCTATATCCTAACTTCGGAGTGAATAGTTTTGAAAGAAGTAATTTACTTGCTAACGAATTATTAACGCCTGAATCAACAGTAACCTATGAAGTAGGTGGTGAGTTTAAATTCTTCAGAGGAAGATTGGGAGTAGATGTTACTTACTACGATGCAACTTCATCAGATGTAATTATCGATGTTGATGTCTCTGGTGTTACTGGTTTTACAAACGCAACCTTTAATTCAGCAGAAATCACTAACAAAGGATGGGAGGTTGTTCTAGGAGCTACTCCTGTTAAAACTGACAACTTTGCATGGGATATAGATGTGAACTATACAAAAGCTGAAAATTTAGTAGTGTCATTGGCTGAAGGTATAGAAAATATTGGTTTAGCAGGTTTTGTTTCAACTTCGGCAGATGCTGTTGCTGGTCAACCTTTTAGTGTAATTTATGGAAATGGTTTTCAAAGAACAGATGGAGGAGATATTATTGTTGGAACTGATGGATGGCCTTTAGCTGAACCAACTAAAAAGGCATTAGGTGATCCTAACCCGGATTGGACTGCTGGTATTAGAAATACATTTAGTTTCGGTGGATTCTCATTGTCTGGTTTATTAGATATCAGACAAGGTGGAGAAATGTGGTGTGGTACATGTGGTATCATCAATTACTTTGGAACATCACAGTTGTCTGCAGATGAAAGAGATGAAGTTGTTGTATTTGACGGAGTTGTAGAAAACGCTGATGGTTCATTTTCTCCTAATAATACACCTGTAGCTTTGGCAAATGCTGATCCGAATGCAGATACAAATTCTTTCTACAGAGTAAGATATGGATTTGGAGGTATTACGGAAATGGCAGTTTACGATACTTCTTGGTTAAGACTTAGAGAGCTTTCGTTAGGTTATACAGTACCTTCTGAAATGTTAGGTGGAACAATTGGAGGTGCATCAATTGTATTAACAGGAAGAAACCTTTGGTTAAAAACTGATTATCCAGGAATTGACCCAGAAACAAACTTATCAGGTGACTCAAATGGATATGGCTTAGATTATTTTAACATGCCAAATACAAAGAGTTACTCAGCAACAATTAAATTAACTTTCTAAAAGATTTAAAACATGAAAAATTTATTAAAATTTCCTTTGATAATACTTTGCGTATTATTAGTGGGTTCTTGTTCTGAATCTCTAGAAGAATTGAACATAGATCCTAACAACCCGACTGATGTAGAATTGAAGCTATTATTGCCTGAGATTTTATCTTCATCGACTTTTAACGAGGGTACAAATCCAAATAGAATTGCAGGTATAATTATGCAGCAATTTCTTGGTCTTGATGCACAGCAGTTAGCATATAACCGATATGTATTAGGAGAAGATGTGATGAATAATTACTGGTTAACTGGTCTATATGCAGGTCCTTTAAGAAGTTGTAAAGTGATTATTGAAAAAGCTGAAGATGAAGCTGACCCAAGACCAATTTATGCAGCAATAGCTAAAATAGTTATGGCAAACGAATATGGTAAAGCAACATCATTTTTTGGTGATATTCCTCTTACTGAAGCACTTCAAGGTACTGACAATTTGAAGCCTGCATACGATTCACAAGAATCGGTTTATAATGCAATACAGGCTATGTTGGATGATGCAATTTCAACTTTGAATGGTTTAGGCACAGGAGGTTACAGTGGAGGTGATTTGATATTTGATGGAGATGCTGCAAGCTGGGCTAAAGCAGCTCACGCAATGAAAGCTAGATACTTCATGCATGTATCAAAAAGAACTGGCGATTACGCTCAAGCAGTTTCTGAAGCAACACAAGCAATGGAAAGCAATGCAGACAATCCTTCATTCCAATATGAGGTATCGATCACAGCTAATCATTCTTTAGCAAAATTTGGAATTGATAGACCTTCAACTCTAGGAATCAATCCTAATTTTGCAGCGATGATGGATGGCGATCCAAGACAAGCAAAGTATATGTACTCTGATGATGGTGAAAACTGGTTATACTTTGACTCTGCTGAAGGTGGTCAAATGTTTTGGGCTCAAAGCGATGCTTTGGTTCCTATGATTACTTACACTGAGATGTTGTTTATTCAAGCAGAAGCAATGGCGAGATCAGGTGGAGATGCATCTAGTTTGTTAGCTGATGCCATCACATCAAATTTTGAACTAATAGGTTTGACTGCAGATGATGCAACAGGTTATATTGATGGATTGGCTGATGCATCACTTGAAACTGTTATGACTGAAGCCTATAAAGCTTATTATGGTTTTAACTTCCATGAAACATGGGCAAACTGGAGAAGAACTGGAATTCCTTCTTTGTCTCCAGTAGCTGATGGTGGCGGTGGATTGAATCCTAGTGGTGCAATTCCTCAACGATTTTTATATGTTGAGTCTGAGACACAAACTAACTTTGATAATGTGTCTGCAGCTAGAGACAGACAAGGTGGTGGGTTATTAGATGCGCCAGTTTGGGCATTTCAATAAAAATGTAAATTGATTTGAAAAACATAATCATAATATTATTTCTATCAAGTTCTTGCTTTGCGCAGTTATCTCCAGAAATGGTTGTTCCTGTAGATGAAACAGTTCTTGACGTCGCCACTTTATCCAAAATGAAATCTTTTGGAGTAGAAACATTTGATGCACGGGTATCTGGAGTTGAAGGATCTGTCTTTTTACAAGATGGATGGCATGTAGGAACTATCAATATTTCTAATGATAAATCCTATGATCAATACAAATTTAAATACAATGTATTAGATCAAGATATTGTCATCAATTCGGATGGAAAATTTTATTCCTTACCTGGGATGTATGTTGAATCATTTACACTTGAGCCTGCAGTAAATTTATATAATGAAAGCAGTAGAAAGTTTATCAGAAAAGTAGATAGTGATCAAAAAGTCTACTTCGTTGAAGTTCTTGCAGAGGGTAAGTATAATCTTTATAAGAGATTTGAGATTTTTAGAACAAAGTCAACCTATAATGCAGTTCTTGATACAGGAAGTTTAAATGAAAAGCTCGAGCAAAGACAGATGTATATTTTAGCTTTTGAAGATGAGTTGGTCGAAATACCAATGAAAAAGCGACAGTTTGAAAAAGCATTTAAGGAGCATCGAGAAATTATGAAGTTTATAAACTCAAATGACTTTGAAGTATCTACAGAATCTGAACTCGTAAATTTTGCGAATGAACTTAATACTGAAACTAATTAACAAAATATTAAATTAAATAATAATATGAAAAACATAATTTTTAATTCTAAGTTGCTCCTAATTGGTGTAATTAGTATTAGCTTGTTTTTTACCGCTTGTAAGGATGAAGATTACCTTACAGGAGGTCCAACTTACTCATCAGAAGGAACTGTTTTAGGAACAGTTGGAACATTTGATGAAGATGGTGGCTATGGGGAATACGACAAAAGATTAGTCGATGAATCTATAGCGAATTATAGACTTGATTTTGGAGGAGCTGCGCCTTCTTCTGTAGGGGTAAATATTACCCATGATCAGTCTGGTGCATCTGGGAAAATAGGTGATGTTTCATCATTTCCTTCGGAACAATCAATAACTTTCCAACAAGCATTGGATGCAACAGGATTATCTGTTGATGATCTTGCTATTGGAGACACGTTCTCCGTCAGTTTTGAAGTTCCTGGTTATGGTAATGCAACTTCATTTTCTATTAGTGTATTTGAATCTGGAGTAGTATTTAGATCTGCACTTGAGGGTACATTTGATGCAACAGCTGTAAATACAAATCAAATGGCTGGAATTGATCCATGGGATAGCTGTGGAGAGATGGGTAACATGTGGGAAGGAGTAGTTTCATATGAGGCTGTCCACACGGACCCAGAAGCTACAGGTGAGTATATTGTTTACTCAGTTGATGGTGCAGGTGTTTCTAATGAGGATATATCTCATGGAGCATATTATCCTTGCTACAACTCTGATGCGGCGTCATTGCCTTTAGGTGACACTAGATTAACTGATGTTGATGGTAAGATTGCAATTGTAGGTGCTTCTCAATGGGGAGAAGTATACACAATCACTAATCTTACAGTAGCCGGAGCAGTATTGACGTTCAATTGGACAAACGACTACGGTGAAGGTGCATTGATTACACTTACAAGAACTGATGGCGCAGAGTGGCCAGCTAATCTTACAAGCTAGAAATTAGTTAAATAATAGAGAGGACTGTTTCATTTATGATTCAGTCCTTTTTTTTTGCCAAATATGAAAAAACTTTTACCAATATTATTTTTATTATTTGCTCAAGCTGGGATTTCCCAAAATACAGTTGGGACACTGGTTTATAATTCTGATTTATCCTTAGATGGGTATAATTTATTTTATCCTAATCTGCAATCTGATGTTTTCTTAGTGGACAACTGCGGTCAAGTCATAAATCGATGGGTAGGAAATGAAAATACAAGACCAGGAATTTCTGCGAAGCTGAGGAAAGATGGAGTTTTGATAAAAGCGATGAACTCAATAGAAGTTCAAAGTTATTTAGGGGCAGGTGGCTCTGGTGGCGTGATAGAAGCAAGGACTTGGGACAATGAGCTATTGTGGCAACATGTCGACTCTGACTCCCTATCAAAACAACATCATGATTTTGAATTAATGCCTAATGGAAATATATTGTATATTAATTGGTTCAGATTATTTAAAGAAGAAATTATTGAATTGGGATTTGATACCATCAATAATTCTATGGATGAATTGTGGTTTGATTGTATTAAGGAATATAATCCAGAATTAGACAGTATTGTTTGGCAATGGTGTAGTTACAATCAGCTTATTCAAGAGTTTAATCCAGATATTTCAAATTATGGAGTTGTTTCGGAACATCCTGATTTAATCGATATCAATTACCATGAATTTAGTTTTAATAGAGCGGATTGGATGCACAGTAATGCAGTAGCTTACAATAAAGAATTGGATCAGGTCGCCTTATGTGTCCGTAATTTCAATGAGGTTTGGATAATTGACCACAGTACAACAACACTAGAAGCAACTTCGGATGCAGGAGGGAATAGTAATAAAGGAGGAAGATTGTTACATCGTTGGGGAAATCCAGCAACTTACAATATGGGAGATAGTCTCTCAAGGAAATTATTTTTTCCACACAATGCAAAATGGATTCAGGATGATATCAGTGAATATGATGGTGAGATTTTAGTTTATAATAATGTGATTGAACCAAGTTTTTCGCTTGGAGCTATGTATGAAACACCTACAGAAGAAAATGGAAATTACGAAATAGAGGAAGGTGTTTTTCTTCCCAAAGAACTGACCCGAGAAATTAGTCATCCTGACACTACAAAAAATACTTCTGGACAGGGCTCAAATATCGTTCTCCTAGAAAATGGAAACTTCTTTATGCAACCAGCTATCCAGGGTAGGGGGTTTGAAATTACAGATGAAGAAGAAGTTGTTTGGGAATATGTTATTCCTATGGCATTTGGTGAAGAGGTGCCGCAAGGAACAACATTAAGTCCATCTAATAATTTTAACTTTAGCATGAGTAAATATGCTGCTAATTACTCCGCATTTGATGGAAAGGATTTAAGCCCGAAAGGCTACTTAGAATTGGACCCAAACACTGAATTTTGTATGATTACTTCAACCGAAAATCTATTTGGTTCAACGTCAATTGAAATTATGTCTATTCCAGTGCACTCTAATTTAGAAGTTAACTCAGATAAAGAAATTGAGATTTATTTGATGGATACTTATGGACAATTATTATCTAGCCATAGTATCAAGAATGGCCTGAATCAAATCGATATCAACCACTTGGCGAATGGACTATATTTCATTGTTAGTCCAGACCAAAAAATTAGATTAAAGTTCACCAAGCTCTAATTTGTCTTCACAAATCTTTTTGATATAAAGCGATTGTTACACTTTATTGAAAGAAAATAAATGCCTGCTGGTAAATTACTAATTTCAACAATTTGGTCTCTACTTTCCACTTCAAAATACTTTCCGTTTAAATTCAGAATTTCAAATTTGCAATCAAGAAGATTCAGGTCAGTAGATACAATTAATTTATCCTGACTTGGATTGGGGAAAATAGTAACCAATTCATCTTCTATGGGAAACTGTGAAATAGCACTTGTTGTGTCTATTATCATGGTATCAACCGTCATCGTATCAACCATCATGGTATCTATCATCATGGTATCTAATTGCAATTCAAAGTAATCAGCTGCTTTAAAAAGACTGTCGATTGTAATAATTAATTTTTGATTAATATCAATGTTGTAATAGCAAGTGTCTTGATAAATATTTGGTAACCAATCAACTTTCAAGCTATCAACAAAAGACAAGGTGTCCAAACCAAAATGTAATACGGAGCTATTTTGTGAGGCATAACTACTTCCAGAAATATGCTCTCTGAAATATGATTGACCATTTGAAAAAACTTCAACTTTACTACCATATGCGTTTGTGCTAAAAGCTCCGCCGATTAATTGTACTTGCAGAAAATTTCCTAAATTTTGTGTGTCATTCCGAAATAATTTTGAACTCAAACCAGATGCATTTACTGGTGCTTGCTGAGAAATTACAAATACATCTACATCACCATCATTGTCATAATCACTGTAACATACACCACGACTAACATTAGTATTTGAAATTCCACTGCTAAATGATTGCTCGAACAACTCACCTTCATTATTCATAAACAACACATCATCTTGACCAATCGCCGATGGAATGAATGGGGGAGAGGGAACCCATCCATTGCCTACATATAAATCAAGAAAACTGTCATTATTAAAATCAGCAAATATACAGCCCCAACCAATAGATAATAATTCATCTTCAACAAACCAAGTATCATCACATCCTGTCGCTATTGCCACATCAACAAACTGACCTTCTTGATTTTCTAGTAAAACATTGCTTCCAAAATTTGTAAGGTAATAATCTATATCACCGTCATTATCGTAGTCACCATGAGCTATGCCCATACCATACATTTCTTGATTCATTCCTAGTTGTGATGACACTTCCGTAAATGTTTCGCTGTCAGAATTATTCGAGTACAGTTTATTTTCAACAACAAATTCTCCAAAATCATTTGCGACCAAAAGATCTAAATCTTTGTCTAAGTCAATATCGCTAGCGATAACAGCCAATGAGCACCCGCCGTCTGCAATTGCCGAATCCGTTTGTCTTTCAAAACTTAAACCATCGATATTTTTATAAAGAAGATTATCAAAACAAGTATGATCATAAGCAATTATTTCTCCAGTAACTGGATCATTTATAAATGCACCATCTTCTATATAGTTAGCAATATAAACATCCAAAAGCCCATCATGATTGTAATCAAATAAAGTTGCACCCGTAGAGTAAGCCAAATCTTCAGAGGATATTTGTGCCCAAATATCTTCAAAACTTCCATTCTGCAAATTGAGATAAAGAAAATTTTTTGTGAATGTTTGATATGAATTTCCCCTTGTGCAAACAAATAAATCTTGATATCCATCATTGTTTACATCGCCTACTGTCACAGCTGTCGTATAGCTATCAATCGTCAATGAAAAGCCTGCCTGCATTGTTTGGTCATCAAATGTACCGTCGCCTTTATTAACATAGAAACGGTCCATGGCATTTCCTGAGCAAATATATAAATCATCATCGCCATCATTATCCGCGTCAAAGAATGCTGCTCCACCACCAATAAATCCATTTTGACTGAATATATGATCTATACCAGCTTCCTCATTTACAAGAGTGAATTGTTGTGCCATTAACAAACTTGGACTCAAGCCAACTAAAAGTAATATCGTAAATAAAGTTTTAGAGTGTCTGAAGGTTAATATCATACATAAGCACTCACTTACGTAAATGTTAGGATTGCTGATGATCACTTTGTTTCTTTTCAAATTTGGAGTTGGTTTTTTTAAAGCCCTTTTATAAATTTTTCGGAAAATATTTTGCCTTCAAACTCTAATAAGATAAAGTATTCTCCATCTGGAAATTGATCAATATTAATTTCTGATTCATTTCTTAAGACTTTGTAAGATCTACCAAATACATCGAAAATACTAATAGCGGTTTTGTCAAGTTCAATTGTGCTTGCAATTGAAATTTTTGAATGTGAAGGATTAGGGTAACAGTTGAAAACTAGATAATTTTCTTCCTCTAATATATAAGTACTTGGGTTGCTGTCGATATCTGCTTCCAACAATATCACATCTGAATCGATTAAAATAACACCGTCAGTTGTTTGCCCTTCAAAGAGTTCATACTTCTGATTTGCATTCAAGTTTAAGTGTACATCTTTGTGGCCAGTAGGCCAAGTTATAATAAGTGAATCAATTGAGTTTGTATGTTTTAAGCCGAACAAATATGTATCAGAATTTTGGCCTAAAAACCCAATGGCAGCAGTGGTGTAAAGCTGTTGATAGCCCTCATCTGTATACAACTCTAATCGTGAACCAATTCCATCCTTATTAGATTTTATACCTTCTAGTTTTACTTTAATCCAGTTGTTTCCAATAGCTTGATTTTCCCAAAGATTAGCATTATGCGGAGCCCTATTTTGAACAATGATATCAGGGAATCCATCGTCATTAAAATCTCCAATTGCATTATTATAGCTGAGGACAGTGTCTCCAATCATTTGATGATTCAAATTTTGAAATTGTCCATCTTGATTTTGTTCAAAATAGGCGCTTCTTACAGTATCAGCTCCAGCCAATGCGTTAGAAACATACAAGTCTAAGTAACCATCATTATTTCCATCTAGGAAAACAGCTCCCCAACAATTTCCATTAACAGCAATATCTAATTCATCTGCGACTTCATTAAATACAGGATGGATATTATCTAAATAGTCTTTATCATTGACTAGAAACTTATTTCCTTCTGTCAAATTTGTCACATAAATATCCATCAATCCATCTCGATTATAGTCGCCTATGGTCGTACTCATTGCAGACATTTCTAAATCGGATTCACTGACCTCAGAAGCATCAGCAAAAAATCCGGAGAGATTTAGCAATAAAGTATTTCTTCTATCTCGATCATTAGCAATATATATGTCCGGCCATTTATCGTTATTAAAGTCAGCAAAGACTGAGCAAAAAGGTAAGCGATTGAAATCAGAAGAATTGGTAAGTAAACTGACTTCGACGAAAGTCCCATCTGCTTGATTTTCAAACAATCGATTTTGGTTGGGTTCAAGTCCACCGAGTCTTTTCCTTTGGACATAATAGAGATCCAACCAACCATCTCTATTGTAATCGCAAAAATTGGCTCCAAATGTAATTGTTGAATCTTGAGGTATGCCTGCTTCAATACTGATATCAATTAGTTCTAAACTGCCAAGATTTTCATACAGTTTGTTTATTCCGTTATAAGCAGCTATGAACAAATCTTTATCACCGTCATTGTCAAAATCAATCCATAATAATTGTTTGGTATCAGAAGAATTGATTTCAAGAAGATCAACTTGTTCAAAGCTATTCAAGCCAGTATTTACAAAGAATTTTATTGATTGGTCCTTTGCGGAGGCCATACTTATATCATCAAGACCGTCTTGATTAAAATCTACGCAACTTATACCACCGCCTGCTTGGAATCCATTATAACTATGATTCAGCTTGTATTCTGAAGCTTTGTCGATAAACGGAACCTGAGCTTGCACATCAACCGCGAAGTAAATGAAGCAGCAAAAGTATATATTAAGTATATTTGTAATATGTTTCAACATGTAGAATTTTTTTGTGCTTACTTATTAAAAGAAAAGCGATACTCTCCACATACGATAAATGCTTATAAGACTGATATAGAACAATTTGTTGAGTATTGTCAATCTACCTATGAAATTAGTGAATTAAAATCAATCAAGCATACAATAGTGCGATCTTGGATTGTCGCCAGAATGGAGTTTGGTGACATTGAAAAATCCATCAATAGAAAGATATCTTCTTTAAGGACCTTTTTTCAATATCAGAAAAAGAAAGGCAGGATTGACAAAAGCCCAATGCTAAAGATTGTAGCTCCCAAAATTCCAAAGCGACTTCCAGAGTTTATTCGCGAAGAATCATTGGCTAAATTATTTGATACCCTCAATGAGTCTGATTCATATTCATCCTTGAGAGATCGGATCATTGTTGAATTGCTTTATAGTACAGGCATTAGACGAGCTGAATTAATATCTATTAAGGAAACCGATATCAAGTTTCAGGATGGCCTGTTGAAAGTTATAGGCAAGGGAAATAAAGAAAGATTAATCCCATTGAATGATATCTTGATGCACAAACTTAAGAAGCTTATAGAATTGAAGGATGAAAAGTGGGAGAATGCCAGTGCATTTATCTTTCTCACTGATAAAGGGAAGAAGGTATATCCTAAATTCGTCTATAATAAGGTCCTTGCATTGCTTTCAACGGTAAGTACCTCTAAAAAGAAGAGCCCACATATTCTCAGACATAGTTTTGCGACTCATTTAACAAATAATGGAGCAGATATCAATGCGATTAAGGAGCTTTTGGGGCATTCTAATTTGGCTGCAACCCAAATATATACTCACAATAGCATAACCAAGTTAAAAGAAGTGTATTCAAAGTCGCATCCAAAGGCAAAAGGGAAGAGAAAAAGCTAACTTTTTCTCACATTATAAAAATAAATATGTGTTTTTTAGCCAAAAATGAGCCATTTTTGGGCCCTAATTTGTTGGCATTCAAGGCTTTAACCCTTAGTTGAAATTTTTTTAACAAGCTGTTTCTAAATTGGTTAAAAATTTATATTTTTGCATTCGCTTTTACGTAAGCGCTTGGACTATGTGATGCCGATGTAGCTCAGTTGGCCAGAGCAGCTGATTTGTAATCAGCGGGTCGGGGGTTCGAATCCCTCCATCGG
>ENA-ORXT01000492-ORXT01000492.1-marine-metagenome-genome-assembly--contig:-NODE-492-length-62659-cov-4.600972_pt1 | contig 62659 bp, 44 predicted proteins | sample MGYA00237868_ERZ511482 | MGnify/ENA metagenome assembly ERZ511482 | reverse complement strand
GTAATCTATCAGGCACACAAAAGGCACGCCAAGGTGCCTTTCTTGTATTAAGCCAACTAAGCGCTAATAATAATGAAGACCCCCTCACTTACTTATTTGATGAGGATTTTTAATATCATAAGCTGTAGCTAAAACGCCTTAATGTACGATTCGTTTTAGTTGAGCATCAATCAGATCTTCATAGAGGCTGTCATCGTTACCTGCATAGACCATTGCAGATGCGAGTTTACTAGCAAGTATTGCATACTTAACTTTTTCAGGTAAACGGTCGATTCTGGTATGTAGTTCTGATTTATTTTGTATCATGGCTGGCATATGGGAGCGCAGCGCTGCAAGATGATCAGGTAATGAACATCTCTCAGGGTTTGACTGAAAAAATTCAAACATGCGCGCATAATGCTGATTAATTTCACGGCTGATTTGAGTTGAAAGGTCAGTATAGGTAATCGCACCGTCGAGTGCCTTATAACGTTCAAGTATTGCTCTAGCTTCCTGCTCGGCCATACGATTTAAGATGTCCATAACGTCTGCTACATACTCTTCTTTACACGCAAGAAACTCTTCATCGCTGAACATTAGGTTTGCAATAATTTCATAAGATGAGGAGATAACACCACACTTGTTAGCTGAGGCATCGCGCATAATGATAGCTCCATTTTGTTGAAGCACTGCACGAGCGTCGGGTGTTATAAAAGAATTAGCACCTTCAATAATAACAGGTGAAGAAGGGGTGCCGTCTTTTTTCAAAAAACGTTCTACATTGCTAGAGTCTATTGTTTCAGGACGACCACCTGCTGGTATAAATAAGTCAGTCTCGACTGTGAAGGCTAAGCTATTGAACAGTTTGTAAAAAGCATCGCTTGAGATCCATTCTTCGTCAAGCTCAGAGTCATTCATCGTTAATTTACGATACAGAACACTCATGCCTTCTTTGCGAGTTTGCTGGCGATAAATGACAAAACCGCCAGGATTTAATGCATGTGCATCGTAACCATCAATATCAGAGTGCAGAACGATATGACTCATCGCCTTTTTATCGAGCCCCAAAGGGTCAAATAAAGCCCCAGTGCCATCGATAATTAATTTTATTTGTACCTTAGGGCATCGCTCATAAAGTAGGCGCATTGCGTTTCCAGCAACATCACCATTAGGGCCACCTGTAAATTTAACGCTAAAAGTATCGGTATGCATATCAATGCCGATTTCTTGCATAGTGACCTCAGCAAATCGTATGACACCAAAAGAGGTTACACCGTAGTCCTTATGATTGATCCCGACCTCTTTACTCGACATCACGCCTGAACCAAGTACGTAGCCGCGGGCTGCTGCTGTCTTAGCGATTAGCTCAATCATTATATTATGCATATTCTCATCAGGCCCGAGTTCAATCGGCTCATCCTGACGGTAATAATCGACAACGCGACTATCTTTAGCAACTCCATGCTCAGTGATGAATAAATCCAAGAACGCGTTGATAAAACCATATTGTAGTTTGTACAGGTATTGCTGACTTTGTTTTGCGGTCGACCGTGAATCTATATTGAGGATGGCAACCATCTTTGAGCCACCCTCATAAATATCTTTATTTTTAAGGTGTTGGGTATGAGCTAGTACATAGTTTTCTTTAAAAATAGTGCTCGCACTAGTTGTATAGTCATCACGACTTTGTGTAATCAATGTTCTCCATCCACCGCGCGCAATGTCTGAAAAACCTATGTGATACCCTGATCCACGCCGCCCTGAAAAATAGGTAATGCGAAATGGCCGATCTATCGGAAGATCTTCTATGAAGTGGGGCGCCAGCGTTTCTAAATACCTAGGGTCTAGACGAAAAGCCAGTGCGTGCTTTTCTGGCACAAAGAAATTTGTCTTTAGGCAAAATCGTATAAACGATACGGCACAATTAAAAATAGTCCTGCGAAAGCTGTCCAAGACACGACGGCCTGAATTAAACGCGTCGACTAAAGCTAACGTTTCCTCCAGCTCTTGCTGGTACGTAGCCTCTCTATCCTGAGCGTCCAATTCAGGGTCAAACCGCGTGTAGAAAAGCTTGAGTAGTTGAGTGCAGATCTCGGGATTATTGTGAAACGCTGGCATAATGCTCTCAAGATCATAGTGGTCAGGATCACTATGGGCTAGATTAGTATGGCAAAAACCAATAAAAGCTCCAATCAACGTCGCGTTATTACCCGTCATCATCCCTGTCTCGACAAGTTGGCGGTAACTTGTTGAGCCAGTTGATAAAATTTGTGTGTTATAAAGCTCCCGCTTTAATGCAGCGTATAGTGGACTACCCGCATTAAGTGGTTGCTGGTCTCTTGGTTTGACATAGAAAGTCGATAAAAAGTAGGGTGACAGATCGTCTCTAATCGTCAGTGCATAAGAGCGCTTAACGCTAATGTTCAAGCGTTGAAAAACCTCAAGTAATTGCGGTAAAAAACCCGAGTGTGGTGGGTTAGTGACACCAAACGATATTCGATACTCGCCGTGATTCGTTGTTTCACGGCGCAGTGAAATACCGCCGTTAGTTTCCGTTTCGAAAAACAGATGAAGCAATCTAGCGATGCGATCGGCAGGGGAGACCCTCACGTAGCTGTCGTTACTTCTCCACAGTTTCTCAAGAAGCTCTGGAACCTTATTCAGATCAAACTCATTATCTAAAATCTTCATTTCTGCAATGATTTCAGCGCTTAATGAAGGGGGGATTTCAGCACTAGATGCTTTATCAGTGACCTCCTCATCTGAGCTAAAATCACAGCGCATCACCTCGAGGTTTTTATCACTGTTGGGTAGTGGAGAAAATGACGTGGTTATTTCAAGGTATGAAATATTTCGAAGTGGAATATCGTGCAAGGTATGATAAAGCGAGCCTTTTTCATCAACCTGAGCGAGCATGATGCGCTCTTTTCGGTCAACTAGAGTCAGCCTTTTAGATGACTCCATGTTGTGAAGATTAAGTGCTAAAAGTGACAGGGCAGTCGTTTCATCTTGATTGAGCCGAAGAAAATAAGGGCTCATTTGCTTCTGAAGCCATTGCATGTTGTCGGCTAGCTGATTATGCGACTCGGTTGTTTTTTCAAAAAGTTGCTTAACAATCTGATCAGAGTTGTTCAAGCCCATATCATCTACCTGTCTCTATTTATTAGGATAATTAAGTTTTTTACATCTTACTCCTTTAGTCGCTTTGGTAAATAACTATTCATCAGTATCCTTATAAAATGTGCAAGATTTGAGGCATCATGGCCGTACAGTTAATAAGTTGATCCCCACTATTTTAGGGGTGTCATTTTTGACTAAGTCTTTTGATAGATGGATAACCGCCGGTGTATCTATTCTGTAGTGAGCTATCTTGTTCATCCAGAACTGCTTTGTTGATTTATTAGATTTAGGGAGCGTAAAGGTAAAATCTATATGATCAGCATCAGGGTTGTGTTTGCCAAATAACACGGTGCGACTGTTTGCACTAAAACTAATCCAGTAGGCGCATTCAAGGTCAGTTTCCAATCCAATGCCCTCTGTCGTATCTTCTTTTAATAAAATAAAACGCCCTCGATAAACGCAATAAAGCTTTAAGCCTAGTTGGCTGACAGTCATCCGCAGTAATGCATTGGTCGCAATGAGATCAAGATTAAATGGTTTATGTGTTTTTAAGGTGACACAAATAGTGCCGCAGCCGTTAGTTGCGAGCAACTTAGTATCATCCTTAAATATTGATGAGTTATTAAGGGTTTTGTGTGTCTTTTTGCCTATGCTGTCGTTAACGGTTATCTGTTTAATCCAATCAGATAGTTTCTTCATACGCCCTCTCGTGTTATTTCCCCAGTACTTGTGAATGGTCGTGAGATGAGTTTGACTATGAGCGCATAAAATATTTTATGCATAGGCCATATAAATATCTGTGCGCAAACATCTGATAAAAGGCTTTCTGGTTGAGGTGATTTATTTAGTTTTTTTGCTTACCATAGTGATTCTCTTAAATTAGGCAATAATCATGGATAACAAGGCTGTTATTGAATACATTGTTAGGTGGATGGCAGATTATGTTTCGACGTCCTCAACGAAAGGGTTTGTGGTTGGCGTTTCAGGCGGGATTGATTCGGCATTGACTTCAACGTTAGCGGCTAAAACTGGATCTAAAACGCTGTGTTTAGAAATGCCAATTCACCAAGCGCAGTCCCAGGTGACGCGTGCAAGGCAGCATATTGAAAAGCTGGAGCAGGAATATTCAAATGTCTCATCGTTGGAGATCGACCTAACGCCGGTTTTTGATCAATTCGTTGCTAGCCTGCCACCCGTTGAGAGCGAGGATGAGCGATTTTTATCATTGGCTAATGCACGTGCGCGACTAAGGATGACGACGCTTTATTATTTTGCAGGCCTGCATAATTACATAGTGGCGGGCACAGGTAATAAAGTTGAAGATTTTGGAGTCGGGTTTTACACCAAGTATGGGGACGGTGGTGTTGACATTAGTCCTATTGCGGATCTTATGAAGACTGAAGTCTTTAGTTTGGCGGAAACAGTGGGTGTGATTGAATCAATTCAGGTTGCAAAACCTACGGACGGTTTATGGGGAGATGATCGTTCTGATGAAGACCAGATTGGTGCCAGTTATCCTGAGCTTGAGTGGGCGATGGGCTACTTGGAAAACTCAGACGCAAGCGACCCTCTAAATGATCGTGAAAAAGAAGTGTTGGCGATTTATAAACGTTTAAATCGCGCGAACCAGCATAAGATGGTTCCAATTCCGGTCTGTGAGATTCCATTATCCTTAAAATAATGATGAGGGGCTTTAAGTTAAAGTAAGCCCCTCACTCACTAGTCAGTCAGCTAATAAAGCCGGCCAGTTCTTATCTGCAGACTTGATATGTCCTGGCACGTCTTTTAACCAAGTGGTTTGAACGCTCTGATTGTAGTTTAAGTAGAGTTTTCCATCTTCAATGGACCAAGCATTTGGATCCGTTGGGGCTGTGGATCCTTGGCTCACCGCCCACGCACAATAGCCACCGTATTGAGGCGCATACTTTTCAGGATTAGCGATAAAATCGGCCTTATTTTCAGCACTGCTAAAGTACCATTTAGCATCATTCCACTCGTGTGTGAAATTATTACTGCCCTCTACTGCTTTGTTTTGTTTAAAGTAAGCCACTGGATCGTAACCGTCGATAGCACTACCAAAGACATTTTCATGAATAGGATCTATCGCAAGCGCGGTGCTGTGGATAAAGAAGCTGAGCATTAGCAGTAAAGGCCATTGGGCTATTTTTTTAATTGAAGACATGTCGATTCACTCGCAAAAATTATGAAAAAATTGATGTCGATAGTAACCGTTGCAGAGGCTCTATATCGACACTTTAACTATACGCCAAACGTACTTTTTCAGATTCATTGACGACCTTTTTGATAGCAGAGTGGTTTTAATCTCACTGAGAGTTAACGATGTACTTAACGTTTGAAAGGTTTATTTGCATCTATCCGAAATGGAGTGGCGTATACAGCGTTAGGATTTCATTAAGAACTAAGCCATGTCAGCGATACAATTAACCGATTATTCTGTAGCGGCACTCCACGCAATGCTCAAAGCAGGGGAGCAAGCACTAGAGGCCTGCCGATCACTTGACAAAGCTGGACTAAACTTAGTTGGAGAGTGTTTAAAAGGGCAAGGAGACTTTTATGAGCTCTCGCATTATCCTGCAGATGATGTTTATGATTCCGACTCAAAGTCTCAATATTATTTTCACACGCACCGAGGTTTATCGGGCGAGTACGGTCATTTCCATACCTTTCTTCGCGCAAAGGGCATGCATAAATCGATTGAGCCTATTAGGAATACAGGTCAGGAGCCATGGCCATCTGGCGCCGATGCATTGTCACACCTCGTTTGTATTTCTATGAATCAACAGGGCTTCCCAATTGGATTGTTTACGACCAATCGTTGGGTAACGGGAGAGTCTTGGTATGACGCTGAGGCAGTCATTAGCATGTTAGACCGTTTCAGCGTTGATCATGCACATCCAAACTTAGCGGTAAATCAATGGATTACAGCGATATTTCGGTTGTATAAATTTGAAATGGTTGAATTGCTTCGTTTGCGTGATGAGAAAATTAGGGAATGGCGTGTTGCCCACCCAAAAAGTGATGTCTTTGAGGACCGAGAACTCGAGATTACGAGCTATCAAACAATTGATGTTGATTTAAAAATCAATGAAATAAAACAAGCCTTAAACAAGGCATAGGAGAAATCATGAACAAGAAGAAATTGAATATTAGGCCTATTTCGGTTGCACTGATCGCGGTGTTTGGCATGGCAGGCACCGTTTCTGTGCCTGTCTTAGCTGAGACGTTAGCTAAGCCTATTGTGGTAGCTAAAGCTGTCAATCCCTGTGCAGTAAAGAACCCATGTGCAGTAAAGAACCCATGTGCAGTAAAGAACCCATGTGCAGCAAAGAACCCGTGTGTTGCAAAAAATCCGTGTGCAGCAAAGAACCCATGCAATCCCTGCGCAGAAAAAAATCCGTGCAACCCGTGCGCAGCAAAGAATCCATGTAATCCTTGTGCAGCAAAGAATCCGTGCAACCCATGCGCCGCAAAGAATCCATGTAGCCCGTGCGCAGCAAAGAACCCATGCAACCCGTGCGCAGCAAAGAACCCATGCAACCCGTGTGCAGCAAAGAATCCATGTAACCCGTGTGCAGCAAAGAACCCATGTAACCCGTGTGCGGCAAAAAATCCATGCAACCCCTGTGCAGCAAAGAATCCATGCAATCCCTGTGCAGTAAAAAATCCGTGCAACCCATGCGCCGCAAAGAACCCGTGCAACCCGTGCGCCGCAAAGAACCCATGCAATCCCTGTGCAGCAAAGAATCCGTGCAACCCATGCGCCGCAAAGAACCCATGTAACCCCTGTGCCGCAAAGAATCCATGTAACCCGTGTGCAGCAAAGAACCCATGCAACCCCTGCGCTGCAAAGAATCCATGCAATCCCTGTGCGGCAAAGAATCCATGCAACCCCTGCGCCGCTAAAATTAAAGCTGCTGACATCACTCGCCCTGCTGGCACAAAAGTTTACCAAGGAAATAAAAATGAGTTGTTAGCTTATGGTGCTAAGCTTTGGGAAGATAAATCACTCAGTGCAAGTGGTGCACTGTCTTGTGCTACTTGCCATGCAGGGTACAACACGCTTAGCAAAAGTTTTGAGCTGCCTTATCCTCACAAAATATCCATGGTAAAGGCGCAAATTGGCGTGGACTTGTCAGTAGATGCAGAACAGATTGTGCAGTTTTGTATGATGTCGCCCATGCAAGCCAAGGCATTGGCATGGGACTCTAAAGAGTTAGCCGCTTTAAGCGCTTTTGTCGTTGAGTTCCAAAAGGGTTATAAAGCTAAGTAAGCAACACCCATTAGATAAGTCAGGCATGCTAAGGTGTGTTTGACTGCTTATCAATCGGCAGTTCTAGTCTAATTGTTGTACCTGCGTTATCCAGTATAGAAAGTTTTGCACCAATGAGGTCCGCGCGCTTTTGCATATTAAGTAAGCCTCGACCCTGATGCCTCATCTCTTTTGACATTCCCATACCATCATCCGCGACTTCAATTCGGGCAAACTGATTGCCATCGTTCTCACTAGGTTCGTGAGTTGAAATGGTCAGGTTTTTTGCACCACTGTGTTTAATCGCATTGGTTATCGCCTCTTGAATGATACGCATGGTGTTGAGTACGTTTGCGGGGCCAAAATTATTAATCCTTGGTAAATCATCGACCTGCCAATGCAGTTTTAAACTTGCGTTAGATAGCTGATTAGACAGCCGCATACGCAGCATACCCAACAATGTCGCTAGGTCCTCAGCTTCATAGTCCAGCGAGTCAATGACCATCCGTAGATCTTGAAGCGCCAACTTTAGATTGGATTTAAGTTGCTGTTGGTCAACAGGCCCTGCGTCCATACTGACTAACGTTGCAACCAGTTGGCCGCCAATACCATCATGGATATCCCGCATAATACGCTGCCGTTCTTCAGCAACGGTATACTTGCGCATTAGCTGTTGCACCTGTTGATAGCTGTGTTCCATGTCATCTGTTTTGCGCCGGATCTCATGCTGTAGTTCTTGGTTGTAATGTTCGACAACATTAATACTTTGTACGAACCGGTTAATCAGCGTCACGAGAATAGTGATTACGGTGAATAACACGGCAAAATGCATCATGTAAGGCGATTGCTTAGGGATAACTTCAATGGCCAAGAAAAGATCATTCATTCCAAAAACCATGATTGTGCCGCCACTTAAGCACAAGAGAATCAGTCGGTCCTCCCCCGTTCTTTTATAGGTGCTATATAGAAAATATAAGGAGTAAATACCAATCAACGCGATCATCGGGCTCCAAACATGATACGCATAGAATAAAATCCAGTCTAAATCTTGATTGAGGAAAGGTAGTGCGAACAAGGCCGTCAATACAAGGATGAAACGTTCGATTTTTTTACTATAGCTGCCTATATAGCGATGTATAAATAGTGCGATGCCTAACATCGCACCACCGAAACTAAGGGGCATTAGGGTTTCCCATAGGTTCAACGGTATCGGAATATTACGAATAAAATGATCAGAGTCGTGAAAAGCCCAAAGCGCTGAAAAAATACTGTAGTACAGATAATAAGTATCAGATTGGCGTAATATCCAAAGCACGCTGATGAGAATGCTAGTGAGCAGCATACACAAGGTGATAATCATAGATAGGTCGATGTGAAGGTAATTGCTTAGTTCTGAGTGCGTTCTTAACGGCTCAAGTGGTCCGATATAGACTCTTCCAAGGTAGGTACGCGATCTATGTTGCCCTACAAGGCGTATAGCCAGTGTGTTCTCAGCGGTAAGTAACGTGCTGTCAAAAGCGAAGAGATAAGTATTGTTACGGTTCCGAGTAATGGGTTTTTCCATATTGCCATTGTTACCAAGCCATCTGCCGTTTAAAAACACTTCAACATTTTGAGAAGCTTTTGGTAGATAGATGGCCTGTTTTTGAGAGTGCCGTTGTCCGCTCCTTATGGACATTAGATACCAGAGGCTTGTCGTATCAGATGACTCGGCTGAATTCCAATCAGGGAGTACCACAGGGCGACCTACGGCATTGTGTAGTTGCTTTGGTGTGAGAGCTGTCGATGAAATAAGCGAGGCATTTTTGATCTCATATCGTTTTGGTAGATCGGCAAGCCAAAAATAGCTGATATAGAAACTGGTAAAAACGTAGACTGAAAAGATTACCCACCAAATAATGTAGCGAAAATTGAATGCGCTAAATAGACTCCACGTTTTTAGTGGATTAAATGAGATTCATCTTCAGCGCTTCAAAAACTGCCTCAGCACGTGAATTGACCGAAAGCTTACGGTAGATGTTTTTTACGTGCGTCGCGACCGTATGATAAGAGAGACCTTCCATTTTAGCGATTTCTTGAGTGGTATAACCCTTAGCCACTTTTTGTAAAACCTGTTGCTCTCTTTTGGTAAGTTTTTCGAGTAATCGCTCTTCCGGTCTAAAATGCTTCATTAGGTGGCGGGCAATGCTAGGACTGATCGGGGCGCCGCCGCCTGCGATATCGATAATAGCAGTCTCTATTTGTATCGATTCATCATCTTTTAGTAAATAGCCACTTGCGCCAGCGGCAATGGCTTTTAGAATATGCCATTCGTCACCGAACACACTGATCACCATCATGGCTGTGTCGTAACTGTTCTTATGAACGAGTTCTATTATTTCTAAGCCATTGCCATCTGGGAGATCAAGGTCCACTAGGAGAACATCGGGGGGCTCTTTTAGTATGGCACCTGTAGCGTTTGCTACGGTCGAGGCACGAGCATGAAGCGTCAATTTATCATTGTTCTGAACAACACTAGACAACCTGTCAAGGATAATAGGGTCATCCTCAACAATCATTACTTTAATTGTCTGATCGATTATTCGCTGCATGGCAAGGTCCAAATGCTTGATGAGAACGATTGGCCAATTCAGGTTAGCATGATTATCGATAATATTTAAATCATTGCTATAATAAATAATTTAATAAGCATCCAATTTAGTCTTATTGTGTATTTTTATAGACTTAATTTGGTGCTAAAGTATGCTTTTATATTTATAGCTTAGTATAAATTGTGTTGAAATATATTCTATTTGATTGTTTTTTGTCCTTATTGCCTTTCACTTTAAAAGTTAATACCTAGAACTAGGTAGTGATTCACATTGGCGCATAATCTAGTGTGTTGTGAGAGCAAAGAGTAGGGAGTTTTGGATTGCTCAACCTATGGCTTATGTTAGAAATATCGTTCGGGTTATCGAAACGCCTTTGCGAGAACCCATCAAGAGCGTGTCTTTGATATAAGCTGCCATAAATGAAAATTATAAGTTGCAAGGGAGTTTGCTACCCCGTCCACCCTACTGTGGCGGGGTATTTTTAGGCTACTTCAATGGGGGATTACGCGATCACGTGCGGAACAAATGTTGCCGTGTCGTTAAGGATCTTAGTGCCTCGACGAAACCCTAATCCACAGGCCTCCCATGCGAAGAAAACACCGGCTTGATACGAGCGTCCCTCTGCGTCAGAAGCTAACTCAACATATTCCTGATAGAGCATCGGGTGAATATCATAAGGCCCGTCGACCGACTCCAATGTATTGCCATCTGCATCTAAAATACTGACATTGCCTCCTTCTCGCCCAAATAATGGTTTAGAGACTTGTTTAATATTGTCCAAAGGCTTGTCGTCTGCGGCCAATAGGTAAGGCGAGTCGGGGTACAGCTCATACAGGATTTTCAAAATCCCTTTGCTCTGGAAAAGCAATGTGTAAGCGGGATTAATAAAGACTGACTTTCGCTTACGTGCCATTTCGGTCAGTAGCTCAATAAGCTCAGGCTCGTCCGCTGCCATATCTTCCCAAGGCCATAGTTTGAACCAGAAATTGGTGAGGTCTTGATCTTTATTAAAGACGCCTTCGTCTGGCAGAAAACCTGTCTCATCCATGTAACTGAAATCGGTGCTGTAGCCTGCCTCAATCGCGATGCGCTGCAATAGGCGAGTCGTTTGCTCATCTTCAGGTAAGTCTCGCACGCTCGAAAATAAAATGCGCTCGCCATTGTAATACTCATCAAACTTCTCAAGCCCATCATCATTGGTAATCAGGCGCTTGAAGTTGTCCCCGATCATCTCAAAGGCGTTGTTGAACTGAGCTGACTCATCCATCCCATTGCTTTTTAGCAAAGCCCATTGAATGATCGATGTTTCAAACAAGCTGGTTGCCGTATCGGCATTAAACTCTACTAATTTAATTGGCTTGCCATCAACTCCACCAGCAAAATCAAAACGGCCATAAAGATGCCAGTCGTCATCGTCCCAGCTCAGTTTAATCAGCTGAACCATGTTCTCTGGAATGCCAAGCTGATCAAACAGATTGTTATCGATGACGTGTTGGCCTGCCTCTGCGAACATATCGTACAGCTCGTTTGCAGCTGTGTAATAAGCTTCTGCTTCTGCTTCACTAACGGTCAGTAGCTCAGGTGCCACATAGGCCGAACCATCTGGGTCGGTATGCCAACTAAAACCGATTTCTTCCATCAACTCTTGGCTAACAGGCTCGATAATTTGAGTATTTAACAAAACTAGCCTCCAAAAGAACCCGTACGTGAATTGCTGCTACTGCCGCGTGAACCGCCAAAAAAGCCGCTTTTAGGTTTAGCTCTAGCGCCTGGTGCACTTCTGGCTCGGTTATTTGCACTGGACACACTGGCCGCTGGACGCGTACTGGCTTGGGTGCGAGCTTTGGCATTGGCATTGTTTGCCAACCGATTTGCGATCATTCCACCAATCAAGGAGCCTGCCGCACTGGCAAGAATCATCTCACCTAAACTTAACCCACCGCCAGAGCTGGCAGAGGCTTCTTTGGTTAATTCAGAGGTGCCTGCTTCAACCTTATCAGCCTCAGCTTTAGCAAGTGCGGTGAGTTCCTCATTACTAAGGACGCGCTCTTTGCCATCCATCGTTTTAAGCACTGCGCGTGTTGCACCTTCAGTTGGATAGCGCTCGGCTAACTCAAACTTGTCAGGGTTGGCCGCCACTTGGCTAATGACTAAAAAATAATTTTGGTTTTGCAGGTCTTGCTCTAGTTGAGCAATGTTTTCCTGTTGCTGCTGTTGACTGGGGGCCGGCGCTTCGGGTGCGTCAGGCGCGCAGCCTTGTAAGTTTGCAATCACGACTAAACCGAGCCCACCCACCATTGAGTAAGATGCTGCTTTCTTTATATGTTTCATCTGTCATTCCACTGAAGTATTTAGAATTCTTCCTATAGTATGGTTTCATTGGGGCTTATTTCAAGTATTAGAGGTGCCCTTCGGTCAGGGCTTCTTATATAATCGCCGCATTATTTCTTAGATGTTTTTGATGTGAGTCTTCTCGTTAAGCAGTTGCAGTGTCGTCGCGGTGACCGTCATCTATTTGAAGGGGTGTCCTTTGAGCTGACTTCTGGACAATTGATGTGGCTGGAAGGGCAAAACGGCAGCGGGAAAACGACCTTGCTAAGAACGCTGTGCGGTTTGTTTTTGCCCGATAGCGGTACAGTTCATTGGGAAGGCAGGCCGGTATTATCAATAACCGATAGCTTCTATCGTAAACTATTGTATCTGGGCCATCAAAATGCACTAAAGATGGACCTCAACCCTGTTGAAAATTTGCAAATTATTAGTCGTTTAGCAGGGCAGCGAGTATCTGAAGTTCAGGTTGATAGTGCGTTGAGCCGATTAGGTTTAGCAGGTTATGAAGAAACGTCTGTGCGTAAGCTGTCACAGGGGCAACAGCGCCGCGTTGCACTGAGCAGGCTACTAATCACCGATGCACCACTGTGGGTGCTAGATGAGCCTTTTGTTGCATTGGATGTAGCTGCGGCTGAATTATTGCAGTCAATTATAGTCTCACACGTAGAGCAGGGCGGAATGACGATTTTAACGACTCATCAGGCACTTCCGATACCAGAAGAAAAATTGATAAGACTGTCGTTGGACCGCTATGTTTGATTCTTTTGTCGTCCTACTTAAACGTGACCTCTTATTAGCGCTTAGGCGCCGTAGCGATATACTGACCGTGTTGTTTTTCTTCATCATTGTGGTGAGTATATTTCCCCTTGGCATTGGCTTTGAGCAGTCGGTATTGCAAAAAATTGCACCAGGTGTGGTTTGGGTTGCAGCATTGCTTGCATCTACTTTGGCGCTAGAACGTATCTTTGCTAATGATTATGCCGATGGAACACTTGAGCAAATGTTGTTAACGCCACAGCCTTTATCGGTATTGGTGTTCGCTAAAACACTCGCGCATTGGTTATTAACAGGACTGCCATTGGTGTTAATCGCACCGCTAGCTGGCTTGCAATACCATCTGTCTGCATCGACCATTGGCACGCTGATGTTGGTATTGCTTATCGGCACCCCAATACTCAGCATGATCGGTGCAATTGGCGCAGCTCTTACATTGGGTTTACGCGGCGGTGGGGTGCTGATCTCATTGTTGGTGCTGCCATTGTACATACCCGTATTGGTATATGGCTCTGGTGCAATCGCGGCAGCTGCGCAAGGTGATGTTTCGTTGCAGCCTTATTATTTACTACTTTCAGCATTTTTGCTGCTGTCTTTGGTGTTCGCACCCTGGGCAACCGCGGCTTCATTGCGCATTTCGGTGGAATAGGATTCGATCCATGGCAATAAATTGGTTTAAATATTCTTCACCGTCCAGCTTTTATCCGCTGGCAGGCAAGATGGTTCCATTTTTTATGACACTTGCGGTCGTGCTCATAGTGGGTGGGCTGTATTGGGGGTTCTTTGAAACGCCTGATGTATTGAGTGATCAAAAACAATATTACCGAATTATCTACGTACACGTTGCTAGTGCTTGGATGGCTATGTGGCTTTACGTTGTGATGGTTGCGTGGGCGGTGTTGGGTTTGATATTCAATACACGCATGTCTTACATGATGGCATCCGCTACCGCAATCACTGGTGCAATAATGACCGCACTGTCACTTTGGACGGGGGCTTTTTGGGGACAGACGAGCTGGGGGACTTGGTGGGATTGGGACCCAAGAATGACCACACAGTTGATTCTGTTATTTCTCTATATTGGTTACATCGCGCTACAGTCTGCGATTGAAGATACCAAACGTTCTGACCGTGCTTCTGCAGTACTTGCGATGGTAGGTTTGGCCATTGTACCAGTCATTTATTATTCGATTAATTGCCCAAACCCCAATGAGTGCGCCTCTTTACATCAAGAGTCTTCGTTGAAACGAATCGAGCCAAATATCTTAATTGCGATGCTAGTAGTTACCGCAGGTTTCTGGTCGTATTGTTTTGCTGTGATCTTAATGCGGGTTAGGAATATTATTTTGCAGCGTGAAAGCCATACTCAGTGGATAGAACGTTTGGAGGTGACAAAATGAGTGAATTCTTTGCGATGGGTGGTTTTGGATTTTACATTTGGTCATCAATGGGCATGGTGCTGTTTCTAATGCTGCTGGAGCCCATCGTATTGAAGATTCAGCACACTAAGTTGATTAATAATATCCAGCGTAAAAAGCGCCGGCAAGCTGCAAGGTCTGACGTTTCAGGCCCAAATGTCTGAGGGTTGGAGTGAAGGCTTTAAACAAGTTTGTAGTTAAGTGGCTGGGCACAGCCTAGATTGAACGCAATAGAAGCAACAATGGTCAAGCGAGAGTTGAGATTATGAAAGCGAGAAATAAGCGAATTATTTTTATTATTATCGGACTGTGTACAGTCGGCGCAGCCTCCGCAATGATTACTCAAGCAATGCAAAGTAATATGGCCTATCTGTACGCGCCAGAATCGGTGATGGCCGGTGAAGTGCCTAAAGAGCGACTGGTGAGGCTCGGCGGGTTGGTCAAAAAAGACAGCTTAAAGCGCAGCGAGACAACACTGGATTTGAGCTTCGTATTAACGGACAACCGTGGACACGAGGTGACTATAAATTACGATAAAATACTCCCTGATTTATTCAAAGAAGAACAAAGTGCCGTGGTCAAGGGTAAGTTTGATTTAAATAATCGATTTATGGCCGAAGAAGTCCTTGCAAAACACGATGCCGAATATATGCCAACGGAAGTTAAAGATGTGTTGGCAAAAGAACACAGTTATCCAAACAAGCCAGCTACTGGCCAGTCGAGCGAGTACAATTCGAGCGCTCCTAAAAGTGCACCAACTACAGAAAAGGCAACCTACTAATGATTCCTGAGATTGGGCATTTTGCCCTAGTACTCGCTCTGGTCGTCGCGGTAGTGCAATCTATCTTCCCTATGGTAGGCGCTGCTACGAATAACTTACAGTGGATAGCCATGGCTAAACCTGCGGCGCGCGCGCAATTTGTGTTGCTCGCGGTGTCTTTTGTTTGCTTGATGGCGGCATTTTTAGAAAGTGACTTTTCTGTTTTGTACGTGGCAAACAACTCAAATACGTTCATGCCGACAATCTATAAAATCTCTGCCGTCTGGGGGGCACACGAAGGATCTCTGCTGCTTTGGGTACTCATCCTAAGTGTTTGGGCCTTACTGGTTTCGATCTTTAGCAAAGGTATCTCGGCGGTCATGCTGGCACGAGTGCTTAGTGTTATGGGGATGATTGGGATAGGCTTTTTGTTGTTTATGCTGCTGACGTCCAACCCTTTTGATCGTCAGTTTCCGATTCCGCTGCAAGGCCGCACGTTAAACCCACTGTTACAAGACCCGGGATTAGCCATTCACCCGCCGATGCTGTACATGGGGTACGTTGGGTTCTCGGTAACGTTTGCTTTTGCCATTGCTGCAATGTTGGGCGGTAAGCTAGACGCGGCTTGGGCTCGCTGGGCGAGGCCATGGACTAATGTTGCTTGGGTGTTCTTAACAATTGGTATCGCACTCGGCAGTTGGTGGGCCTATTATGAGCTAGGGTGGGGCGGCTGGTGGTTTTGGGATCCTGTTGAAAATGCATCGTTAATGCCTTGGTTGGTGGGCACGGCTTTAATTCACTCATTAGCAGTGGCGGAGAAGCGGGCGGCGTTCAAATCTTGGACGATATTGCTTGCCATTTTTGCCTTTTCACTTAGTTTGCTCGGCACTTTTTTAGTGCGCTCAGGTGTTCTAACTTCGGTGCATGCCTTTGCCAGCGACCCCGAGCGTGGCTTGTTTATTCTGATTTTTCTAATCTTAGTGGTTGGCTCCTCTTTAGTGCTGTATGCAATACGAGCACCTAAGCTTCGTTCTAGCGGTACGTTCACTGTTATTTCCAGAGAAATGGGGTTGTTAATTAACAACGTTGCGCTAATTGCGATGACGGCGACGGTTCTGTTAGGGACTTTGTACCCCTTATTTATTGACGCCTTAGGCTTGGGTAAAATTTCTGTTGGTCCCCCTTACTTTAATACGATTGCATTACCGTTAGGACTTGTACTGTTTAGTGCGATGGGGTTTGGTTTATTTCTTCGCTGGAAAAAAGATGCAAAAGAGCGTGTTTTCGCCAAAGTCCGCTGGGTATTATTGTTTGCAATACTGATTGGTTTTTTAGTGCCAATTTTGTTTATGGAGCACTTTGACTGGAAGGCGGCACTGGGCGTGGCACTAGCGTCGTGGGTGAGCTTAACGGCATTGCTTTGGGTGCAAGAGCAGGGCCGTTCACCGTTTAAGCTTCCGCTGTCAGTTTGGGGGGCGGCTATTGCTCATATTGGTATGGCAGTGACGGTTGCTGGTATTAGTTTAACGTCTGCTTACAGTACGGAAAAAGACGTGCGACTCGAGAAAGGTCAGGCGTACCAAATGAGCGGCTATTCATTCTTATTTAATGGCGTGAAAGAAGCTAAAGGCCCCAATTATATCGCGCAGCGCGGCGAAGTCGTAATTACTCGCAATGGTGATAAGGTAACCACACTTTACCCTGAAAAGCGCAACTATGGTCCCGGTACAATGCCGATGACCGAAGCGGGTATTGACGGTGGTGTCCTTCGTGACTTGTTTATCGCGCTAGGAGAGCCACTTGGTGAGAACGCATGGAGTGTTCGCCTTTATCATAAGCCCGTAGTTAGCTGGATCTGGGTAGGTTCTGGTTTGATGGGACTCGGTGGTTTGCTGGCAGCATTTGATAAACGCTATCGACGGGTCAGGCGGCGTCTGGTTGAAAAAAAGACCTCAAGGAATGAGCGTTCTTTAAGCCAGAGAGGCGAGGTAGTCGCTAAAAGCAACGAGGCCTCAGCATGAAAAAAAGCGCGCTTATTCCGTTAGGAATCTTTGCTGTATTGGTGGTGTTTTTAGCCGTTGGATTGGGCTTGAAGCCACGAGAAGTGCCATCTCCGTTCATTGGCAAAGCGGTGCCGGAGTTTAGCTTGCCAGAATTGATGAGCGATGGAAAAACGATTTCGCCAGACGCACTTAAAGGCCAAGTTTGGATGTTAAACGTTTTTGCATCATGGTGCGTATCCTGCCGAGCTGAGCATGACGTGCTCACGCGGTTCATCAGGGCTGAAAAAGTCCCTGTGCTAGGGCTAAACTATAAAGATGAGCCCAAAGATGCTAAAGCATGGTTGGCAGCGTTAGGTAATCCTTATCAGCATATCGCTGTTGATTTAAAAGGCAGTGCTGGAATCGATTTGGGTGTCTACGGCGTTCCAGAGACATTTGTTATCGACAAAAAAGGGATTATTCGGCACAAACAGACAGGTCCCGTGTTTGATGAAACAGTCCGCAATGATCTTTTGCCGCTAATTTTGAAACTGCGTGAGGAGGCGGGTTGATGAGGCGCTTATTATTGATGCTAATTGCCAGTGTAGCTTTATTTGGGAGTACCTTGGCAGGGGCAGAAGCTGAAAGAATTACGTTTAAAAATAGCCAAAGTGAGGACAATTATAATTCGCTGGTTAATGAGCTTCGCTGTTTGGTGTGCCAAAATCAGACGATCGCGGACTCAGATGCGGATTTGGCCAAAGACCTTCGCGCAAAAGTCTATGACATGGTTGAGGCGGGCCAAAGCCAAAATGACGTTATCGATTATATGACGGCGCGATACGGTGATTTTGTACTGTATCGTCCAGCGTTCAAATTAAAGACACTATTACTTTGGTTAGGGCCTGTGTTTTTTTTGCTGCTGGCCATTTTTCTAGTGATTCGATGGGTACGTTCTCAGGCAGACATAAAGCCTGAGGCAGCGCTTAGTGAAGAACAAAGAGAGTCTGTTCGTAACTTGTTGAACAAGACCCAATAAGGCTCATAAAGGAATAAACATGCTCTGGTTTTTTATCATTTTTTTACTGCTGTTGTCAGTAGTCTATCTGCTATTGCCATTATTTCGAACCACTGATGCGGTGATTGACAATCGTAAACAGCAGAATATTCGCATTGTGCAAGAGCAAATGGCGGAGTTAGAAGGGAGCTTTGAAAAGGGTGAAGTCGATAGCGAACAATACAGTGCTAGGCGCAGTGAGTTGGAGCAGGCTTTAATACTGGACGTTGGTTCAGATGAGCTAGACGGCGCTAAAGCTGACGATATTTTAAAAAAAGTGGCGAGTAAAACCTCTTGGGCTAGTGCCATATTGCTTGGTTTGGTTGTGCCCGCAAGCTCTATTGCACTTTACTTGTATCTTGGTACCCCTAACGCAGTAGCGCTGGCCAAAGTGCCACCAAAGCCAGAGGTCCCTTTAACCGCTGATGGTAAGCCTGATGTGGATAAATTAGTAGCCAACTTGCATGCAAAAATGCGCGTTAATCCAGAGAATGCGCAAGGCTGGTATATGTTGGGACGCTCCTATATGTTGATGCAGCGCTTCGACGGTGCAATCGAGGCTTACGATAACTTGTTACGCCTGAAACCTGATGACCCAGATGTTATGTTAATGCTAGCAGACGCTCTGTCGATGAAACAACAGGGAAAAATGGAGGGACGACCAGAGACATTGATTAATGCGGCGTTGCTAAAAGTGCCTAACAACACTACCGCTCTTTGGTTGTCGGGGATGGCATTAGAGCAAAAAGGGCAAGACCAAGAAGCCCTAGTTAGGTGGAAAGTGCTACACCCGCTACTTAATGGGAATGAAGCAGAACAGGCACAGCTCGACGTGCTGATTCAGCGAGTGGAAACCAAAATAGCCGCAGCTAATAATGGGGCAGACTCAGCTGTTGCGCAGGCAATCACGGATGCTGAGGCGGCGGATGAGAGTCCAAAAAATCAAGCCGCAGTTAAAGAAGCTGAAGACGCTGTTAAAATCTCCGTCACTATCAGTTTAGATGATAAATTTAAAGATCAAGTTGCACCAGAGGATAGCCTCTTTATTTATGCCAAAGCGCAGTCGGGCCCACCGATGCCGTTGGCAGCTAAGCGGCTTCAGGTCAAGGACTTGCCTATTTCGATAATATTGAATGATAGTTTGGCGATGATGCCTCAAATGAAGCTGTCGATGTTCCCAAAGGTCATCGTTGGCGCACGCGTGTCAAAAAGCGGCGATGCGGTTAGCAAGGATGGCGATTTTTACATTGAACAAGGTGACGTATCTCATGGAGATGAGATTTCATTGAAAATTGACTCGATTTTAAAAAAATAAGAGGCTTGGTTTAACAAGGGCTACTCTAAACTTAGGCCCAGATATCCGTTTGGTCTGATAGCTTCTACCGCAGAGAGGCCAAAATAACTACTCTATCAAAAAGCCGTCATAATTCTAGATAATCAATATCAAAAATAAATGACTCTAGACGGTACATTGTGATGGAAAATAAAGATCGGTTTTATGAAATAGACTTATTGCGGTTTTTGGCTGCCCTAGCCGTTGTGCTGTACCACTATACCTTTCGTGGTTTCGCTGAGGGCGGCTACAGCCCTGTCGAGTATCCAGTATTAGGAGAAGTTTTTAAATACGGCTTATATGGTGTGCAGCTGTTTTTCATCATCAGCGGGTTCGTGATTTTGATGACTGCCACTAAGCGCGATGCGGCAAACTTTGTGATCTCCCGAATTACTCGCTTGTACCCCGCCTTTTGGGTATGTGTCAGCTTGACTGCAGTGTTTATTTTATTAAAAGGAGGCGATACATTTCAGGTTGGATTACTACAGTACCTGCTAAATCTGACGATGATTAGTGGTTTTGCTGGGGTTGAAATGGTAGATGGAGTCTATTGGACTTTACTGGTAGAGATTAAGTTCTACGTGCTGATTTTTGTATTGTTATTGTTTGGACAAATTAAACGAATTGAATGGTTTTTAGCGTTTTGGTTGGCACTGACCGCCGTCAGCATGATTGTGCCTCTCCCAAAGATCGTGAATTTCTTATTTCTTACTGACTGGTCGTCATTTTTTATCGCCGGTGCCTTATTTTATCTGGTCAGGCAAAGTGGTCTAAATTTATATCGTGGTGCAATGCTGGGTGTTAGCTTAGCATTATCGCTGGGTCAAAACCTCAGAGAAATTAAGCATCTTGAAACGTTGTACAGCAGCGATTTCTCGCCATTGATAAGCAGTGCCGTCATTGTGCTGTGTTTCGCTGTGTTTATGATGGTATCGCTTGGGCTTACACGTGGTTTAAGTTCACAAAAACTTATTAAGCTGGGTGTTTTGACGTATCCACTTTATTTGATTCATCAAAATATAGGCTTTATGCTATTTCAAGAATTTGGTTCTACAGTAAACCGCTATGTATTGTTGATAGGATTAGTGTCAGCAATGATGATTGCTGCGTGGTTAATACATCAGCTAGTTGAGCAACCATTGGGCCGCTGGATGAATATCAAGTTGAAGCAGCTGTGGGGAAAGGTTGTAAAGCCTGACGCTAAAGCAAAGACTGCTGAATCGGCGGTACCACGCAGTTCGTGATACCGCACTTCATCAATATTGAGATTAGCTGATTAGGCCAAGGCTCTCTAGTTTCAAAATAACCTGATGAGCACAATTATCGACATCTTCGTGCTCGGTTTCGATACGTAATCCTGGGTTCTTTGGCACGTCATAAGGGTCAGAGATTCCAGTGAATTCTTTGATCTTTCCTTCTCTGGCAAGCTTATATAAGCCCTTTCTATCGCGACGTTCACATTCTTCAAGTGAGGTGGCGACATGTACTTCAATAAATGCGCCAAATGCTTCTACATCCTCACGAACTGCACGACGTGTCGTAGCGTAAGGTGCAATAGGTGCGCAGATCGCAATACCGCCATTTTTAGTTATTTCAGAGGCCACATAACCAATACGACGAATATTTAAATCGCGGTGCTCTTTTGAAAAACCAAGTTCAGAAGAGAGGTTCTTACGAACGATGTCACCATCTAGCAGTGTGACAGGACGCCCGCCCATTTCCATGAGTTTCACCATTAAAGCATTGGCTATTGTGGATTTTCCAGAACCTGAGAAGCCCGTAAAAAATACGGTAAAGCCTTGCTTATCCCTAGGAGGTTTAGAGCGTCGAAGCTCTTCAACGACCGATGGGAACGAGAACCACTCTGGTATCTCTAAGCCTTCAGACAGGCGACGACGAAGCTCTGTTCCAGAGATGTTCAGGACGGTCGCGCCGTCTTTAACTTCATCAGCCGCTTCGTATTGAGTGCGTTCTTGCACATAGACCATGTGTTTGAAGTCGACCATCTCAATGCCCATCTCTTCTTGATGCTCACGAAAGAGTGTCTGTGCATCGTAGGGGCCGTAAAAATCTTCACCTTGCGAGTTGTTTCCAGGGCCGGCGTGATCGCGTCCGACAATAAAGTGGGTGCAGCCAAAGTTTTTACGAATAAGGCCATGCCAGACAGCTTCTCGTGGGCCAGCCATGCGCATTGCAAGGTTTAATAAGCTCAAATTGGTTGTAGCAGAAGGGTACTGATCTAGTACTGCCTCATAGCAGCGCACGCGTGTGAAATGATCTATGTCACCTGGTTTTGTCATGCCGACCACAGGGTGTATTAAAAGATTGGCCTGTGCCTCTTTTGCCGCTCGGAACGTCAACTCTTGATGGGCGCGATGTAACGGGTTGCGTGTCTGGAAGGCAACAACACGACGCCAGCCTAACTTTCTAAAGTACGCCCTAAGCTCGTTTGGGGTATCGCGGCGACCTCTAAAGTCATAGTGTACAGGCTGTTGAATACCTGTAATTGCCCCACCTAAGTAGATGGGCCCAGCAACATTGTGTAGATAGTTGACGGCCGGATGAGCGATATCATCGGCGCCAAAGACCTTTTCTGCCTCTAACTGTTTGTTAGGTGTCCAACTATCTGACACAGACAAAGTGGCTAAAATGACCCCTTCTTGATCACGAAGTGCGATATCTGTTCCCACTTCAACTTGGTCTGCAAATTTTTGTGAAACGTCTAAAGTAATTGGCATTGGCCAAAGCGTTCCATCTTTGAGGCGCATATTGTCTACAACGCCTGCGTAATCTTCTTCAGTTAGGAACCCTTTAAGAGGATTGAATCCCCCATTCATTAATAGTTCCAAATCACATATTTGACGCGGTGTGAGGTCCCACGAAGGCAGCTCGGCTGCTTCCATTTTTAGCTTTTTAGCGCTATCTGAAGATACATACAGTTCTGGTATCGGTGTGTGTGACATCTAATGTCATCCTTTTAGCATTATTGTTTATTAAGTGGCTGATTATCGTGCATCGATCAAGTGCATTTCAAGCGCTATTTTACCTTAATATATTCACAAAGAACCTGTCGTTTATCCAGAATTAAGGTGTGTTTGGTCAGCTAGTCCAGCTTTTTACCCTCCTTATTAAAGATTCGATGCTTTAAGTTTGCTTAAAATCAGTGCAAAAAAAGAGGCTGTCCTAAGACAGCCTCTGTATCGCAATAGACTAAAGTGGTTTAAACCACCTTAGTCATTTTACTTGCGTCAAGCTTAGTAGCGGTAGTGATCAACCTTGTAAGGTCCTTCAACTGGCACGCTAATGTAGCCTGCTTGATAGTCACTCAAAGTAGTCAGCTTCGCACCGATTTTCTCAAGGTGTAGACGGGCAACTTCTTCGTCAAGGTGCTTAGGCAGCATGTAAACCTTGTTTTCGTAGTTCTCAGGGTGCGCCCAAAGCTCGATTTGTGCCAATGTCTGGTTAGTAAATGATGCAGACATGACAAAGCTAGGGTGACCTGTACCACAACCAAGGTTTACCAAACGACCTTGGGCTAGCAAGATGATACGTTTGCCGTCAGGGAAGATAACGTGATCAACCTGTGGCTTGATATTTTCCCACTCGTACTGCTCAAGACTAGCCACGTCAATTTCATTGTCAAAATGACCAATGTTACAAACAATCGCCTGATCTTTCATCTGAGCCATGTGCTCATGAGTGATGATGTGGTAATTACCGGTTGCTGATACAAAAATGTCAGCTTGAGAAGCCGCTTCATCCATAGTGACAACGCGGAAACCTTCCATTGCTGCCTGAAGGGCACAGATAGGATCAATTTCGGTAATCCAAACAATTGCACCCAAACCACGTAGTGACTGAGCAGAACCTTTACCCACATCGCCATAACCCGCGACAACGGCAACTTTACCTGCAATCATTACATCAGTTGCGCGCTTGATGGAGTCAACTAATGACTCACGGCAACCGTATAAGTTATCAAACTTAGACTTAGTAACAGAGTCATTTACATTGATCGCTGGGAACGTAAGTTCGCCTGCTTCAGCCATCTTGTAAAGACGGTGAACGCCCGTCGTTGTCTCTTCAGTTACACCCTTCAAGTTAACACGAATACGTGAATACCATGTTGGGTCAGTCTTCAGCTTCTCTTTAATAGAAGCGTACATGACTTTCTCTTCGTCACTGCCTGGGTTATCCAAAACTGAAAGATCGCTTTCAGCTTTAGTGCCTAGCTCGATTAGGCCAGTTGCATCGCCACCATCGTCAAGAATCATGTTTGGCGTGCCGCCATCGTGCCATTCAAAGATGCGGTGGCAGTAGTCCCAGTACTCTTCTAATGTCTCGCCCTTGTATGCAAATACCGGAATACCCGCTGCTGCAATAGCTGCCGCTGCGTGATCCTGAGTCGAGTAAATATTACAAGAAGCCCAGCGAACTTCTGCGCCTAATGAAACTAATGTTTCAATTAAGACAGCTGTCTGGATAGTCATGTGCAAAGAACCCGTAATACGAGCGCCTTCTAATGGCTTATTGTCATACTTAGTGCGAAGAGAAACCAAGCCTGGCATCTCTGTCTCAGCGATATTGATCTCTTTGCGACCAAAATCTGCTTGACTCATATCGGCTACTAGGTAGTCGTCAAAAATGTTTTCTACTTGTGCGTTCATAGTTTGTTTCCAATGAATTGGCTAGCGTAGTTGGATCATGTAGTCCTTCCCAAGCCTGGCCCTGTCATGCAAAGTTTACAGGGGTGCAACGCTACTTAGGAATTCTTTAAAAATAATAACTCGAAAACTGTTCTGAAATTACGATGAAGCTTTCAGTGCTTCAATTTTATCAGTTTTTTCCCAAGGAAGATCAATATCATCACGACCAAAGTGGCCATAGCTGGCTGTTTGGCGATAAATCGGTTGGATTAGGTCCATCATCGTGACAATGCCGTAGGGGCGCAGGTCGAAGTTTTCTCTAACGAGTGCTTCAATCTTAGCGTCTTCAATGGTGCCTGTACCAAAAGTATCAATAGAAATCGACGTAGGCTCGGCAACACCGATTGCGTAAGAAACCTGAATTTCACAACGCTCGGCTAGTCCAGCAGCAACGATGTTCTTAGCAACATAACGACCTGCATAAGCTGCAGAACGGTCGACTTTTGATGGATCTTTACCTGAGAATGCACCGCCACCGTGACGCGCCATACCACCGTACGTGTCAACGATGATCTTACGTCCGGTTAAACCACAGTCGCCGACAGGCCCACCAATGATGAACTGGCCGGTTGGATTGATATGATATTTGGTGTCAGCGGTTAACCAATCAGCAGGAAGTTCTTTCTTAATGACTTCTTCCATGATCGCTTCTTGAAGGTCAGCGAGGCTGATATCAGGATTATGCTGCGTTGATAGCACGACTGCATCGATAGCAACAGGTTTGTTGTCAACATAGCGAAAAGTCACCTGACTTTTAGCATCAGGGCGAAGCCATGGCAAAGCACCTGATTTCATTAGGTCAGCTTGACGCTTAACTAAGCGGTGAGCATAGGTGAGGGGAGCAGGCATGAGTACGTCGGTCTCGTTACTTGCGTAACCAAACATTAAACCTTGGTCGCCTGCACCTTGAGATTCTTTATCGCCACGATCAACACCCATAGCAATATCCGGAGATTGCTGGCCGATAGCATTAATTACAGCGCAAGTGTTGCCGTCAAAACCAACATCAGAGCTTTTATAGCCAATATCGGTTACCACATCACGAACGATGTTTTCGATATCTACATAAGCTGAAGTGGTTACTTCACCTGCTAAGATAACCATGCCTGTTTTGACCATTGTCTCACAAGCTACTCGGGCATCTTTGTCTTGCTCTAAGATAGCGTCTAGAACAGCATCAGAAATCTGATCGGCCATTTTGTCAGGATGCCCTGCGGACACTGATTCTGAAGTAAATAGGTAGTTGCCAGCCATAAAAATCTCCTTAAATATGACTGAGCGCCGTTGCAATTTTGAATAACCAGCTGAGCCTAGCCGGTAAAACCGGTTGCAACGCTCCTCAGGGGTCATTTTATTCGATATAAAAATTAGTTTGCGATGATATATGAGCAGATTAAAAAAATCACCTAATTATTGAAAATAGTAGACAGTCGTACCAAGTATTGCAATAGAATGACTTTATGGTTTCAGAACAGATCTAGCCCTGACAGTGGCTTTTTTCCTACAGGTAAGCTTGGATTAATGTCTTCAAATTGGCATTCACTTTGGTAAAAAATTGAAAAAAAATCGATGCACTATCGTTATAACGGGTGCAACAAAAGGAATCGGCCGTTCACTTGCATTAGAATATGCTAAGCCAGAAGTGACATTGATTTTAATCGCTAGAAATGAGACCGAGCTTGTTTCATTATCAGAGGAGTGTACCTTCAGAGGCGCTTGTGCAATGCATTATGCGGTCGATCTGAGTATCACGCAGGACGCATTAAATGTTTCATCTGACATCGCAAAAAAATTCACCGTTGATTTACTGATCTCCAATGCTGGCGTGACAGGAATTGCCAGAGAAGGTGAGATAGAACCCTGGCGGCAGATTGAATCAATTATTAATGTAAACTGCACTGGAGCAATTGCTATCAGTCACTCAATTATAAGCGATATGCAAACCAGAAAATCAGGACACGTTGTGTATATCAGTTCAATAGCAGCCTATTACGGCATGCCACTAACGCCAGCGTATTGTGCTAGCAAAGCTGCCCTCAAAGCGTATGCTGAGGCGATGAGAGGGCTATTAGCTTCTGAGTCAATCAATGTAACGCTCGTGACGCCGGGATTTGTAGAAACCTCCATGAGTCAGCAGTTTCCAAGCAAAAAGCCTTTTATGATAAATTCAACAAAGGCCGCTAGAGTAATAAAAAAGGGATTAGATAAAAAGAAAAGAGTAATCTCGTTTCCTTTGCCCCTAGTCGTAGGCATGAAGTTACTGACAATACTGCCGGCTGCTTTTTCAGATTGGATTCTTTCAAAGTTGAAATATTAAAAAATGGCTAATAATTTTTGGTTTATCTATCCGTCGGTGTTGTTTATCTGTGTATTTTCAACGCTCGTGTTGGAGTATTTTTTTAAGCCTAATATTAGATTAAAACTTAGTGTTAGTCGGTCAAGGCTGATTATTGTTTGTGGCTTGGTACTTTGTCTCTACTCACTGGTTTTGTTCATGACGCATCGGTTATTTTTTAGCTTTGCGCTTTGTATGCTGTTAGTAATCGTTTTGTTGGTAGTGAACAATACAAAGTACGCAACGTTAAGAGAGCCTTTAGTCTTTTCAGATTTCTTTTTATATCTTCAGGCGATCCACCATCCCAGGCTTTATTTTCCTTTTTTGGGTTGGTTGCCGATCGTTCTTTTAGGGCTCGTTGTTTTACTTTTAACGTTAGGTTTTGCAATTGAGCAAACAGCTTTTTCACTAGTATCCTTTGAATCATTAGCCCTGTTGCTGCTTAGCGGCTTAGGTGGGTGGCTATTGTATTGTCGTGCTCGCATTGTCTCAGTTGTGGTGTCTCCTGACACTGATTGTAAACAATACGGTGTGTTGTCGGTTTTAGCCATTTATGCAATACAAGCCCCATTAAATAAAGCCTGGTTGCAACAAAAGCTGCTTGATGAGGCACCGCTTAAGCAAGTAAAAGTTACCGGTGACAGTACCCTTCCGGACATAGTGGTTGTTCAAAGCGAGTCTTTTTTTGATGCAAGAGGCATGGATAGCAATGTTCAGCAGAACGTGTTGGAAGCATATGATCGTGCTGTCTTAACGAGTGCGATGCACGGTAAATTAGAAGTCCCCGCTTGGGGTGCAAATACTATGCGGAGTGAGTTTGCTTTTCTTACGGGGTACCATGCGGAGCAGCTTGGACTCTCCCAGTTCTATCCCTATCAGCAACTTCTCAGTCTTGAAGTCCCCTCTATTGTCGGCTCATTAAAAAAACTGGGCTATATCACTGTGTGTATTCATCCACATGCAGGAGGCTTTTTTCAACGCGATGTATTTTTCAAAAAGCTGGGGTTTGACGAATTTTACGATGAAGCTGATTTTCAAGGTGCACTGAAGGTGGGTCCGTACACGGCAGATTCTGAGGTGACTAAAAAAATTAAAGCGACATTGAGTCAAAAAGAAAAGCCGTGTTTTATCTTTGCAATAACCATGGAAAATCATGGCCCACTGCACCTTGAGCAGCTCAAAGCCGACGAATGGAAAGCGTATTTTTATGAAAAGCCTCGTCATGGTCTCGAAGAGCTCAGCGTGTATCTTAGGCACCTGAAAAATGCCGATAGTATGGTCGGTGAATTATTAAATTACTTTGCTCGTCGTGATGATGTCATTATGGGGTTTTATGGCGATCATGTGCCTGCTATCTCGACTATTTTCTCATTGCTAGACTACGACGACTCCCGATCGAATTATTTTTTGTGGAGTAATTTTGAGTCGCCTACCGAAGACCTTCACGAGGCCTCAACGTGTAAAACTATTAAAATAGAGAGCCTTGCAGCGCGTATCTTACAGATGATCGAGCAGCATTCTCACTTGCGTAAATCTTGAATATCTTTCCATGTAATGAACGATTTTTTTAGTTTCTTAAAGGCGCTCACTTGCACTTTGCTCGGCCATGAGTCGTAGCGCGAAGCATGTAAGGGGGCTGCAGTCTGCGCATGATTTATCGGTTTGGCAGCTTTAACCATTTGAAGAAATAATTCAACACCAGCGTTAAATAATGTCTTATTGAGTAAAAATAAAGAATCATCGTGTTTCACGCGAATACTACTTTGATAAAGCGTTTTACCGGTATCAAAATCTTCTGCGAGTTGGTGTAGAGTGACGCCGGTGCTTTCATAGTTGTCTAGAAGTGCGTAAAAGCTCGGATCTACGCCTTTAAGATCCGGTAGGAGTGAGGGGTGTATGTTTACCGAGCAATCCTTGGCTATATTATAAATTTCAGGCGATACTCTTTGATTAAAGTGTGCACAAAGTAAAATATCAGGGCTTAGGTTAGCAAGGTCTAAGCGAATTGGCTTTGTATTGATGTTGTGAGTGTTTATCACAGGGATGTGATGTGTCGCACATAAATCACCTATTGATGCGTATTTAAGCCGCCGTGAAAAGAGAGAAAAGGCTTCTGTTACGAGCCATAAATAGCAGGCGTAGCGCCAGCCGCTAGTCTTTATTCTGGAAAAATCAGATCGTAATTTATTTTCCGTTGCTCTCAGGTTTCTGCTAGAGGCGACCACCGCCACAATATCAACCTTGCCTGATGCGATAAGCCGGGTTAAAACTAGACTGGAATAGAGGCTAGGGTAGGTACAAAAGACCACTTTCTTTCGCAGCATAGAGGGTTAGATTTCCTCCATGGTCTTAGCTAGCTGATTGATCGTCAGGTCAATCTGTTCTTCCGTGTGGTCGCTGGACATAAAAAATCTGAGTCTAGCGGCTTTGTCTTCGACCGCTGGCCTCAAAATGGGCTGGACATTGATCCCACCCTCAAAAAGTCGATTAGACAGAACAACAGCATTTTTGGAACCTCCCGTCATTGCTGGAATAACTGAGTAGCCTGCGCTTTTGCCTGTGTCTATGCCTGCCGCTTTCGCTTTTTGTAAAAAATAATGGCCTCTTTCTTTTAAGGCGGTGATACGTGAAGGTTCTTGTTTCATTATTTGAATTGAGCTGAGTGCGGCCCCTGCTAAGGAGGGGGAGATGCCAACACTGTAAAGAAATCCTGGTGCATAGTGTCGCAGGTGCTTTATGAGCGCTGTTTCACCAGCAATATAGCCGCCACAGCTAGCAAAGCTTTTGCTTAAGGTGCCCATCCAGATATCTACATCATGAGAATCGATTCCAAAATGCTCACTTATTCCTTTACCTCGCTCGCCTAGCACGCCAATGGAATGAGCCTCATCAACCATCAAAAAAGCACGATAGTCTTTTTTAATATTAATGAATTTTTCCAGATCGGGTATATCGCCATCCATACTGTATAAGCCTTCAATGACGATAAGTACGCGTTCGAAGTCTTTGCGCTGAGCCCTTATAATCTCTTCAAGATGCGCCCAGTCGTTGTGACGAAATGAAAGACGGGTCGCGCCAGAGAGTTGAGCGCCTTGCAAGATACTATTATGAGCTAGGGCATCGTGTAGAATTAAGTCCTTTTGTCCAAATAAATAGCCAATAGTTGAGACGTTAGTTGCATGGCCGCTTACAAACACAAGCGCGTCATCCACCCCATAAAGGTCAGCAATTTCTTTTTCGAGCACTTGTTGAATGCCCCGTTCACCTGACACCATTCGGCTAGCTGATACAGTCGTACCGTATTGGTCGACGGCATCTTTCGCCGCTTCAAGTACCCTTGGATGGCCCCCAAGGCCTATATAGTTATAGCTTGAAAAATTAATATATTCTTTGCCATCGATGTGGGTGGTCGCACCTGCTATACCGTCGTGGGTCTTAAAAAAAGGACTGGAGACACCTAAAGATTTGCCACCTCTTTCGATGTACTGTATTTCTTTATAACCATCAAATTGATCAAACTGACAGAGGCGCTCGTCAAACTGTCTTCCAAATAGCCCCCTCACCGTAGACGTTGGAGGCAATTCTTCCTGTTTTTGCTTACTTTTGTCCCGGGCATCCAGTGCCTTATTGAGTAAGCGTTCTTTTGCCGATCCGCTTAGCTTCGATAGTTTAAATTTACTCATGCTGTCCCTGTCTTGAAGCCATCAATTTGGTCACTGCTCAATGTTGTCCCATGTTTACTGGCAAGGTCAACAATCGTTTCATCGTCATTTGAATGACCGCCGTCATTAATCTTTGCTTGAATTTTCTCAGCAATCTTATTGATGCTAGCACCTTCGGTCAGACTCATTAAGGGGAGTTTAGTATTAAACCGTTCTTCAATAGCAAGTAGCAGCTCCATGCCCATAAGGGAGTCCATCCCTAAGTCGTAAATCGAGCAATCCTGATTAACTTTTTCAGCAGGTAAACGAAGAATTTGTGAAATTTCGCGGGTAAGTGACAGTGCGATTAATTTTCTTACCTCATCGTCACTCATCCCTTCTATCGATGTAAAAAAATCTTCGCTGTCATCATCACTTCCAAAACGGTTCAGCCAGTTATTTTGCTGCTCGTACTTAAGCGACTTTGCGCTCGGCATGGTGCGTTTAATTGACTTCCATTCAAAGTTGATGATGGCTGCATCGTGTGAATCACCTAGTAGCAGTTTCTCAAGTTGATTTAGTGCTTGTGTAGAAGTCAATGCGCTGCCACCAAACCGTGAAACAAGCGCCTCTTTGGTTTCTTGATTTCTAGCTAAGAAGCCAACATCTGAGATAGCGCCCCAAGTAACACAGGTCGAGACCAAACCAAGCTGTTTGCGGTGAGCCGATAACGATTCAAGCATATAGTTTGCAGCGACATAATTGGCCTGTCCGGGGTTGCCAAACAAAGTAGTGGCTGATGAATAAAGCACAAAAAAGTCGAGCGGCTTTATTTGGGTTAGCTTGTGTAAGTTCCATGCTCCCTGAGCTTTTGCTGCCAACACTGTATTGACGCGTTCCGGTGTTAAATTACGAATCAATGCATCGTCAAATACTGACGCGGCGTGGATGACGCCCCCTAACCGGTGCCCGTCCTCTTCGAGTGCCTCAAATACCTGACTTAGTGCCTGAAAATCACTGACATCGCAAGGGGGAGCAGAAACTGTTACACCCGCTGCTTCTAAGTCTTTTATCGCATTAATCGCTGTTGCAGTCACAGGACCACTTCTACCGATTAAGGTGAGGTGTTTAGCGCCCTTACGTACCAGCCATTTGGCTGTTTCAAGGCCGAAGCCGCTTAAACCTCCGGTTATCAAATAGCTAGCATCTTGATCCAGCTCAAGTTTCACTGGGAACGTGAGGGCGGCTGGTTTCGTTGGCAGGCTCCCTGTCAGATTAATGATCACTTTGCCAATTTGTCGGGACTGCTGCATAAAACGAAATGCGTCTTGGATACGATTGGCTTCAAAGACTCGATGTGGCAGTGGGTGTAACGCTTCGTTTTCAAATAGCTGCATCAAATCTTTGAATAATTGTCGTGCAAGATCAGCGCGTTCAATTAACAGTTGATCGGCATCTATGCCAAAATACGTAATATTGTTGCGAAAGGGTCTAAGGCCAATTCTAGAGTTCTCATAGAAATCACGTTTCCCAAGCTCCAAAAACCGGCCAAATGGCTTTAGTATTGAAAGGTTTCGATTAACCGCTTCACCGTAGACAGAGTTTAAAACGACATCAACCCCTTCGCCTTCTGTAAGTTCAAGAATATCATCAGCAAAGGCTAAACTTCTTGAATCGAGCACGTGATCAGCGCCAATACTTTTAACAAATGCTCGTTTTTCCGGCGTGCCTGCTGCTGCAAAAACTTCAGCACCGAGGTGACGGGCAAGTTGTATTGCTGCCAAACCAACACCGCCACTTGCACCGTGGATTAGTACTTTTTCACCTTCTCTAAGGCGTGCAAGCTCAACAAAAGCATAGTAAACCGTAAAGAAAGCCGTTGGTACGGTCGCGGCTTCCTCGTAGCTCCACATCTCAGGTTTACGAGCTGTTGCCGTTGTTGCAGTAATCACTCGGTTTGAAAAGCAGGCCGGCGCAAACCCTAAGACAGAGTCTCCTACCTTGAATTCGTCTGCATTGCTGCCAATGCGTGTGACGATTCCTGAAACTTCCATGCCTAGAGTGGGACCGGCAAAGCCATTTTCTACCGCTTCATCTGACAGCAAGCCCATAGCATACATGACGTCGCGAAAGTTTAAGCCCGATGCGATTGGTTGGATTTCAATCTCATTTTCGTTAAGTGCAACCTCTGGCAATGCTCGCCAGTGTAAATTTTTAAAGGCACCAGGGGTTTTGAAGTCCAGCACAGCCGGCAGCTTTTCTTCTGCGTTCTTGTCCGTGCTAACTATGGCTTCCATCCGTAAGACGTAGCGTGAGTCAGACGTTATGATCACTTCACTTTCGGTGTCGTTTTTGAGAATTTCCGTGCTTAAATCAGCTATTATCTGAGGGACTTTTGCATTTGGCGTCTGCATATCGATCAAACGCGTCTGCAGCTCAGGGTACTCATTCATTATTACCCGAGAAAATCCCCAAAGAGGTGAGCTCTCTGGATTAAAAATAAACTCATGCGCCAAGCTTTCAACAACTGCGGCGCCTTCTGTTAAAACGATAAGTTGAGGCTTATCGTTAATCTGCTCTAATGCTAGCAGTAACGGTTGAAGGTTATTAATGGGCGTGAATAAATCGGCTTCTCTGAAACCACCTAAGTATAAGATGCGATCAAAATTTTGCGATAACAGCAGGCGATAATAATCTTCACTTGATAACGGGTTAAATCGATACTGACTGGGGTTCTCTGCATTGAACTCGTCGGCGAAAGTAGCCACTGTAATCTTCGCCAAGGCCGCTATTTCTTGCGTGCTTTCAAGGCTAGTAGAGTGGTGTCGAGTTATTAGTAGCCATTTTTCTTTTTCTTGATTGGGGGTGTCAATTTTGAAGGTTTGGTGGGTATTTTTTGCAGACAAAAGAAACACGCCTTCACTCGCAGCCGCGCTGATTTCATTCAAATGTGTTGCGTGTCGGAAGTGATTATCGCTTAGGGTTAATTCCCATTGAGTCGGGGTCATGAGTCTGGATTCGTGACCATTCCACCACTGTGGATTCGTTCCAAACGTTAAATCAGTGAACCGGTCAGCGGAGCGCTCTAGCGCAATCAATACACCGTTATGGTTGATAATTTTACTAAGCTTAGCGAGACCTTGAGAAAGATCATCAATTTGATGTAGCACGTGAACCGCTGCGACAATATCGAATGGAGCGCTGTTTAGTTTATCGATTTCGTTAATATCAACCAATACAGCACTAGCCCAGTCATAGGCTTCTAAAGCACGGCTCACGCCTGCAAGCTGCGTATCTGACTGTGTCGCGATTGTCAGGTCAATATGCTTTTTGTCCACAATAAAGGGCAGTGTGGAGTGACAAATCTGATCAGGGTAGTCCGAAACAATAAGCAATCGGCACCGTTGGGTGGTCGAAAAATTGCCCACTATATCTTTAATGCTGCCTACGATAGTTTCGTTAAATATTCGATAACTAGGGCTTACCTCAAATAGCTGTTCCAGCGTGCTGCTTTTTTTAGATGACAGTAATTCGTTATGATCAACGTTGCCTAACAGCAGCTCTGGGAGCGCTTCACCGCACTGGGTTAGCAGTTGTAGCTCAGACAGATACCCAGGTGATGTTTGAATGATATGCTGCCATATTTCTGACGCTGAGGGGAGGTCATCAGCATCGGATAAAATGCCTGATGTCCCTGTTATATTCAGTAGATCACCTGCTTGTAATAGGCTGATCAGTCTGTCAAATAGCGCATGCTGCGCCGCCACCGTTTTTTGCTTGAGTGCGATGATGTCTATATCATAACGTTGACTCAAGCTTAAGATAGTACGGTGCGCATAGGCCAAAGCCATCATATCGATCAATAGGGCGTATTCTGTAAAATGCTGGTGTCGACCTAAGGACTCTTCTTTAAGCATTAAACGCTTTCTTGCGTTTGTAATAACTTCTGCTATGTCGAGTTCAGGCGTTTTAGGCCAGTCGTGCTGATGAGGTAGAGGCTTTGCTTGATAATGATATTGGCTAATGCTGGTCGATAGCGCTTTTTTGAACTGAACTTGGCGAAACCGGCATCTCTCAACGACCGCTACAACCTCGTTTTCACTATTTGTTAACGTAAAGTTCGCGACAACGGAGCGAGGACTTCGACTAATAACCTCAACAGCAATGTGCGTTAAGTGATTGGCCTGCTCATGTAATAAGTGCAGTGTGCCAATTTGTATTGGTATGAGCGCTTGGTGCTCCCCGGACTCAATCGCATTTTTACAAATATCGACTAATACCTGAAATCCAGAATCAAGCAGTGACGGATGAAGCAAATATTGAGCTATGTTTTCTTTTAGTCCTTCAGGAATTACGATGTTGGCTCGGGCTGCTTTTTCATTTGATTTTACTTCATGGACTGCTTGAAACTGAGGGCCATAATCCAAACCTACTTTGCTCGCTAAAGCATAGTGAGTTTTAGAGCTGATACGCTCCATGTCGTCAGCTGAATGATCAAGGTAGTTTAGTTTTTTTGGTTTTTTAAAGCTGCGACCTAAGATTCGTCCAGTAGCGTTCAGTGTCCAGTCATCGTTGCTAAGCCGGTCTCTACTATAAACGTTGAAACTACCGTCAGCTGTATCTAAGTGAAAGCGTAACTTTTTTGCTTGATCAGTTTCAAAAAGAATGGGGGTTGGAATCTCAACCATCTCAAGATGGCAAGTTGCCTCTTTGGTCCACAGCTTGTTGGCTGCCAGCGCCATCTCAATGAATGCCGCCGCCGGAAAAACAATAGCGTCGTCTACTTTATGATCTGCTAAATAAGGCAGCTCGGTAATATCAATATTATTTTCCCAAATAATATTACTGTCTTTTAAGCGATAGCCTAAAAGAGGGTGCTGACGTTCGCGATTGACCAAATCATAACCTTCCGGCGTTAGCGGGTACCAATGTCGCTCACGCTGCCACGGATATGCTGGTAAAGAGGCGTAACTCCCCTTATGAGGAAAGAGTTTTTCTGGTTCAAAATAACAGCCACTCAATAAAATTTTCATAGCACTTTGCTGTAAGCGCTTTTCGCTGTCTTGTTTGCGTTTTAATGTTTCAAGTACAAGGCCTGTCGTTCCCGTTTGCAGTAAGCAATCGTTAATGTAACCGCGAAGAATCGAATGCGCTCCAATCTCCACGAACACATTAACACCGTCTTCAATTAGATGATTGATAGCATCTGAGAACTGAACCGGTTGGCGAATGTTATCCCACCAATAATTGGCATTAAGTTGCTTGCCTGCTAACTGAGTTCCTGACACGGTTGAAATGAACGGAATCGTTTCACTATGGGGTTCTAAGGTTGCCAAGGACTCTTGAATGGTAGATTGGACGCTGTCCATTTGAACGCTGTGGAATGCATAATCCAAATCTAGTAAACGATAAAAAACGCCCTCTTTATCCAGTCGCTTCTCTAGACTTTCAAGGTCCGTTAAGTCGCCTGCAACCGTCGTTGCTTTAGTGCTGTTTTCACCGGCCATTTCCAGCGATGCTAGTGATTTGTGTTGATCTAATAACTCAAAAAGAGCTGATTTACTCAAGCCGACGGCGGCCATTCGGCCTTTGCCTCGAGTCATGCCCTGTGCTTGACTTCGAAAATGAATAACCTCAACGGCCTGAGCTAGTGTTAGTGCGCCCGAAGCCCAGGCGGCGGCTACCTCTCCTACACTGTGTCCGACAACAGCAGACGGTGTGATGCCGCACGCCTTTAAATAGTCCACAACCCCCACTTGAACCGCAAAAAGCAAGGGTTGAGCAATTTCGGTACGGCTTAATTGAGAGCTGGCCTCGTCACGAAGTAGCTCTTGTTTTAGGTCGTACGCATCTGAAAGCATTGAAAGTTGAGAGGCTACATTGTCAAATGACTGCTTGAAAGTGTTGTTAGTTTCATAAAGTGATTGCCCCATTCCTTGCCATTGGCAGCCATTCCCAGTAAAAACAAAAGCCATTTTAGCGTGGGCGAGGTGTACCCCTTGTGTCACATTTTCTGCGGTACCATTTTGCACAAAACTACTTAAGCTGTTGGCTATTTGAGCAACCTCACTACCTGTCACTACAAGATTGCTGGAGTGTTTGTTCTTTTTAAATTGAGAGGCATAAGCAATGTCATAGTAGTTTGTGCTATCTGACTGTATGCGGTCTAAATAGTCACTAGCCGTATCGGTCAGTGCGTCTGCTGTTTTAGCTGACATAAACAGGGGAGGTATTGCATCGTTAGTTTGCTGCTGTTTTTTAGCAGTTGGACTCTTTTTATACTCTTCTAATAAAACGTGAGCGTTTGCACCGCCAAAACCAAAAGAATTGATACCGACGTAATGAGGTTTTTCTCGCGGTGGCAGGGCGGTTTGTTCCGTGACAACCTGAAGATTCAGATTTGAAAAATCGATATTGCGATTCGGTCTTTTGAAGTGGAGCGAGGCTGGAATCTGCTTGTTCTTCAAGGTTAAAACGGCTTTTAGTAGGCCCGCTATGCCCGAGGCCGTTTCTAAATGACCGAGATTGGTTTTGGCTGAACCAATAAGCAAAGGATTATTAGCCGCCCGCTTGCTGCCAAAAGTATTGCCTAGCGCCGTTGCCTCTAGTGGATCCCCAACGGCTGTGCCGGTACCGTGAGCTTCAATATAGCTGATGTCATTTGCGGTGACCTGGGTGTTGTTATAGACGTTATCAAGCAAGGCACCTTGTGTTTCCATGCCTGGCACGGTGATCCCTGAGGTACTGCCATCACAATTGACCCCCGAATTGACGATTACTGCATGAATATGGTCACCATCTTTCTCAGCTTGCTTAAGTGGCTTGAGCAGCAACATTCCAGCGCCTTCAGCTCTAACATAGCCATTGCCTGAGTCATCAAAGGCTTTGCATCGCCCATCTGGGGATAGCATCGATGCTTTTGAAAACCCTACAAATGGAAACGGATGGATTAGCATATTGACACCACCGCTAAGTGCTATAGAGGCCTCTCCGGTCCAAAGTGATTGGCAGGCTTGGTGGATTGCAACTAACGAAGATGAGCAAGCCGTGTCTACCGAGATTGAGGGGCCTCTAAGATCGAAGGTGTAAGATATACGGTTCGATGCGACACTTGCAGTAGTCCCCGTCATCGTATAGGCATCTAATGAGGCAATATCGTCAGTGCGTCTGTGTGCGTAATCATTGCTGGCGATGCCCATATACACCGCGCAATCTGACCCCTTAACAGAATCAGCTGGAATGGCTGCGTCTTCGAATGTCTCCCACGCAAGCTCCAACAGCAGGCGTTGCTGAGGATCCATTTGTTCCGCTTCGCGAGGTGAGATACCAAAAAAAGAGGCATCAAATTGATCTATGTCATCTAAAATGCCGGCAGCAAATGTGTAGGATTTACCAGGTTCTTGCTTGTTTGTGTGGGAATAAAAATCAGTGCCCCAACGATCGTGGTTAATTTCAGTCACCACGTCTTTGCCGTTCTTTAGAACATCCCAATAATCTTCAGCTGACCTTATCTGTCCAGGCAGTCGACAAGACATGCCGATAATTGCGATTTTTTTATCGTTATCAATCAAAATAGTACCTACAGTTCATTGCAACACAGCGATTTGTTGTTAGATTGAGCCTATCGCATAGTTTAACTCAATTTATGACTTAGGATGTTTTTCAGGTCCATTAAATTGAATTTCGGATGAGGGGTTGAGGAAAAGCAAGAGGGTTTGAAGTTTATCTCTTATTCTAATAATGAGCAATAATCAGTTGGTTGAAGAGCGGCCCGCGTCATTTTAAGGTGGGTTTAAAGAGTGCACTTATCAGATTGCGTAATTTAAATATTGCATGAGATGTTTTGCCATTTTCAATGTTAACCGCTGAGCTAGTTTCGCGTTTTTTTGCTATCGTGTCGATAACGAACTCTGGTGATGTATAAAATCCCGACTCCCAGTTTACATAAGTAGGGTAGAGTATAAGTGACGCGGCAACCAGTTCGTCTATTTTAAGTGTACGTGTCCTTCTCTTTTGTACATCGTAGTCGACGGTGAGCCCCCAGCCTGAGTAGAAGGGTTTTCCATAGCAATAGGTTGGGATTTCACGAATAACCGATTCGAAGCCTACCAAGGAGGTTAATGTGTGTACTTCGTCGCACTGATGCAAACAGCTAGCGATATTAGTCCCTTCAATCACTTGATCAACAAGATCATCCAGCGTTGAGCTTGCGATGCCTCCCTTACGATTCCCACAAAGCACATCAGGGTGTGGTTTATAGGCAATAAAAGCGTCAGGGTTTCTGCTTCTAACGACTCTAAGTAAGGATAAGTTGCAATCAAGCCCTTCGGCACATCCAAGTTGAACGGAGGCGTCGTCGTCTACTTGACCTGGAACGAGAATGATCTTTTGATTGTTGCTATTGTGAAATATTTTATGTCTAGCCCTTATGCCTACGTTATATTTGCTAATGTCATTTGTAATAAGTTGTGACCTAAGCGTCTGGGCGCGCTTAAGAAGCTCAGGCGTGAACTGGGTACTTTGGAGTATTGTCTCTAAATCAGATTCCGATCGTGGATCAAAATAGATTCCACTTTTATCGATGACTAAAGATGCTGGAGGGGCATAATCAGACCCCAATGCAACTGACCGTATGAACCCATCTTCTATTCTCCAGTGCTCCACTCCATGCGAATCTATTAATTTATTCACATCCTCTAGCTTCTTATTCGACCAAGTAAGTACCTTGCAGCGGCTATTGATTCCACTAGATATTGCTTGGGCTGCATTTTTGACAAAATACACACTGTTGTCGTTGCTTTGGATATAGCTAATCACGAAGCGCTTTTTCCATGGAGGGAAATCTAAGCAGTAAAGCGGGTAAGCATTGTTATCGTAATGATGGTGTTGGAGCTTTACGTACTCGAGAATGTCTTCCAATTTACATAGGGCTTGAGTATCTGGATGTAGGTAAGAGGAGTAGTCAAGGTAGGCGGCATGGAAAATTTGAGCTAGGTTGCGTTCTATGTTTCTGCGCTTAAAAACAGGTAGCTCTTTGGGCATACGATCATCTGTTAGCCCCCAGCCTGAATAAAAGGGTACCCCAAAACATATCACAGTTTTCTCGCATAGCAGTCCTTCAAAACCTAGTTGAGATGAGACTACATAGATTTTTTTGACATGCTTAATCAGAGTTAATGGGTTTATCGCGTCTGTAAGCGTATACACATTACTAGGGAGGGTGCTAGATAAGTTCAAGCACCCTTTGAGCTTGCCAGTTAAGACGTCGGGGTGAATTTTAATCAGTATATCGGAGTTTGGATTTTCTTTGATTGCGGCTTTTAACATGAGGCCAAAGTTGGCCTGATCTGCAAGTGCGGCGGCAATAGACATATCCCCATCGACCTGGTCTACGACAAGCACAGGGTCTACATACTCGCTAAGGGTGTGAAGTTTGTGAAGTGGCGCATTGTTATATTTAGTAATATTCTCAGCTAAGATTGCACTGATGAGTGCTAGTGAGCGTTTACGATGTGCCTCAGTAAGCTTGTTGTTTTTGATAAGGGTTTCAAGCGTTGATGGCCGGCTTGCGTCGTAAAAAATGCCTAATTCATCAGCGACTAATGACCATGATTTAGACCCTAGTCTGCCTTGTCCCATTGAGTGAATGAAGCCATCTTCAAGCCTGATAAACGGCAGTTTGTGCTTCGCGGCAAACTCTTGAGCTTCGGTCGTGTTAGGTTTATTTCCCCACCCTATCACTACGCTGATCAAAGGTAGGTCTTTCTTGGAGGGCTTAAAGTAAAGCTGTTTAATGCCGAGGTGTTTTGTTAAGGCGCTGTTTTTATATAGGCCTCTTGAGAAAGTTGCCCCCCCCTTATCTTGCCATTTATTGTTAAGTCTCAAGTGGTATTGCCCCTAAACAACGTAATGAAGCCGCCAGCCTCGTATCGTTTAATTTCATTCTTTTCCTTAACCCAAGCGTGCCGTTTACCGGCTTGTAATTTGCTTGAGCGAGCATGGTAGTGTTTGGTATTAACGTTGTCATAGTCAAATCCAAAAATACTGAGCGTGTCACTGAACTGGCGTTCTGATATCAGCCACTTCAGTAGTGCTATACCTGCGCTAGGCGGTGCTTCGAGTATGCTGACTAGCTCATTCCAAACCGCTAAAGGTAAGGTGAGGACTTTACACCCTTTTAGCTGATAGTTTATGGCACCTTCCCAATTTAGCAGCGTGTACCGCACGTCTGGGCCAGAAATTACAATCCATTTCAAATTGTTAGGGAGAGAGAGACGCTTATTCAGCATATCGGGTGAAGTCACCCAAACATCAATTCGCTGCCCAAGGTCATTTGTGTTGGAGGTGCTAAAACTATTAAAGCGACAAACCACTTGATGTTCGTCAATATGGTTGCCGTAGTGGGTGCCTTTAATGCTTCCAGCGTTGCCGACGATGGCTATGTGTTTGCCTTGCAGGTACGAAAAAAAGTCGTCTCTCCATGCGGACTGTAGGTCGTGAATCATGGCTAAACGTCTCGTATTTTCGCTGAGCCCTTCAGTGTTTATTTTGACTAAGGATGAGGCAATAAGAGGGGATGCGTTCGCTAGAGTTTGCTGTTGTTTTGCCTTCTTGCTGAGAAATTCTTCTCTGCGAATAGGTGGAAGAAGGTTCAGTAGTCTGACTGCCGATGCTTTGGATTGTTTTAAAATATCGACAGTTTGCAAATGCTGAAGAGTGGGCTCATCGACTTCACCCGTGATGCTTCGTTGCAGTAGCGCATACTGCAGCCACTTTGAGGCGTTGTTATCTAGCGGGGTTAAGCTTGCTGACATGGCGCTTAATGTTTGCGCATTTAATTTTCCCTGCTTAACGCTTGCTTTTGCCTTCAAATACAAATTTGCCTTAAATAAGTAGTTAATCATGACCAGATCTAGCGGGTCTGTATTTGATAGTGTTCGATAAAAGAATCACAAGCAGGGGACGGGTCGGCAGCTTTATGAAAAGAGCGTCTTATTTGCGTTAGTGCTTTCTGGTAGTGCTCATAATTGCTCAAAAATTCTAATGACTCTAGCCACTGATCTGAGTCAATGGCTATCGAGGCGCCAATTCCGCGAAACCTAGATGCATCGGGTAGTGCAGAACAAATGGTGGGAATAGCGTAATTACCCGCCTCTATTACTTTAATGGCCGACTTACATTGATTGAAGGGGGTCGGCTCAAGAGGCAATAGGTTTACGTAAGAATTACTGACCGCTTCTCTGTATTCCTCAAATGAAAGGCGCTCTTTGTGAGAAATCTGATTATGCTTGGATTTTAAAAGGTTTGACCTCAGTGGGCCAATGACCAAGAGTTCAGTATTTTTATTATCTGACAAGTGTTGACGAAGCACGTCTTCAATTTGCCAGAAGTCTCGGTCATGACTACGAGTGCCTGGAAAATAGGTCAGCACTTTTTTTCGATGATCAGCCGATTTGAAAGGCTTTAATGGCCAGGAGTGGTGAAGGTTATTCTTATGTACCTTTACTTGTAAGTGGCTAAAGCAGGCTCTGGCATACCTTGCAAGGCAATCTGTTGATGTAGTCAGGTGGTCAACATAATTAAGGGCTTGGTAGTGTGCTCGGTAGGCTTGCCGAACTTTAGACGTTGGTAGTATCGAATTCAAAATGGCTGGGCTGAATTCTAGGTAGTCTTCATCAAACAACAGATCGTCGAAATCGGCGATGATTGTTATGTGTTTAGTTTTAAGTTGCTTAACGATTCGCTTAAAGCGAGTGCTGTACCTTGGCCTGTGAAAAATGACGTGCGTTGTATCTTTTTCAATCGAGAATTCGCTGATGTGTTGGAGAATAGTTTTAATTCCCAGTAAGCCCATTGAATGGGCTAGATTTTCGCATCGATACAAAAAAGAGGGTTCATTGCGGAATTTATCAGGCACTTTCCCACTTGCAACGAAGTGAACAGTCATTAGTCGAACTTATCTGCATCTTCAAAAAGGTCACCATGAGCATCCTTATTTGACAAAGATGGCTCTTTATCATCAATCAGAGGCCACTTAATCCCTGTGGTAGGGTCATCCCAGCGCAGGCTTCGCTCGAACTCTGGTGCGTAATAGTCCGTGCATTTGTAGACAAACTCGGCGGTCTCGCTGGTGACATAAAAGCCATGAGCAAACCCGGGTGGAACCCAGAGCATCCGCCTATTGGATTCTGACAATTCATAACCCACCCATTGACCAAAGGTAGATGCGCTTTTTCTCATGTCGACAGCAACGTCAAAAACGGAACCTTGTACGACTCGAACTAGTTTGCCTTGTGGTTGTTTGATCTGATAGTGAAGGCCTCTAAGTATGCCTTGAGTCGATTTACTGTGATTGTCTTGTACAAAAGTTGCTTCTGTAACATTTTCGTTAAAGCTTTCTTGTTGCCAAGTTTCCATAAAAAAGCCGCGTTCATCACCATAAACCTGAGGCTCTATGAGTAATACGTCTTCAATCTGTGTTTTTATAAATTTCATAGGTGACTACTTTTGTTTAAGTTTTTCTGGAAATTGAGCGGTTTCTTAAAGGCTATATATTTTATCACTTTATGGCCGATGCTGCATTACTAAGTTGAAGTGTATCCGCTTGCCTAGACACGATGGATCATTTAAGTCAGTCAGAGGTAGTAGGCGGGTTAGGATAGTAAGAGTCTCATGATCATATTGCAGTGTATTTAGGTGAAATAGCGGTCACGGCTACTTTATTTTTTACTATAGATAGTGTGTGCATGGCGATGCTAAGTTTTGTGGCGCAGGGAATTTGCCTTGTAAATAGCGATGAAATTTGTTGCGTATTTACATAGTTGTGGTTGAATGTCGCAGAAGCAGTAGGTTGGTGAATTATTGTAGAGTAAGACCCGATGCGTATTGTTTAATCCTCCTCCATCTTGTTTAAAGTGATGATCGTTAAATTAATCTTGAAAAAATAAATACGTATATTAGAGTTATGAAATTTTTAGAAACTGGTAAACACTTATTTTCTAGCGTAAAAAAAAGCGTAACTAGAATCGCAGGAGCATCATCGACTAAGGTGACCTCATATTGCGACGGTTATAACTTGGTACCTGCGAATCAGCTAGTTCTGAAAGGTCAAACGGGTTCAACTTGGGTTTCAGAGGGTACTGATCCTGGTTTCTGGATAAGGGCGAACTCGGGCCAGGCCGTCAACGCTGGATGGCATTGTGTGTTTATCCATATAGAGGGTGATGGCACATTCCATTCTGCAAAGCTGTATGCTGATTTTGGTCATGGCTGCACCGAAGAGGATGCGCACCGGATTGCTTATAAGCCAGGTCAGCCCGTTATGCAGATAGTTCACTTTTATCAGTCTCCAAACTCGGTTCGTTTTGACCCTCTTGAGGCTGAAGGGGAGTTTGAGGTTATTAGCTTTCAACTTTCTCCTTTATCAGTAAGCAGTGCAACGGAGGTTATGTTAAACACATTGAACTCGATCAGTAATGTAAGGGGCGGTGGGGCATCAAACGCTCAAACTTTACGAGAAGAGTTGATGATGAAAGCCTCCAAAGATGATGTTGCATTTTCATCTTATGTTTATGAAACTTATCGTAGACAAGTCTCGCCTGCGCCAAGTTATGGTGCCAGTGGTGCAAGCTACCAGTCTTGGATAGACCATGTGGAAAAGCCAAGTCTTCACAGTGACGTGCAAATAAAGAATAACCTATCGGCTTGGAAGCTTGTCCCAAAAATCTCTGTTTTAATGCCAGTTTACAACACTAACGAACGGTATCTGAGAGAGTGTATTAATTCAGTTATCAACCAATCTTACACCAACTGGGAGCTGTGCATAGCCGACGACAAGTCCTCGTTAGAGCATGTTAAAAAGGTTCTAGAAGAGTATGAAGCCGCTGATAGTAGAATCAAGGTTGTCTATCGTGAGGTGAATGGGCATATCTCACATGCCACTAACAGTGCGTTAGCAATAGCTGACGGTGAGTTTGTAGCTTTTATTGATCACGATGACACTATTGCAAAAGATGCTTTGTACCATTTTGCTGAAGCGATTAATGATAAGCCGCAAACTAAGTTTCTATACAGTGATGAAGACTGGACCGATGCACCAGGTAATCGCGTTCGACCTCACTTCAAAAGTGATTGGAATCCAGATCTTTTGTATTCTCATAATTACATCACTCATATGTGTGTATTTAACAAAGCGCTAATTGACTCGGTCGACGGTATTCGGGTTGGCGTTGAAGGAAGCCAAGACTACGATTTATTGTTGAGGTGTATTGATAAACTAAAGCGTGAGGAAATAAGTCACATTCCCAGAGTGCTCTATCATTGGCGAGCAATAGAGGGGTCAACAGCGCTCTCTGCGGGTGAAAAGAGTTACTCTGATGATGCGGGGTTGACTGCTTTGCAAGATCACATTCAGGTGCAGTCTTCAGGCCTTGCCGAGGTGACGTGCAGTGATTTGCCTAATATCTATAAGGTAACGTGGCCCGTTCCTAGCCCAGAGCCATTGGTTAGTCTGTTAATGCCAACCAGAGATCAAAAAGCGGTTACAGAGATAGCGATTAGAAGTATTTTAGAGGTTTCTAATTATCAGAATTTTGAACTGATAGTGCTTGATAACGGAAGTGAAAAAGCCGAAACACTTGAGTTTTTTGAGCAGATACAAAAAGAAGACGCTCGGGTTAAAGTGTTGAGATATGACCATCCGTTTAACTATCCTGCAATTAATAATTTTGGCGTTGAAAAGTCAAGTGGTGAGTTTATTTGCCTTATCAACAATGACATTGAAGTGATCAGCCCCAACTGGTTGAATGAGCTTGTCGGGCATGCCTCTAGGCCGGATATCGGCTGCGTTGGTGCCAAACTTTACTACGAAAACGATACTGTACAGCACGGTGGTGTTATAATGGGGATCGGTGGAGTGGCGGGTCACTCTCATCGAGGATGCCCGCGTAGTGAGTCTGGCTACGTTGCACGATTGTTTGTAGTACAAAACCTATCGGGCGTCACTGCAGCGTGTTTGGTGGTGCGTCGTTCGGTCTATGAAGAAGCCGGCGGCTTGGATGCGAAAAACTTACCAATAGCATTTAATGATGTGGACTTTTGTTTGAAAGTGCGTGAGCTTGGTTACAGAAACTTATGGACGCCATACGCCGAGTTATACCATTACGAGTCGGTTAGTCGAGGGTATGAAGATACGCCAGAGAAGCTTGCCAGGTTTGACAAAGAGTCTGAGTTTATGAAGCAAAAGTGGGGCGATATTTTAACAAGTGACCCTTACTATAGCCCGAACCTGACGCTGAGTCGTGAGGACTTTTCTTTAGACGTAGGAATGAGTAGTTGATGTCAAATAGGTTTGTGTTTGTACATATCCCGAAAACAGCTGGGACAAGCTTTCGTAAAGGTATCGAAGGTATCATTGGTAAAGATGCAATGTTTTACGACTATGGCATTGAGTCGAAAGCTAGAAATGAGACATTGGTTAATTATCTCTATAACCAAGAAGTGCCTGATATGTTTGGCTTTCGAGCCGAAATTGATAACTATCATGACGCTGTCGTTTGTGGTCATTTCCAAGCTAAGAAATATTTCCCTTACTTTTCGTTTGGGCAGATGGGGGCGTTTTTCAGAGAGCCTGTAGCCAGAACTATTTCTGAGTACCTGCATTTTAAGCGGATAATCGGCTACAAAGGCACGATCGAACAGTTTTGTGAAAATCCAATTTTCCAGAACAGACAGTGTTTTTTTATGAACAGTGTAGATTTGAATGATCTGGGCTTTATTGGTATCACTGAGAAATACCAAGAATCGTTACAAGATTTCTATGACCTGACTGGGATAGATGTGCCTTATATGGATATAAACAAGGCAAATCAGTATCCTGATGAAATAACGCCTGCGGTGTTTGAATATGCGAAACAGTTTAACGAAAAGGATACTGAGTTATACAACACAGCTTTGCAGATATTTGACCAAAGACGAGAAGCGACTCAATTAAAGAGAAGCGAGCATGCCTACAGCTCATCGATTAGGTTGATAAAGGAGAACCGAATTCAGGGCTGGGCATTGGCCAATGACCGGCCAGAGTCCTCGCCTTTTTACTACCTGATCTTATCGGGTGTGGTTGTAAAGAAGTTCAAAGCAAATGATTATCGGCTAGATTTAAAGAACAGGAAAATCTGCAGATCTGGTTCGGTAGGTTTTAGTTTCAATATAGACGCCAATACGCTGGTAAAAGGTAATGTATTTATACTGAGCACATCGGAGACACCCGATGATGAAATTAATAGGTTAAAAATCCCATGACTAGAAACGAAAAAATCTTCAAGTATCTTGATATTAAGGGAAAAGGGTTGGAAGTTGGGCCGAGTTTGGCACCAATTACTCCAAAAAAAGAAGGGTTCGATGTAGAAAGCATTGACCATGCAAGTCAAGAAGACCTTATTCGTAAATATGAAAGTCATGGTGGGGTGGACACTTCTGGAATCGAGCCAGTTGACTATATTTGGAAGGGTGAAAGTTACCGTGAGTTGACGGGTAAAAGTAAGCATTACGACTGGGCGATTGCTTCGCATGTCATCGAGCACGCACCTGACTTAATTGACTTTATTAATGGTTGTGACGAAGTGTTGAAAGATGGGGGTGTTTTTTCATTAGTTATTCCAGATAAGCGTTATTGTTTTGATCACTTCAGGCCCATAAGTGGACTAGGCCGCGTTATCGACTGTCATCTAAATAAAAATACGGTTCATTCTACGGGTGTTGTTGTGGAATATTACCTAAACGTAGTTGCTAGAGGGGGGGCGATTGCTTGGGGTAAAGGTCATCAAGGTGAATACAATTTTGTACACGGTTTGAAAGATGCGAGCGATGCGTTAAATAAGGTCGAAGATCGGTCATCGTATGCAGACTTTCATTCGTGGTGTTTCGTACCAAGTTCTTTTCGGTTAATCATCGAAGATTTGAATGCTTTAGGCTTGATAAAACTTAAAGAAGTCGGTTTTCATGAAACCGAAGGGTGTGAGTTCTACATTACTCTGGGGCGTGCAGGCGCAGGTCCTGGTATCTCTAGATTAGATCTTGTCAAAAAAATAGAAGCGGAACTGTGCGAAAGTTAGTGTTAATGTGAGGTTAATGAGTCTTGTCTAATTAGGGTCTGTTACACCTCATTATCATTTTTGAGCGAATAATCTACGCTGCAAAATACGGATTTCTGTTAAAGATGCCTAATGGTTGTGCTTGGCAAATAATTGGTGTGTTCTTAAGCTGCGCCACACCTATAATAAAAGTATATTAGTCAATAGTTAGTGCCACTATTATCAATTATCTCAATTTCATTTTGCCTCGCTTTAACCCCCCATCCCCAACAATTGAAACTAAATGTTTTAAGAAACTTGTAAGAATAATCTTACAAGATTGTAATTTTGTCTGGCAGTATATATTCTTACGAACTGAGTGTTGATATTTTACTCTTATTTGATCGTTTTTTACTATATAGGGAGTTAGAAGATGGGGAAGAAAACATTATTGTCTTTAATGATTGCACTAGCTTGTAGTCACGCAATGGCAGATGATATTTCAGAGTGTGTTCCAAACGTAAACGGTGTCGTTAACGGCTCAAGCAGCGACGATGTCATCAACTGCTCAGATCCACTAGACACTGCCAGCACCACTGATGTGAGAGGAGCAGAGGGCAACGACACGATTAATATAAACGCGGGTAAACTAGATCAAATTCGTGGTGACCACGGTGTATTTCCCGGTGGAAATGACACGATTAACATCGCCAACGGTGCTGAAGTAAGGCGTATATTTGGTGATTTGATCGGTAATGCTACTAATAAAAGCCTTAAGCTTGGAGATGATAAAATAAATGTCAGCGGAAAAGTCTTCTCTGGCGAAAATGGGGGAGGCATCTTTGGTGATCATGGCACCACAGAGTTGGTTGGCGGTAAGGACACTATTATAATAAAAAGCACGGCGGTAATAACCAGCATTAAAAACACCAACGCAGTCGCAGGCGATGGCCACAGTGGTGATGGTGGTGAAGACACCATTATTATTGAAAATGGCGCTGTCATTATCGGCGATATTAAGGGTGACGGTACGGGGTATAAAACAGGCCGTGTTCCCACAAATGGCGGTGAGGACCTTATTCAGGTTGCCGGTAACGTAACGGGCTTGATTGGTGGTGACGTTGTTTATGGCAATGGAGGCAACGATGATATTCAAATACTGCCTGCAGGCGTTGTTGGTTATGTAAAAGGCGATGCAGCAGACTTAGATGGTGGTAACGATACTATCGATATCTATGGCCGCGCCACCCTTATACAGGGTGATGATACTTTCCGAGACGGTGGGGATGATTTCATCCGTATCAATACAAACGGGAAAGTAGAGACTCGCGGTTCAACCAAGCCAGGCGATGGCAGTGTTTCGGGTGATGCCTCTTACCGTGATGGCGGTGATGACAAGATTGTGATTCGTGGTTCGGTAGAAGCGGGCGTTAGTGGTGACGGCGTCTTCCGTCACGGGGGTAACGACACAATTTACATTTTTGAGACAGCAAACGTCGGGGGGAATGTAGTAGGTGATAGCAATGGTCCTGGAGGCTCAGTAGATGGGTCCATTAAATACCCAGGTGGGGACGGCGGTGATGACACCATTGTATTATGGCCGGGCTCTACAGTAGGCGGTGACTTGCTCGGTGATAGTTCAATTACAAAAGGTGGCAATGATCAAATGTTTGTCGGTGGCCACGTCTTAGGAACAGTATTTTTGGATGGCGTCAGTGCAGGTGACGGTGGTAATGACACCATTGGCATCGGTGCCAGAGGGATTATTGACGGTAACCTAACGGGTGATAGCGCGTCCGGTAATGGTGGAAACGACACGCTAGATATTTCAGGCAAGGTCGGTGGAGCTGTTCAGGGGGATAACGTTGATGGGAACGGAGGGGATGATGTAATCATTATTCGTGAAGGTTCTGTCACAAACAACGTACATGGTGATGTTGCCAAGGGTAATGGTGGAAATGATACGCTGATTATTCGAGGTAGCACAGCAGGAGATCTTGTTGGTGATGATGCAGATGGTTTAGGTGGCAACGATGTTATAATTGTCACTAAAACAGGGGTTGTCAATGGGAGCATTGTTGATGATTCGTATATCAAGCCAGACTCTACGAATGTGGGGCAGGGGGGAGATGATCAAATTGATATATACCCCTCTGGTGTTGTCACGGGCAATATTGAGCTGGTAGGTGGCGGTAATGATGTTGTAACGATTCATGGAACAGTCAATGGAAAAATTAACGAGAGTGGTGGCGGCAACGATACCATTAACGTTTTGGCCAGCGGTGTAATCGGCTCAGGAATTAATCAAGTCGCTGGGGGCGTCAACACAATTATGGTTGAAGGGAAAATAAACGCCGAAGGTATCTTGGTTGCTGGCGGCGGTAGCAACACTGTCATTATCAAGTCTGGTAGTAGCGTAGTGGGTAATGTTGTTGCAGGAAACCGTGGAAATGACAATATAACGATTGACGGAACATTGAAAGGTGGCTTTATTGAAAATAAAGGTGGCATCAATAATTTGACCGTCAACGGAGTGGTTGAAGGCGATGTTATTGAAAATTCATCGGGTCGCAATACGCTCAATATTTCTGGTTCAGTGAATGGTAGCGTAGTGTCATCAGGAGCTGGCGGCACGAATGAAATTAACCTAATTAGTGGGGGAAAAATTATTGGTGGGTTAACTTCTGCAGATACGGGTAAAGACACCATTAGAGTGAATGGTCTACTGAGTGGTTCTTTGGTGGAAACAGGTGGAGGAGAGAACTCCATCGTTATCAGAGGCAGCGTTGGCGGTGACTTTATCGAAAACTCGAACGGAACCAATAACGTGACTATCTTTGGTAGCGTAGAGGGTGTTTTACAATCTGTTGGCGGTGGTCAAACTACTGTTGCATTAGCCGGAAGCGTTGGTGGAAATCTTCAGTCGGTAACTTCAGGGTCAAATGCTATTACTGTCTTCCCTGCAGGGCGCATTTTAGGTGCAGCCATTATTGGGGGCTCAGGTAGTAATTCGTTTAAATTGCTTGGAAGCTTAGCAGGTACTATTACAGCCAACGGTACAGGTAATGACGATATATCGATAGAAGGAAACTATTCAAATAATATATTTGAGGTAGGCGGTGGAACAAACACTATCTCTGTTTCAGGTCGCATGACTGGAAATATTGTTGAAAATAATACCGGTGTTAATACTATCAATATCAGTGGCGACTTGACTGGTGATATCAGAAGCAGCGGTGGTGGCTCAAACAATATCGTTGTTTCAGGTACGGTGAATGGAAACGTCGTTTGTGGCTCAGCGGATACTTTGACCATCCAATCAGGTGGGAGTGTGTCGGGTATCAGCGCGTGTACTGCCAACTAAGCTAATAAGCTTGCTTGGACTTTGAGCCGATGGCCTGTGGGTCATCGGCTCAAATTGAGTAGAAATATGAGCTTTATTGAGTAATTATCTAGGCTCTTCTAATAAAAAACATTTACTCTACCCTAATGAAGCAAAATATCCCCGTTTGGTACAAAGTTGAGTATGCAAAATCGCTCGTTCCATTTCAGGGAGCGGTGGGTCGCTGCGACTCTGCCGAAAGCTCTTATGAGTGGCAATCATCAGAATCTGCCCCTGCTTTCGTCTTTAAAAATAGAGCATTTATTGCAGGCTGGTACCTGCTTGAAGTAGATGTTACAGCAGATACCGAGTATATGAATGGCGCTATATTCTTTGATCATGGGCGAGGTTTCATTGAAAATAAGCGACAGTCCTTGTTGTTGCGAAACGGGAAGACTCGCAAAAGAGTCGTCTTTTTGAGTGGGTCAGTTAAAAGAATTCGATTTGATCCTGCGGAAACTAACATTAGATTCACTGTTAACTCCCTGTGTTTCGTAAAAATTACCCAACGATTTGCGTATAGAGTGATGAGGCGAAAGCTGTTGTCGTACCATAATATTGAACATAAAAATTCGATTCAGTTATGGCGTCATTATTCTCAGTTTTTTAATAACTACCACAAAGCTGAGGTTTCATATCCTGCGTGGATCACCAAACGTGAGCCTTACCTCTTAAAAGAAGCGCTCAAGCAGTCATCTGAGGAGAAGCGGTTGATCACTGTCGTTTTTGCTCTGTACGGTGATTCTGACATAGAGCCTCTGATAGAGTCACTTTTGAGCTTGCAAACGCAGCTCTATGAGGCACTGTCAGTGATAGTGGTTTTGTGTGGGAGGTTTTGTACTGAAAAGCCTGACTTGACTCGGCTGCCATCACTGCCTTTTGGTGTGCAGGTCATGTCGGCTGATCGATTTATACAATCATACTCTGAACCAGAACAAGATAGCTATCTGTTAGCTTTACCATTCAATATTCAATTATCCCCTTATGCATTATCCAATTTTGGCGCTGCAATAGTCACATGTGCAAAACCGTTAGTTGTATATTGTGACCATGACGAGCTAAATGCAAACAACAAACGAGTGAAACCAGTTTTTAAATGCGATTGGAATCCAGACCTGTTTTTATCGCAAAACTATTTTGGCTATCCTGTTATTTTCCATTCAACGTTATTGCAAAAATTAAAAAATCTGACATTAGACCCTTACGGTGCTTGGGTTTACAGAATAATACTTCACACTATGCAAGAACTCAGTTCTTCAAGTGTTTGTCATATACCGTTGGTACTGATGCACTATACGAGCGCTCAAATGAGCGAAAAAGTGCAAGAGTCTCGCAGTGAGCTTGAGTTAAAAGCGGTCATTGACTATTGCGAAACCATGGCTTGTTCTGCAGCGCTAGGGGCCTCAATGGGTACCCATCGTATTCGTTACCCGATAATCCCAGTTGAGCCCATGGTGACGCTGATTATTCCCACTAGAGATCAGTGTGAAATACTCAAAAGAGCAGTAGAGAGCATTTTGACGCTAACGACGTATGTAAATTTTGAAATAATCATAATTGACAATCAAAGTGCAAATAAAGAGACGCTAGCGTATTTAAACTCGCTTGAGCGTTACTCCAACATTAGGGTTGTTAAATACGATAATAGTTTTAACTATTCTGCGATGAATAACCTGGGCGTAGAGCTTGCCAGCGGTGAGATTATTGGTCTTATCAATAACGATGTTGAAGTTATCACCGCAGAATGGCTGACAGAAATGGTTAGTCACGTGATTCGCTCTGAGATAGGCTGTGTGGGGAGTATGCTGTATTATCCTAACGATACGATTCAGCATGCGGGTGTCATTTTAGGTCTTGGAGGGTGTGCAGGACATTCCCATAAATATCATCAGCGTGGCAGTATAGGCTACGCTCATCGTCTACATTGTGTTCAAAATTATTCTGCTGTGACTGCGGCGTGCTTGCTGGTGCGAAAGTCCGTTTTTAAAGAGGTTGGCGGGTTAGATGAGGACAACCTAAAAGTCGCTTTTAATGATGTAGATTTTTGCCTGAAAGTGCGAGAGGCAGGTTATAGAAATCTTTGGACTCCATGGGCAGAGCTCTATCATCATGAGTCTTTGAGCCGTGGGTCAGATGACACCCCGGCCAAATCCAGACGCTCAAAAAGAGAAACAGCGTACCTTAAGCAGCGCTGGAATTTGGGTGCAGAGGTCGACCCGTATTACAGTAAGTTCCTAACAGTGATCAGAGAAGACTTCACGCTGGGACTGTAATGTTGATCGATCATAAATTATTTATCATTAGTAAGAGTTTAAATAAATGAAAGGAATTATTTTAGCCGGCGGTTCAGGCACTAGGTTGCACCCATTAACTCAAGTCGTCTCTAAGCAGCTTTTGCCTGTTTACGATAAACCAATGATTTACTATCCCTTGAGTACGTTGATGTTGGCGGGTATACGGGATATTTTAATTATCACAACGCCTGCAGATCAGCCTTTATTTATGCGTTTATTAGGTGATGGAAGTAAATGGGGTATTAAACTGAGCTATGTCGAGCAACCAAACCCTGATGGTTTGGCGCAAGCATTCATTTTAGGTAAAAACTTTATTGGCAACGATTCCTGTGCGCTGATATTGGGTGATAATATTTTTTGGGGTCACGACCTCAGTAATACATTGGAAAAATCGGCGACGTTGACATCTGGCGCTAGAGTATTTGCCTATCACGTCAATGATCCTGAAAGGTACGGTGTTGTTGAGTTTAATGCCAATGGCGATGTTGTCAGTATCGAAGAAAAGCCAAAATCACCCAAATCTAGCTACGCAATAACAGGTCTGTATTTTTACGATAACAACGTGGTCAATATTGCCTCCTCAATAAAGCCTTCTGCTCGTGGAGAGCTTGAAATTACCGATGTGAATCAAAGGTATTTAGACGAAGGTTTATTGAAAGTCACGGACCTTGGGCGTGGTACCGCTTGGCTAGATACAGGCACGCATGAGTCTCTTTTGGAGGCTGGGCAGTTCATTGAGACGGTAGAGCGCAGACAAGGTCTAAAAATTGCATCTCCCGCTGAAATAGCATGGACTGCAAAGTGGATCTCTGACGAGCAGCTTTTTGAGATTGCAGACAAGCTTAAAAAGAATCAGTACGGAAAATACCTGAAAAAACTATTGGCAATGTAATGACGTCTTAACTGGCGCTCTCTTCATATTGAAGCTATGAGGAGAGCGCTAAATTAGATCATAAAATCCCAACGGCTTTGCTCGCCGCCGCAATTTGAAACAGGATTGTCATAATATCCTTTGCGTATTGGATCGACTTGGTGTCTATCTTGGGGTAGACGATGATCTCATCCCCAGGGTTTAAGTAGGTGTCATAGTTCATCGCGACCTGCCCGTTTGGCTTTTTGATCATCACTTGTCTAGTCTCAGCTCTCTCAGTAAAACCGCCTGCACTAGAAATATAATCTGTCAGGTCAGCATTTTCTGCGAACGCCACAGCCTGAGGAATATTTACCTCACCGCTGATAATAATGACATCGCTGCGGTATGGAATGACGATAACATCGCCGTCTTCTAATCGTATATTAGCTATATTGCCATTGCTGCCAACGACAACTCTGCCATCTGGAATAACCTTTTTAGCATTGTCGATAAACCCAGACAGCAAAGCGGCCTCTTGCCTGCGTATGCTAGCTTCGCCATCAGACTTTGCAGGCGAGGTTAAAACACTGCGCTCCAAACGATCAATGGTCTCGATTAAACTTTTACGCTGCCTCTGCGCGACACTCTTTCGTTTGATGTAGATGTTTTCGATATCGGCTTCATCTGGTGATATCGCAACGTAGTCCAGTAATTCTATTAATCTAGTGCCTTTTTTAGCCGCGTAGAAGGAGTTACCTAAATGACTGCCTTCTACAAGAATATCAATTGTTCTTGAAGGGGCGTCAGTGACGAAGTTGACGGTGTCTCCGTCTCTTAATACGGTGCCGCTAAACTTTCCGATATTTAGGTAAACGGACCATGGGACACGGTTGCGCGAACCCGATAAGGCGACATTAGTGACGCTATTGTTGGGTCTTGCAAATGTGATAAGGTCACGTCCAAGCCCTTTGGTTTTCCCTAATTCAAATCGATAATTTCCTCTAACGTCGCCTAACACGTTGATCGTTGCCATTTGCGGGCCAACTAAAATAGTATCGCCATTTCTAAACTTAATATTTGGAAGCCTTCCCCACTGTAAAAATGCGTATAAATCGAGGGTTCCTATTGGTCTATTGGCACGAATTATCTTAATATTCCTGTAACTGCCCTGATTGGGCAGTATGCCGCCTGCTTGATGCAAAAAAGCCAGAGCGCTGTCATTTTGCATCCCAGCGTATTGTCCAGGCCTAACAACTGGGCCGGTAACAAAGACATTGATAGGGGTGGCGGTGGTAAGATTGACGTATACATCAACCCCATCTTTGTAGACACTTCTCAGCTTGCCACGGACTAAGCTGGGTAAGTCTTTTGCGGGGCTCCCGGCAACTTTAACTGCTCCAATCTCAGGGAGGAAAATGTTTCCCTGAGCGTCTACCGTTGTTACTTCGTCCGCTTGGATTGCGCCCCATATGTGTAGGGATATCCTGTCGCCGGGGATGATCGTGTAGTTGGGGTCGAGGCTGGTATTTCGTTGGGCAGAAAATTGTCCTGAGAACAAGTTTGCACCAAACGGTTTGTTTAATCCTTTAAACGCTCTAGCCTCAGGCATACCCTCGTCAAAAGCTTCCACTGTTGACCCTAAATCTGTCCTTTCAGCGGCGCGTATTTCTAGCGGTAATGCTAAAATTAACAAGCTAAAAATAATGGCTGTTAAACGGTAGAGGACTAATGGATGTAGTTTATAGTTATGCATACTATTTATGACCAACCAAGATGATCTTTTATTGATGAGATAATTAAAGACAGTATTCCCCAAATCATAAGTGATGCAAGAAATACTGAAAAAGCAGAGTAAATTCTATCAGGTTTGACAGCCTCATCGGGTAAATGAGGCTCTACAATGACATCCAAGTAGCTTTGTTTCTGGCTCGCCTCAATTTGCGACTGCTTCAAACTACCTAACGCTGTCATATAGACTTTTTCAGCAAACATAAGCTCAGACTTAAGACGCTCGGTATCTAGCACGACAGAGGTCACTGTTTTGCCTGAGCTTGGTGTAGCCCACTTGGCTTGCTGAGCGCGAATCTGCTTTTTGATTGAGTTTATCTCGTTTTGTACAGATCTGACCTTTAGCGAGTTAGTCTGCATGTAGGCACTCAGCTTTTTGTACTCCGCTTCAGTCACTGCCAGTTTTTGTTTAAGAGCCACAACAATGCCTTGCTCGGCAGCTGCATTTTGTGAAGCACTGATGACCTTTTCACGCGTGTTGAATGCCGCGATTTTCTCTCTAAGCAAAAGTAGCTCAGTTTCGGCTTGAATAACCTCATCTTGAGCAAAGGACAGAGCATCAGTCTTAGCTTCGGCAGAAAGGTCGTTTATAAAGCGCTCACTAATGGCCAAAATGTGCTTTGCAATTTGCTGCGCGGTCTCCGCTTCAAAGGCTGTGACCTCTAGTTTAGATATTCCAGAGGCTGACTCGTAAGAAATATTAACAATATCAAAATCCCAGTATTCCAACAGCTCCTCCTGAGTGGCGTCGCTGTTTAATCTTGCCCACCAGTCATAGTCTGGGTTGGAATAATTTTTAATTAGATCAATTTTGGGGGAGAGTTGCTTGAGAAAATCATGAGAGATCGCATAGTTTTGTACGGCGAGTGAGTCCGTACCGGAAGAGGCCATTCCCGCAAAGCCTGTGACTAAACCTAAAACGTCCACTCTTGGCTGCTTATTACCCTCGATAATATAGCGTGACTCAGACACATAGCGGTCACTTGCATAGTAACCGTAGTAACTCACACCAATGATGGTCGGAATCACTACAAATAAGAAAAAAGTAAATTTATTCGATAGCATTATTGAGGGTGCCCCTAGCTGGCGTTAACTTTTTTATATTCATCAAGACCTTCAGCTATTACGTCTTTGAAGACCACATCGCCGTTGTCGTGAACTATAGCAGCAGCCGAGGCATGTTTCTTTATAAAGTCTAAGTCTGCTGAATGTATGATCAATGTTCTGTTCAGAATTTTTTCTGTAAATAACTCATTATACCGGCTGCTGAACTTCGCGTCTGGGTGGCCAATATTGCCATTTATAACGTAAATATCCACATCAAGAAATAACGGGAGTGTTAAGGCGATCTTTCTTTTTTGCTGGGGCGTATAAGACTTCGTTTTTTTCTTAATGAGGGCGCTAAGCCCAGTGAAAGTGGCGACTTTAGGAATAATGGTTTTTGCTGACGCGCCATATAGCTTACACAAAAAGCGCATGTTTTGTTCACCAGTCAGTTCTCTATGAAACGTCAGTGAGTCGCCAATAACGGCCAATGAGCATCCATGTCTAACGATAGTGCCTTGGCTTGGGTAAATTGCACCTGCAATTAATTTCATTAGGTCTAAAGAGCCGGTGGGGTTAGCGCCGAGGATAGCTAAACTCTGCCCTTGTACTAAGGAAAACGTTGCCTCTTTTACACTGTAAGACCTTTTTTTCAGGTCAAGGTGCTTTGATACCTTCTTAAGCTCAAGGATCATTCGCGAACCCTTTTGTGGGTTGTTCTCTGCAGAAAAAGACCAATAAATAATGTAACTGTTGTGAAAGACACCAAGTAGCCATAGTTAACAAAGGAGCTTTCCCAGCTTCTATAAAACGAGTCTCGCATAGATTCGGTAATATGAAGGAGTGGGTTATATTTTAAAAAATCTAAAGCTTCTTGGGGTAGTAGATCAGCGACATAGAAAACCCCTGACAACAAAAATAGGGGCAAAGATAAGAGTTGCCAGATTTTTTCATAGGATGGGGCTTTTAGGATTATGGAGGCGTTCATTAACCCGATGCCAAAACCCAGTAGTATTGCGATAATGCACGTTGTCAATATGCCAAGTAGTGAGCTGATTTGGTAGTCCCACATGCCTAAGAGGCCAGTTCCTGCCAGCAAAATAACGGCAGAGACAAGGGTAATTGATGATTGTAGTATTAAAATTGAGATAGCCACGTCCATCGGTGTAATGATCGGGTGTGACATCAAAACGCGGCCTGACTTGTTCATTTTCATTAACGCGGTGACAAGTTCAATACACATACTAAAGGGTAGTATGCCGCTCGCTAGAAAAATAGTGAGGCTGTCTCCGACAGGGACACTCCTGCTTATAACGGAGAAGAGAATGGATAACATTAAGACTCGGCCTAAAGACTTGAGTATTGCCGAGATATATCCTATTTTTGTCGTTCCATGCTCAGAGAGCAGGCTTCTACTAACTAACGCCGAGATTACTCTAGATTTGACGCTAAGCGCTTTCAACAGAGAGCTCACGGTAGGTTGGTGACCAAGATGGGTGCAGACTCTTGCCACTGACCGTCAACTAAGCACGCTGTCCTCCCCTGTTCCACCGATAATAGACGGCACCAATTACCACTGGCTGAGTAATATGAAAAAGGATCGTTCTGCTGCTCCAGCGATCTTTCAAGCCTTGTTGCGGTCATTGTATCAACGAGCTCTCTTCTAGGTTGAATGAAATTATAGATTAAGTCTCTCACTGTTGAGACTGGCTCGGGGGATTCTAAGAAACGCGTCTTAATATAACTACAGCCGTTAAGAAAAATTATTGTGATGAGGCTTAACGCTATTGTTTTTTTGCTCATGTGCTCAACTTGTTATGTGTTTCCTTCAATATTGTAGACCATTCTAAATGAGTATTCACTTTATTCTAAAGCAGTGGCCTAAATCGACACTATTGCACAAAGGGGTATAAGCATATTTCATTCTGTTCTGATAGTATTGCCCAACCACATTTATGTCAAAAAACTCTGGAGAAAACCATGGTCGCGCGAAGTACTTTAGCGAATGCAATAAGAGCCCTTAGTATGGATGCCGTTCAACAGGCCAAATCAGGTCATCCTGGCGCACCAATGGGGATGGCCGATATCGCTGAAGTGCTTTACAACAACTTTATGAATCACAACCCTAGTAACCCAGATTGGGCTGACCGGGATAGATTTGTCATGTCCAATGGTCATGCATCGATGCTGCCTTACTCAGTGCTTCACCTGACAGGTTACGACCTTCCAATCGATGATATTAAGAACTTTCGCCAATTGCACTCAAAAACACCCGGGCACCCGGAATATGGTTATGCTCCTGGTATTGAAACGACGACAGGCCCCCTAGGACAAGGCATCGCTAATGCAGTTGGGATGGCACTCGCTGAAAAAGTAATGTCAGCACAATTTAACCGTGATGAACATAAGATCGTTGATCATTTCACGTATGTTTTTGCCGGTGACGGTTGCTTGATGGAAGGTATCTCTCACGAGGTCTGTTCGCTGGCGGGTACGTTAAATCTTGGTAAATTAATTTGCTATTACGATGATAACGGTATTTCAATCGACGGGGACGTGGTTGGATGGTTTGCAGATGACACGCCTAAGCGTTTTGAATCCTACGGGTGGCAGGTCGTTTCTGGCGTCGATGGACACGATGCTCAAGCAATAATAGAGGCGACTGAAAAGGCAAGGGCTGAGACAAATAAGCCTACTTTAATTTGTTGTAAAACTGTAATAGGCAAGGGTGCGCCCAACAAGCAAGGTGGGCATAAAGTCCACGGCGAGCCATTAGGCGCCGAAGAAATCGCCGCTGCACGCGAAGCGATGGGTTGGAATCATCCGCCGTTTGAAATTCCAGAGGATGTTTATGCTGGTTGGGACGCCAAAGAAAAAGGGGCTAAGCTTGAGGCGAGCTGGGATGAAAAATTTGAAGCATATGCTAGTGCACACCCTGAAGCTGCTGCAGAGTTTACGCGTCGAATGTCGGGTGAGTTACCTGCAAATTGGGAGCAAGCGGCAAGTGATGCGATTAAAGACATTGCAGGTCAAGCATTAACACAAGCAACACGCGCCTCGTCTAAAACGGCCCTAAATGCGTTTGGGCCGCTGTTGCCGGAATTTTTAGGGGGGTCTGCAGATCTTACACCTTCAAATAATACATTTTTTGCTGGCAGCAAGTACATCAATTCAAATCACGGAACAGACCAAGACTTTAGTGGAAACTATATCTCCTATGGTGTGCGTGAGTTTGGAATGAGTGCGATTATGAATGGCGTCACGCTACACGGCGGGCTAATGCCCTACGGTGCGACTTTCTTGATGTTCTCAGAGTACGCCAGAAATGCGTTGCGCATGGCGGCGCTGATGAAAATTCGCAGTATTTTTGTCTACACGCACGATTCTATCGGTTTGGGTGAAGATGGCCCAACACATCAAGCGGTTGAGCAAATCCCAACGCTGCGTATGATTCCTAATATGAATGTTTGGAGAGCGTGTGATGCGGTTGAGTCAGCGGTTTCTTGGAAGTCTGCAATTGAAGCAAAAGATCAGCCTTCATGCCTCATCTTCTCACGTCAGAGCCTGCCCCATGTAGCGCGAGATGCAAACACGTTAGCCAACGTTAGCAAGGGTGGTTATATCCTTAAAGATACCGATGGTCAGCCTGACGTCATCGTGATTGCAACGGGGTCTGAAGTGCAGCTTGCTTTAGCTGCCGCTGAGCAATCGGATAAGCAGGTGCGTGTGGTTTCTATGCCATCAACAACGGAGTTTGATAAGCAGGATGCAAGCTACAAAGAGTCCGTGTTGCCAGCCAACGTGACGGCGCGTGTGGCTGTTGAGGCTGCAATAATGGACGGTTGGTACAAGTACGTCGGTATTAATGGTGCCATGGTGGGTATGACGACCTTTGGTGAGTCAGCGCCGGCACCTGAGTTGTTTGAGTACTTTGGTATAACGACAGAGGCTGTCGTAAAAGCAATTGATAGCGTTGCTTAGTCTAGTGTTTCGTTAAACGCATATTCATTTTAGATATATCGAGCCTGCCAAGTTCTAACCCATATTGGCAGGCTCAAACCCGTAGGTTACCTCGCTACATCCTCTTCACGGTGCTACTAACACCGCTCTCTTGCTGCCCTCTTTCTCTGCTCTAAAACGACTCCCGACTGTTCTACACCTTCATATTTAGGTTGGTATTTGTGCTGGCTTATAGTCTATTTTTAAAAATGGCTCATTGATATAGCTAGCTAATGGCGATTTTATAGTTAGTATACTTTTAAAAAATAAAATGCAAAACCTTTAGTGTAGAAATTTCTGGTTTTCTATTGGTTTAAAAATCAAACAAAAAGTTAATTACAAGCAAAATAAACATATATATTGGTCAGATTATAGCAAAATAATATTGATAATCTGTAATGGTCAGTATAACCTGTACACAAGATTAACAATGAAATGATGTGTTTTTGAAGTAGACTGAGGTCGTTTTGACACTTAAGTATTTGTTATGTGGTTGATTTTTAGGGAGTTAGTGGCTCAATTATATCGATAATAATAATAACTATATGAAATTAAGTTATTCATTTTTCAAAGAGTGCTGTATCCACCACAATTAGTTTCTAAATCGTTGCTTTGTTTAACAAGGTAGGGCGGTAGCGTGTTTTTGATCGAGCTTTGGGAGAGGTTTGATGGTATTTGGTAATAATGAAAGTAAGAGCTGGTTTGTAGTCACCAGCAAGCCCCGGCAGGATGCCTACGCTGAAGAGCAGCTCAACAGCCAAGGCTACAATACCTACAGACCCATCGCTGTAAGGGAGCAGCGCCGCCGAGGCAAATTGGTCAAAGTCACCGAGTCTTTATTTCCTCGTTATATGTTTATTGAGTTAGATGTCGAGCGAGACAATTGGTCCCCTATTCGCTCAACTTATGGTGTGTCTGGCTTTGTCCAGTTCGGTGGTATGCCGATGAGCGTACCGGAGAGCTTGGTTGAAAATTTACGCCACCGCGAGGCGCAGTACCAGGGTAGGGCGATTGATCTGGATCGTTTTCACAAGGGCGATGTTGTCGTGATTAAGAGTGGTCCGTTTGAAGGGCTCAATGCAGTGTTTGAGCGTTATAACGGTGAAGAGCGGGCTATTTTGCTAATGAATATATTGCATGAGCAGGCGAAAGTTGCGGTATCGCCGGTTGATATTTATAAAACGGCTTAGTTTCATAAGCTAGCAAAATAATTTCCAATAGAGCCTCACACAGCTGCAGGCTCGAAAACAGACACTTTCAGTTTTTAAGTCAGATGCTATAAAAACATGGCAGGGCGGTAGCGTGCCCTCAATCAATCAAAATAACTCTTATGAATACACAAAATATAACCATCGCAGTGATCGGTCTGGGGTATGTGGGTTTACCGCTAGCAGTTGAGTTTGGTAAAAAAATTCCAACTATTGGGTTTGACGTTAACAGCACGAGGATCTCGGACTTAAAAGCTGGTAACGATCACACGCTAGAAGTTGAGCCAGAGGAGCTTTCTCAGGCGGAGTTACTAAGCTTTACCGACGAGTTGAACGACTTGCAAGGTGCAAATGTTTATATCGTGACCGTACCGACACCCATCAACAAAAACAAACAGCCCGACTTGACGCCTCTAATCAAAGCTAGTGAAGGAATTGGCAAGGTTATTAATCGTGGAGATACGGTTATATATGAGTCCACTGTTTACCCCGGTGCGACTGAAGAAGATTGTATCCCTGTAATCGAGAAAGCATCAGGCCTTATCTTTAACAAAGACTTTTTTGCAGGGTATTCGCCTGAGCGTATTAACCCGGGTGATAAAGAACACAGAGTAACTACAATCAAAAAGGTAACGTCTGGATCCACTCCGGAAGTTGCAGACTTTGTTGATGATCTATACCTCACAATCATCACCGCGGGAACACATAAAGCCAAAAGTATTAAA
>ENA-ORXT01000491-ORXT01000491.1-marine-metagenome-genome-assembly--contig:-NODE-491-length-62718-cov-4.831277_pt1 | contig 62718 bp, 66 predicted proteins | sample MGYA00237868_ERZ511482 | MGnify/ENA metagenome assembly ERZ511482 | reverse complement strand
AGAATGCTTTTACCGCCATCGCGACTCTTGGCCAGTCCTCATCGCGTATCTTTCCAGTTCTGATGTCACTAAGCGGAACACGGCCATTAGACGCAAACATCCTGAGAATTAGTTGCTCGGCTGGCATTTCCATACTAAAAATAACAACTGGTTTCTCATTAAGCGCCACGTGCTCGGCAATATTCATCGAAAAAGTTGTCTTACCCATGGCAGGTCGTCCTGCGACGATAATCAGATCACCTTCATTGAGGCCAGAGGTTTTTTCATCGAGCTCAGTGTATCCGGTGGCTGTTCCTGTAATGTTGCCATCCGTTTCTGCCAGGCGCTGAATTTGATCGAGACTGTCTTTTAGTAACTGTTTGATTGGCTTGAAAGCTTGTTGCCGTGAACCTTGCTCGGCAATTTTAAACACGCGTTGTTCAGCCTCGTCTAATAAAGACTTACTGTCACGATCACCACTGTTAAAGGCTAAATCAGAAATATCGGTGCCTACACTAATCAACTGCCGTAAAACCGACTTTTCCCGCACAATATCTGCATAGGCTCTTATATTTGCTGCACTGGGAGTGTCCTTGGCCAATGTTCCCAAATAACTGGTTCCACCGGCATTGTCGAGTTCATCGCGTTGCTTTAGCCATTCTGATAGTGTTATCCAATCTAATGGCTGGCTTTCTTCAGCAAGTTGTGCAATCGAGCGAAAAATCAAACGATGATCTTTTCGATAGAAATCCTCTTCCGAGACTCTGTCTGCGATGATATCCCATGCCCGATTATCCAACATAAGGCCACCGAGCACAGATTGCTCGGCATCGATTGAATGAGGTGGGATCCTGAGCGATTCAAAACTGTCAGTCGACATAAGTCTAAGTAACCTGGGTTAGCCTTCACGAAAAATAACAAAGCTTTTTCTAACGTAAGGGCTTTTTTTATAGCGCCGTTTAATTTTATCGTTAACGGCAATTGCTTCGGCCCGAGTGTAGGGGCCAAGTCTTACTAGATAGAGCGGATTGCCGCGTTGGAGAGTTTGTACAATAAACGAGGAGTAGCCATCGAGTGCGAACTTATTCATCACTTTTTTTGCTTCGGTTAAGCTAGTCGTTGCAACGACCTGCACACCAAAACCAGAAAAATCATCTTTAAATAGGTTGATGTTGCTAATGGGTGAGGTGATGGTTTTTGTCGAAAAACCATAGAAATTATTTTTTTGTAAGTACTTATAACCCAGTCCAATTAAAACCAGTGTAACCAGCAGCAGTAGGATGGTTTTAATACTGATTCCTTTTTGTTTTGAGAGTGGGGAGATTGGCTTATGGCGTATTGGCATGTGGCAGCTTCCATATTTATGATTATCGTCGACGCATCCGATGCACGGCTATTCACACATGATAATACATGCCCAGATAAACGTATACCGTATGTCAAATTAGTGACAATCTAAAAATAGGCGCTGCGTCTTGCAGCGTTGAAAGCTACGCGCCAAGCGTACCCATTTAGAGTGATCTAAGTGGGCACGGTGCGTTGAAGGGGGCGGACGTTGTAGCGGTCTAACTTAGGTTCATGATCAGCATAATGAAACCAAATAGCGTGAGCGCTAGACCACTGCCAATAATCATGATCCGAGACAGCATAGGGCTTTCTTCAGGCTCATCGGTCATCATCATGACGTTTTCATAGGCTTCTTGATTGACCGTTTTATTAGTGTCACGGTTGAAGTATTTATTATAGGAGCTGAAATCTAGGCTGAATTTCTCACTTTCTTTAAGGTGAGATAGCGTGTCAATCAGCGGCAATTCACGCTTGTGAATTGGGTTGATGGATTTGATTTGCTTATCCTCACCTAAAATACTCACACCAGAAACCGTTCGGGCATACCCTGTTTCATCGGTGATGTGATAGATCAACATCCCTTTTTTGGAGGAATGAATTTGGTGCTCAATTTTATTTAAAGTAAAGGTCTTGATCATTATCAGGACGTCCGCGTTATGATTATTGTTAATTGTGCGACTTACTAACCTTTATAAGGTGTCCACATTGTAACGCCTGATTAAAAAATGAGGAATCATCATCCGATGAGCGCAATGAAATCGCTACAGCTTTAATAAAAAATTGACGGTTTCAACGCCAGTAATATCACCAAGCTTTTTTTGAATCGAGGTGATTTGGTTTTGCTCAATTGGGTGGCTAAGGCTCAGTTCCAATTCGATGTTTCCATCTAAATAATGAATGAGTATAAATTTAACCACATCGGCAGCGCCTTGCTCCAACAATATAGGATTAATAAATTGTAAAAGCGTTTGCCTATCGGGTAAGTGTTTTGAAGGCGCAGCGGTTTCATCATCTTCAGGGTCGATATGAATCATGATATCACTCACCTCATCGTACTCATCTTTTAGCTGACTCATTACTTGTTCAGCAATATGATGCCCCTCAGAGACGCTAATGTGAGGAGATACTTGAATGTGCACATCAACCAGTACATTTGAGCTCATCTTACGGGTGCGAAGCATGTGGGCATTTTCTACGCCTGGTACCTCACCAATAAGCAGCAGCATAGACTCAACTTTCTCACTTTCCCAGGCGGTATCGACCAGTTCCATGGTGCTGTCTAAGATTAACTTGGCGCCCATATAAAAAATCATAACAGACACAGCCATCGCTGCGAGTGCATCTAACCAAGGAACCCCAAAAATCACGCTAGCAATGACGCCAATTGCCACCATAACGGAGGAGATGGCATCGCTGCGGTGGTGAGCTGCATTGGCTTTGAGTAGGGAGGAGTTAATTTTTTTACCAACGCTATAGGTATAGCGATAGAGTCCCTCTTTACAAAGAATGCCAAAAAACGCTAGGCCAATCGCGAGTATTCCGGGTTGTAGCAGTTTCTCGGGGTGCTGTAAGCGGTCTACCGCATCAAGCGCAATGCCCACGCCCACCGCGCCTAACGCTAGCCCTAAAACAACCGTTGCAATCGTTTCAATACGCTCATGCCCATAGGGGTGATCTTCATCGGCGCCTTTACTGGCCATCTTTGCCGCAATCAATACAACAAAATCAGTGATTAAATCAGAGAGTGTGTGAAATCCGTCGGCAATTAATGCTTGAGACTGAGCTAAAAAACCACCGGCAATTTGGGCAATGGCTAAGATGACATTGACCGCTGCGCCAACTAACGTTACCTTGCGCGTGGCTCGGTAGCGTCTAATGCTTTTGTCTTCCTGATTCAAGCAGCTTCTTCCGGTGTAACTGCGGTAATTGTCAGTGCGTGCAGCTCGCCTGAGGCAATAGCCGAATTGACCGCAGCGTAAACAAGCTGATGGCGCTTTACCTTATTCAAGCCCGCAAAATCAGTGCTAATGACCGTTGTTTCGTACTTGTAGCCATCTCCTGAAACACTGACTTTAGAGCCGGTTATGGCGTCGGTGATTAGTTTTTCTACCGCTTCGTTACTAATACTCATGTGTTGTTCCTGATTTGGCGACTTATGGTTATGAATTGACGGCATATTATAGCTTTTTTGGCGGTGGCGTATAATACTAATCACCATTGCAATTTAGCCGGATAGTCAAATGGACCCTAACCTACAAGCGCTTGCTAATAAAGTAAGCGAAACGTGCCCCAAGTTTTGCGCTGCACTAACGCGCGATGAGGTGGAAAAATTTGTCGCATTCACTCGTAGTAAAGAGGTGGGGGTTAACGAAGTTCTGTGTGAGCTTGGTACAATTAGTGATGAGTTTTACTTGGTTGTCGGCGGTGAGATTGTTTTGTACCGAGAGGAGCTGGGCACAGAAATAGAAATCGGGCGCTTAGGCCCAGGAACACTCACTGGCCACATGTCATTTTTTGATCGTGAGCCCAGAACTGTGCGTCTACGAGGATCAAATGACGGGGCGGAACTGTTAGGGGTCACGAGACCGATGTACAAGCGACTGTGTATTGAGCACCCTTACATAAGCGTCAACTTAGTGGAGTTTGTGGTATTGAGCTTAGACAGCCTATTACGTTCTACGAGCCATGAGGTGTCGACGTTGTATCAAAAGCTAAACTCACTGGATTGAACGATCTATCTCAAACTTAGTCAGATTTCTTAGTTTTTTCAATCGGGTTCTATTTAATGTGGGTTGATATCCTATACGTCCTATTATGGATAGTTACCGTATCAGCAGTGATCTTTACGTTTCTACTGGCTAGACGCATCCGTAGGTATTCTGATGTGCCCGTTGAGCGACTGTTTGTCATGACCTTTGCGTTACTGTTTGCCATTGCGATGTTGTTTTTTTTCATGAGTAAACAACTGGACAATACAGATGAGAATGGCGTGAGTGGTGTTTCAAAAATGGAGCACTACGACTTTGTAAAGCAAGTGTATCCGCCCTTGATCAGCATGCAAAACAAGCTGAGCCATCAAATTAAGCAGTTAAATGATTTACAAAAACAAATACTAACGCTTCGATCCGCCCACCCGCAGCAAGCAGACCGTTTGCAGTTCGCTTACAAGCAATGGCTCAATGAGCGAAAAGATCTGAGTCAGCTTAAGCTTAAACTCGATAGAAGCGTGCGAAGTGCGTGGATTCAACATAAAACGCAGGATAAAAAAGCGATTGCCTCTGAGTTTAATCGACAGGCCGTCGACTGGGAGAAAATCATTAGAGATAGACTTGCCCAGCTGCAAGATAGCCAGCTCAAAGTGAACAACGCTATGCTCGATAACGTGATGCTGCAAAACCGCAACCTCTCACGCCTACGACGAGGGAAAAATGCAAATTTTGCAACCAGCGGCGCGGTATTTAAGTCAGCGTTTACCCCCGAGACGAGCACAAGTTTACTAAATTACTTTAATGAAGTGTCGCCTGATTTGGCGCAAACGTTTGACGCAATGGGTGATGAGATCAATATTGCCAGTCAGCGTGGGCGAGAGGTCAGAAACTACGCCTTGGAAAATCCAGACCTTCAACCCACTTTAAATAAGGTCATGACAAACTGGTTGCAGCTTGAAAACAAATCTATCTATTATCGTGATCAAGTTTTACATGCCATCCAGGGGAATTATCTTGCTGTGATATTAGGCACCAATAAGCGTGACAATCAGCTGCTGCGATTAAATAAAACGCTTAAGAGTAAAATTCCCGCGCTGTATGCTGAAATCAAAAAATCACGTACCTCACTCGAAAAAAGTTATAAAACAGGCCCGCGTTAACGGCTGTTATGGAGAATAAAAATATGTTGATATCAAATCTTGAGATAATTCCCGACCGTAAAGTGATCAAACACTTAGGTTTAGTGCAGGGCAGCTCAGTACGGGCAAAGCATGTGGGCAGGGACATTATGGCTAGCATCAAGAACCTATTTGGTGGTGAGCTTGTAGGTTACACCGAGCTATTATCCGAATCGCGCGAGGAGGCAATGGAGCGGCTGGTTCAACAAGCTGAAGCGGTCGGTGCTAACGCGGTGCTTAACGTGCGGTTCTCTACCTCCAGTGTGGCTCAAGGCGCTGCTGAAATTTACGTTTACGGAACTGGGGTGGTGCTGGAGTAGCCATTATGAGTTATCAAATTCTCCTGTTTCTATTGTTATTAGTAGTCGGCTATTTCGTTGGTTCTTATTTAGAGCGCAAACACTATCGTTCTATCAAGCTGCGCGAAGCTGAGTTAAATAAACTGCCTGCAATCGCCAGTAAACTGTTGCCACCAGATGCTATGTTATTTGAGCAGCGTCTAGTCATGGGCAATGTGACCATCTCTGTTGATTACTTCAAACGGTTCTTGGCGACATTGCACAACTTTTTTGGTGGGAGCTTGACGTCTTACGAGACGCTGCTTGACCGGGCGCGTCGTGAAGCACTCATTCGCATGAAGGTTGAAGCGGATGAGCTTAATGCCAGCCTTGTGCTTAATGTCAAATATGAGACGGCGTCTATCTATAAAGGTGGCGGTAGTAGTGTCGGTTCGGTTGAGGTATTGGCATACGGGACGGCATTGATTCCAAAGTCAGCCGTGCTATGAAGTATGAAAATCCACCTATTCCAGAAGGAATCAATACCAGCAAGGTTCATCCGCTAAAGACGTTTCTCACACTATTGGTGGGATTGCTAGTGGTGCTGATGCTAAGCGCATGGGTATTAGGGCTTAGTGGTGGGTATCTGGCCAGTAAAATCCCTTATTTACAAGAAAAACGACTAGCTCAAGCGTATGCTGAGGATGCCGCGCCTGTCACTGAGCTGTCAGCGTATCTTCAGTCACTAGCAGATAAGGTCAGCGCTAGGATGCAGTTAGCACCTGAAATGATCATCACAGTGCACTACGTGCCAGAGCCGATAGACAATGCCTTTGCCACAATCGGCGGAAATGTTTTTCTTTATAAAGGCTTGTTGGAAAGGCTACCGAATGAAAATGCCCTAGCCATGTTGATCGCTCACGAAATAGGGCATGTTAGGTATCGCGACCCTATTGTTTCTCTTGGGCAGGGAGCCGCCATTTCTACAGGCATGATGCTATTGCTTGGCAGTACAGAGACAGGAATTCTAGGCAGTGCAGGCCTATTAACGCAGATGCAGTTTGGGCGAGATATGGAAAGTCGTTCCGATGAGGCAGGGCTTGACGCGGTTGAGCAACTTTATGGCCATGTAAACGGCGCGCTTGCTTTATATGATGTGCTAGATTCAATTAGCAGTGCCAACTCCCTTGAGCCGCCGCCGTTCTTTTCAACTCATCCTTCAAGTGACGCGCGACTTGACGATTTATCAGCACTCATTGCCGCGCGCCAATGGCGTGTGGACGGCACAATAACGCAATTACCAAAACAATTTTCCGTATGGTTGTCAGAGAGTTAGCCGGATCTTATCAAATTTGGCTTAAGACGGGGTTAGCAAGGTGCTCACAATAGCCATTGATCGTTTTTATAGCTTTATTACGTCCGCTTCATCGAAATTGCATGTTAGAAAAGAGTCTTCTGTGGGATAGTTAATTCACGGGCAAGGTTGAGCTAAAAAGTTCAAACCGTTTGTCTTAAATAATAACATTCCATACAGGAAGACGAAATGACACACGCTATCCCCCAAGCGTTCAATAGTGCCCAAACCGCTCAGGCACTCACGACTATTACGTCAATACTTCATTCTACACGCTGCCAAGAGAGACAAAACGGCCGCTAGTTCCCGACTTTTGTTGTTAGCCCCCTAGAGTTCCAAGTGGACTCATTTATGCAAAGAAACCCCTCTTTGTGTAGCCTTTGAGCCAAGCCTTTACGGGTTTGGCTTTTTTAATGCCTATTACAAATCTCCTGCGGTAATTGGGTCTATGGATAAGGCATGTGCTAGTATCTGATTTAATGGCAAATCTGCCGATTTACTAGCTAAAGTGAGGCCTCTGTGTACCAATTTATAGACAGTCAAGACAGCTTGACTGAATTTGTTAATAACATCCGCTCCTGCGAATGGATTGTTATTGACACAGAGTTCATTAGAGAGAAAACCTACTATCCTCAGCTGTGCCTGATCCAGATAGCGGCCGGCGAGCATTTAGCTTGTATCGATCCCATTGCACTAACCGACCTGTCCTCGCTTTATGCTGTGTTCAATGACCCTAGCGTTGTTAAAGTGTTTCATGCCTCACAGCAGGATTTGGAAATTTTATACTTTGGAAGCGGTCAAGTGCCTGCGCCCATTTTCGACACACAGCCAGCTGCGTCCATTTTGGGCATAGGTGAGCAGATCGGTTATGCAGGCTTGGTCGAAAGCTTGCTAGGCGTCAATTTGTCAAAAGCAGAATCACGCACCGATTGGTCAAGAAGGCCGCTCAGTCAGGCGCAATTAGACTATGCCATTGATGACGTGCGCTATCTCCAACAACTCTACCCAATTATCGTAGACAAGCTAAAACAGGGCGATCGACTGAGTTGGCCTGATCGTGATTTTAAACGATTAACCGACCCCGCAACCTATCAGCTCAATGCGCATACGCGCTGGCAAAAAGTTAAAGGTTTGCAAAATCTCAAACCACAGCAGCTGTCTATCTTAAGGGAGTTAGCCGCATGGCGTGAGCAAGAAGCGTCAGAACGCAATCGGCCGAGGCGTTGGATTATTGGCGATGAAGTGCTGATCGATCTGGCCAAAATTCAGCCCGCTGATGTGAATGCCATCGCTGAAATAAGAGGCGTCAATGCCGATCAGGCTAAGCGGTACGGGTTACATTGGCTGTCTTGTATTAAAATGGGTCGAGATGCACCTAAAGAAACTTGGCCGGTCATGAAGCGTCAACAAAAACCAAGCCTTGAAATCGATGCTTTGGCTGAGATTTTGATGTTGGTGATTCGATTAGAAGCTGAGAAACAAGGCATCACCGCCTCGGCTATCGCTAGTAAAAAGCAAGTTGTGTCGATGCTGCAAGAAGATAGAGACACGTTGTCTGATGATTGGCGCGGTGGATTGGTCAATGATGTGATGATGCAAGTGCGCAAAGGTGAATTAGTGGTAGGTACAGTAGACGGTAAAGCACAGCTTATCAGTCGATCATAATTCATATAGTTAACGTTAAATTTTAGAGTCAGGTATGTCAGGAAATACATTCGGAAAATTATTCACAGTAACGTCATTTGGCGAAAGTCATGGTTTAGCGATTGGCTGCATCGTCGATGGTTGTCCGCCGGGTATGGCGCTAGTTGAGGAAGATATTCAAGGGGATTTAGATAGGCGAAAGCCAGGTACTAGTCGCCACACCACGCAGCGTCGCGAACCTGACACGGTGCAAATACTCTCGGGTGTTTTTGAAGGTAAAACAACTGGCGCGCCGATTGCTTTGCTCATCCAAAATGTGGACCAGCGTTCTAAAGATTATTCTAATATATTGGACCGTTTTCGGCCGGGGCATGCTGACTATACGTATTATAAAAAATATGGCTTTCGGGATTATCGCGGCGGTGGGCGCTCTTCTGCGCGTGAGACGGCGGTGCGTGTGGCGGCAGGTAGCATTGCTAAAAAGTATTTATTGGAGCGCTGCGGCGTGACGGTACGCGGTTATTTGTCGCAGCTTGGCCCTATTAAAGCTGAAAAGTTTGACTGGGATGAAATTGAGCGCAACCCGTTTTTCTGTCCAGACGCGGATAAAGTGCCTGAAATGGAGGCCTATATGGACGCTCTGCGTAAAGAAGGTAATTCTATTGGGGCTAAAATTTCAGCGATTGCTACGGGCGTGCCAGTAGGCTTAGGTGAGCCGGTGTTTGATCGGTTAGATGCCGATTTGGCGCTGGCGATGATGAGCATTAACGCGGCCAAAGGCGTGGAAATTGGTGCAGGGTTTGATTGCGTGACACAAAAAGGCACAGAACATCGTGATGAAATAACGATTGATGGCTTTTTAAGTAATCATGCCGGTGGTGTGCTGGGCGGGATTTCATCTGGCCAAGATATTATTGTACATACTGCGTTTAAGCCGACCTCGAGCATGCGCCTACCCGGTCAGACCATTGGGATGGATGGCGAGCCAAAGGAGGTGATTACTAAAGGACGACACGACCCTTGTGTCGGTATCCGCGCCACACCTATTTGTGAGGCGATGTTAGCCTTAACGCTGATGGATCACTTACTAAGGCATCGTGCGCAAAATGCAGACGTTGTGACTGATTTAAAGGACATACCCGCACAAGCATGAGGTGAAAGATGAGCAAGGTTTTCCCACGGCACTGCAAAGCAAATCCACCCATTGCCGCCTCAGGCAGTGGGGTCTACATTACCGATAGCGCAGGCAAGCAATATATTGACGCGTCGGGTGGGGCGGCGGTGTCTTGTTTGGGGCATGGTGACAGTGAAATTATCCAAGCGATACAAGCACAGCTTGCGAATATCGAATTTGCACACACGGGGTTTTTCACTAGTCAGGCGGCAGAAGATCTTGCTGAATTACTAGTAAAGCAGGCTCCGGGTGTATTAGATCGGGTTTACTTTGTCTCTGGTGGGTCAGAGGCGGTTGAGGCGGCGCTAAAACTTGCGAGGCAGTACTATGTTGAAATAGGCCAACCTCAGCGGCACCACGTCATTAGCCGATTACAGTCTTATCACGGTAATACTTTAGCTGCACTGGCTGTCGGTGGAAACCTTTGGCGACGTGAACCGTTTACTCCCCTTATGCTCGACACCTCACACATCTCACCTTGCTATGCCTACCGCGGCAAGCGGGCAGATGAGTCAGACGTTGACTACGGTCTGCGCGTCGCCAATGAGCTTGAGGTTGAAATTAAGCGTTTGGGTGAAGATAAGGTGATGGCCTTTGTTGCCGAACCCGTAGTGGGGGCGACCATGGGATCGGTGCCGGCGGTTGAGGGTTACTTTAAACGCATTCGCGAAATATGTGACACTTACGGCGTATTACTGATTCTTGATGAAGTGATGTGTGGAATGGGGCGTACCGGCAGTTTGTTTGCCTATGAGCAAGAAGGCATTGAACCGGATATTTTGACTATTGCTAAAGGGTTAGGGGCAGGTTACCAGCCGATTGGCGCAACTTTATGTACCGATAAAATCTATCAGGCAATTGAGCAGGGCTCCGGTTTTTTCCAGCACGGTCACACCTATGTGGGGCACCCCGTTGCCTGCGCGGCGGGTAATGCTGTGGTCAATGCCATTATAAACCGTGGACTGTTGGGTCAGGTTAACGTGCAAGGTGAAAAGCTCAAGCAGCGTTTGGTTGAGCAGTTTGGCGAGCACCCTTACATCGGTGACATTCGTGGAAGGGGTTTGTTTTTGGGTTTAGAAATTGTCAGTGACCGCGCAAGCAAAGTGCCATTTTCGGCAGGCTTAAGCTTACATAAGCGCTTTAAGCAAGCGGCGTTTGAGGCAGGTTTAGTGTGTTACCCAATGGGCGGAACCATTGACGGTAAAAACGGCGACCACGTATTATTGGCACCACCATTTATTATTAACGACGATCACATCGATGAGATTGTGAGCAAGCTAGACCGCGCGCTTAACGTGACTTTAGCGGTCGTTTAACGCTTCACTAAGCTTTAGTAAGGCTCCACATCTTAGTGTAGAGCCTGTGTAAAGCACTGCCCTATTAAGCCGCAACGCCTTTAATGACGGCATCGCGCGCGGCAATTGTCTTGGCCCAGCGCAATACATTTTTATATGACGCGGTGTCTAAAAACTCAGAAGCCCCCTCATAAGTATCGCCCGTCGCTAGACGCCCATACCAAGCCCAAATGGCAATATCGGCAATAGAATAACCACTGTCAACCATATACTCATGCTCTGCTAAATGGCGATCAAGCACGTCTAGCTGGCGCTTAGTTTCCATGGCGTAGCGGTCAATGGGGTATTCCATTGGGTAAGGGGCGTAGCTGTAAAAATGTCCAAAGCCACCACCCACAAACGATGCGCCGCTTTCTTGCCAAAATAACCAAGACAAACACTGCGTTTGATCGTTAAGCTTCTCGGGCCAAAAAGCGCCGAACTTGTTTGCAAGGTAATGCAAAATCGCACAAGACTCAAAAATTGACTCTGGCTCATCGCCTGATCTATCTAGCAGTACTGGGATTTTAGAGTTAGGGTTGAGTTTAGTAAACTCAGAACCAAACTGGTCACCCTTACCAATATCGATGACATGCACATCATAGGCAGCCTCTGTTTTACCTAGCGCCAACAGTTCTTCTAACATCACCGTGACTTTAATGCCGTTAGGCGTGCCTAGTGAGTAAAGCTGTAAGTCTTTATCGCCGGTTGGCAATATGGCCTCGTGAGTTGCCCCTGCAATAGGGCGATTAAGACCGGCCCATTTTCCGCCGTTATCTTTGTCCCAAACCCAGACTTTAGGTGGGGTATAGTCGCTATTGCTCATGGTGTTTGCCTCAAGTTGAGATTATTTGTTGTGAAGTGTATTTCATTGTAGCAAATACGAATACGTCGATGCTTTAGATTCAAACCAAATCGTGGCTATAATACCCGCTTTTACCGATGCCAGAGAAATCTATGAAGGCTCACTCTAACGCTAGCCTGCCCGTCTTTCCAGAGGACTGCGCGTCACTGCTAAAAAAATACCTAACCCAATCTATTTGGGAGGCGTTGGCGGATAAAACGACCGCGACGGGCTTTAGCTTTACGCAGGCAATTCGTTCTGGGGTTGAGCAAACAGACAGCGGGGTCGGGGTTTATGCTGGGGATGAGGAGAGTTATTCTCTGTTTGCCCCATTATTAATGCCCATTATCGAAAAGTACCATGGCAGTGCAGGGCTGCATCCGGCAACGGATTTTTCGGTGGAAGGGCTGCCTGAGGTTACGTCTGCAGCGGCGTCCCGCATCCTATCTACTAGGGTTCGTGTTGGCAGAAACCTAGCAGGCTTTCCCATGGGCGCGGCGATAACGAGCCAGCAGCGATTGGATGTTGAAACGCAAATAGTCGATGCATTGGCTCATTTACCTGCCTCTATTCAAGGTAAATACCATTCGCTAGCGGCTATGCCGGATGCGTTAAAAAAGGATTTAGTGAGCCGTCATCTATTGTTTAAAAGTGAAGATAGATTTATGCGTTCCGGCAACCTGATGCGCGATTGGCCGTCGGGGCGGGGATTGTTTTTATCACACGATGAGTCGTTCAGCGCTTGGATTAATGAGGAGGATCAGTTACGTATTATCGCCTTACAATCAGGGGGTGACGTTAAGGCGGTATTTTCATTACTAGCAGAAGGCGTGACGGCCTTATCTAAACACCTAGCATTTTTATCGAGCGAGGCGCTAGGGTATTTGGCAAGTTGCCCTACCAATTTAGGTACTTCAATGCGGGCAAGTGTGCACATAAGGTTGCCTTTTCTGAGTCAGGATGAAGCTGCGTTAAAGCGCCAAGCCGAGGCTTTAGGGTTACAGGTACGGGGCCTACATGGTGAGCACTCTGCCAGTGAGGGGGCCACTTATGACATGAGTAATCGCATGCGCTTAGGTGTAACCGAGGCGCAGTCAGTGACGCATCTCATTAACGGTATTAACGAGATGGCAGCGACAGATGAAAGAGGGTCTGCCTAGTGGATCAGCTCAGTGCAATGCGTGCATTTGTCAGGGTTGCTGAAACCCGAAGTTTCTCTGGCGCGGCGCGCAGTACCGGCACGACGCAGGCGACGATTAGTAAACGCATCGCGGCACTTGAAGAAATGCTTGGCGTTAAACTCCTCATTCGCAGCAGTCGAGAGCAGGCATTAACCGAAGCGGGGCAGGACTATTTTAATCACTGTGTGCCCATTCTTGATGCGGTGGATGAGGCTGAAAATATTGCGAGAAGCAATACCAATAAACCGCGCGGTCTAATTCGCGTGACGGCTTCGGCTGACTTTGGGCGCTCAATACTGCTGCCGTTGCTGCGAGAGTTTATGCAGCGCTATCCAGATATCGGCATTGACTTGGTACTGAGTAATTACCCGCTTGATTTGATCGCAGGGGGAATTGACGTTGCCATTCGTGCGGGGCACTTTGAAGACAGCTCCCTCATTGCAAAGCCGCTAGGCAGTATGCCGCTGTGCCTTGTGGCATCACCGGCATATTTAGAACAATATGGCCGACCTGAACACCCCAATGACTTAGTGAACCATGAATGCCCACTCTATTCACCGGCTGACAACCCGCGTCGTTGGCACTTCAAAGACAAAGGAAAGACCATCAGTGTGATCATTGATGGCCGTTTCCAGTGTGACGACGGTGACATTATTTTAGATATGGTGCTGTCAGGCAAGGGTGTGACACGCTTGCCTTATTGGCTAGTGCATGAGCAATTAAACAGCGGTACATTAGAGCTCTTGTTAGCTGATCACGCGATGCCTTCAGGGGATATCAAAATGATTTATCCAGATCGCAAACACTTGCCGCTAAAGACCCGCTATTTTCTTGATTTTATGGCTGAAAAAACCCAATCTCACCCAGGGTTTGATTGCCTTTAAAAGGGCAAAAGCCCTTTCGCTGCCAGTATTTCAGCTTGGCTAATAGCGAAATTATCATCAGTGTCGACTAGGCGAAATTGATTAATTGCGTGCGTGTTAAATTCCCAGCGGGTTATCACTTTATTGCTATTGAGGTCTAACTCTTTAAATGCGGCTGCTGTAGTGGGCAGTTTCGATTCCGGATCAAGCAATTTGATCTGTGTGCTTCTAGCGTTAAATAACGCATCGAACTCATCGAGCGTTAGTACATCGTTAGCATTTTTGTCAGTGAGGTCAAACACCTGTTTCCAGCGCGCCTCAACTTCAGTGATTTCAATTTGTTGATTTTTATTGATATCAAGCAGCCGGATGATCGATTTGGCAATAAACGTTTGGGTAAAATCAGCCGCCGCGTAGCTTGATTGCAGAGTAGTTAGTATGAGTGCGGATGATAGTGCAAGGGTAATTATTTTCATGATTATTATACCTCATTAATGATAAACCTTAGTAGCGATAGCGCGTATAAGGTTCTGACTTAACCGATTAACGTTTCGTCACACGACGATGATTGTTGAATACACCTCACTGTTGACTAGCAATCAAGCGCTCAACCAGCTCAGCAAAACGTGCCTCATCTACATTGGCAAAGGCAAATCTTAAATATTGCTCTTGGCCTTCACCAAAAAATACCCCCGGTAGGCACAGTACTTCAAACTCCTCGACAAGGCGCTTAGCAACGGCTCGCGAATCAAGCTCAAACGGGTGCTTTACGTAAGCGAAATAAGCGCCAACGCTAAGCAATTGGTAGTTTAACTCTGGTGCTTCAAAGGCTTGTTTTAGGGCGACCGCGCGCAGGCTCATTGCTTGATATTTTTCAAGCTTCCACTCATGCAGGTGCTGTAAGCCGTAGGTGGCGGCAAGCTGACCTGTGTGGGAGGCGCATATTACTGCGCAATCTTGAATTTTGGCCAACTGCTCTTGTAACGGTCTGCCACTGACGATGGCCCCAACACGGTGACCGGTGAGTGCAAACACCTTAGAAAAGCTGTAGAGGTGTACAAAGGTCTCTCGCCAATCGTTATGTTGAAACAAGTTGTGCGGCGGCGTGTTTGGGTCGATGAAATCGCGGTAAGTCTCATCGACAATAAGCGCTAAATTATGCTGTTTGGCTAGTTGGTAAAACTGCTCAATGCATTCGGGGCTATAGGTCGCGCCGGTAGGGTTATTGGGCGAGACTAAGATAATAGCTTTGGTGCGGGTCGATAACAATCCAGCAACTTCAGCAGGGTCAGGAATGGCCGTGTCAGGGTTTAGGCTGAGATAGCGCGGCGTGATGCCCCTGATGGTTAACCACATCTGATGATTAAAATAACACGGTAGCGCGACAATCACTTCATCGCCCGTTTCACACAAAGCATCAATCACCGCGCAAAAGGCTTGATTGCAACCCGCGGTAATCATGGCGTCACTTGCATTAATATCTGCTTGATAGCGCTTACTAATGTCGGTTGCCAATGCACTGCGTAACGGCTCAATCCCCTCTAATGAAGTGTAGCCGGCGCCTTCACCCCGGCTAATAGCATCCCCAAGATAGTCACGTAGTGATTGGGCTGGGAGATATGCAGGGACCGCCTGACACATATCTATTAATGCCGGTGAGCTTGGATTTCTGATCCATGACCAAACTTCAGCAATCGGAGCGGCGGAGCATTGGGTGACGTGAGTGTTGGGTATCATGCGTTGTCCAATTTAGGTGGCCTGTTTTAGCCATAGTAATACATAAGCGGTTGGATAGGTTAAAGCGAAAGGGCCACACCGCCTAATGCAGCAACCAGCAAAACCCAAAGCACATTCCAGTGAAGTTTCAGCAGCAATAAACCCGAAATGGCAGCCAGAACCAAGACCCGCCAATCCAGTGTTATCAGCTCAGGTTGCCAAAGCGTCAAAGGGCCAGCCTTGGTCTCGCTGACCTTGCCAAACAAAACATGAAGTGCAAACCACAAAGATAGATTTAAAATAACGCCAACGACCGCTGCTGTAATCGCTGACAATGCACTTTTGAGTCGCCCTTGAGCACTCAGCCACTCAATATAAGGCGCGCAGGCAAAGATCCATAAAAAGCAGGGAATAAACGTCACCCACAAAGTAATTGCAGCGCCTGACAGCCCTAACCAAAAGCCGCCTTCTTTGTAACCTGCTAAAAAGCCTACAAATTCAGTGACTAAAATTAAAGGCCCCGGAGTGGTTTCAGCTAAACCGAGTCCATCCATCATCTCACCGGCACTTAACCAACCAAATTGTGAAACGACGTCTTGCGCCATGTAAGCCAGCACTGCATAAGCACCACCAAAGGTTACAACGGCAAGCTTTGAGAAAAATACTGACATTTCAACCAGAATATCGGTACCACCAAACAACCACAAAGCGAGTACCGGTAGCCACCAAACCGCTAGCCAAACTAAGCTGGTTTTTAGTGTGTTAGTAAACGAATCGGCTGGCAGTGGTTGAGCGGTCGTTATTGATGCATCCGGTTTGCTAAGAAAAAATCCATAAATGCCAACCGCCAAAACGAGCAGGGGATAAGGGAGTTGCAAGAAGAAGATACCAATGAACGCGAGTGCGGCAATAATGTAGTGTTCTCTACCATTAAGAGCCCGCTTGGACACCTTAATTAAGGCCTCAATAACGATCACTAATACGGCTGCTTTTATACCAAGAAAAATGGCGTGCATTAGTGGCACGTCACCATAGCTGACATAAATAAACCCAAGCGTCGCGATCACGACGGCACCCGGTAAAACAAACAGACCACCCGCGATCAGCCCGCCTACGACCCCATGCAATCGCCAGCCTGCGTAGGTTGCCAGCTGCATGGCTTCTGGACCTGGCAGCAACATGCAAAAGTTTAAGGCGTTGAGAAATTGCTTTTCACTCAACCAATGACGCTCTTGTACTACCATACGATGCATCAGTGCGATTTGGGCGGCAGGGCCACCAAAAGATAGGATGCCGATTTTCCACCAAACGGCTAATGCTTGAAGCAAAGAGGGTTGAGCCGTAAATGATGACTGGCTGTTTTCTGTGTGAATAATCATAAAGTGCTCTTAGGCGGCAGGCCAGTCATGTTGTTCAGAAGTGGCGTCGCGTGCCCAGCGATACATAGCGTCGTAAAGCACCATGCTGGCATCTAGTTGAGCGAGATCGTCACGATACATGCGTGAAAGGCCCAGCGATGCTGCCAGTAGGCCAGCCGCTTCAGGTGCTAAATTATGCTGGTTGGTATCGGCCGCTTTAACGATGGTTGCTAGATGCTGTAGTGCAGGGATGTTTAATTCAAACTCTTCTAGCATGGTGTCAAAAGTGCATTGATCACCGCGATGGCTCCAAAACACATCTTCGATATCAAACGGGATGGCGTTAAATTTCTTTGCAACAGGTATAACTGCAGATGCTGCAACAAATAGAAACTGTGCTTGAGGGTCAATGAATCGCCTGATCAACCAAGGGCAAGCGATGCGGTCAATCTTTGGACGTAAGCGAGTCACCCAAACGGTCTGCCCATCGTTATTTCGTGAAGGAATTTTGGCTTCTGGAACTAATGGTCCACCAGCGTCTCGCCATGCGTAATTGCCGCCTTGCAGGTTCTCTGTGCTAATGCCATGAGCACGTAGGACAGCCGCCGCGCCTTCGCTCAGCTTGAGTCCTTTTTGACAGATCACCACCACTTTTTTGTCTTGTAACGCAGGTACTAGCGTTTGCATCTGGTTAAAAGGGTGACGGATAGCCGTTGGAATTAAACGTGGGTCTTCATTGAAATCTTCATCGATACAAACATCAATAATAACAGGTGCATCGGGTGTGCCGATTAGGCGAGATAGTTGGGCAACAGTAATTTGTGTTGGTGATGGCATACGCATCCTCCCTGAGTTGCAGGTTAAAAATGGATGCGAAACTTGGGCTGACGCCTCACGGGGTATTCGCGCTCCCCATGAGAGTAAGATTGTCAGATGATAAGGCCGTTTGTCAAGGTGAAGCCTGAGTAGAGCTGCATCCGTACTTTCTTGCATGCCTTGTTAACTACTTGTTTAAGGTTATCACCGCTGATCGATGCGTTTATAAATGGTATCGTTAATAAAAATGTAGGAGGATATTTTTTTAATGATCAATCAAAGCAAGGTTATCGAGTTTTACGTTGACCCCATCAGTCCCTATGCTTGGCTGGCTTCCACTCGGTTAGATGAGATAGCCCAGCAAACAGGTGCACACATTGTTGTTAAGCCAATTCTTTTCGCAGGCTTGCTAAAAGCGCATGGCAATATTGGCCCAGCTGAAATTGAGGCTAAGCGGGTTTATACGTTTCGTGACGTAATGAGGCGAGCCAATGCATTGGATTTGGCATTTCAAGGCGTACCTAACCATCCCTTTAACCCACTGTTAGCACTACGCGTGTGCACGGTTTTTGAGGATATGGCCGATCGGCGCAACGTCGCCTTTGCACTACTAGATGCAGGCTGGCGGATAGGATTGGACATAGCGTCTGAGTCAATTGTGCATGATGTCGTCGCCCGCTGTGGATATGATGCTGACTTGGCAATAACCGCCGCTTGCGACCCTGTGATCAAGCAGGCGTTGATTGATAATACTAACGCTGCGATCGAACTGGGTATTTTTGGTGTGCCAACATTTCGGGTTGATAATGAAATTTTCTGGGGCGAAGATCGTATAAGTGAGCTGTTCAACTATATGAATGGGCAGCGAATTGATAAGGTGAAATTGCAAGCGGTGTTAGCGCGCGAAGCGGCGGTTCATCGCAAACGCTAGTCTTGTTAATAGAGCCGTTATCATGGCATCGGTGTTTTTATTCAGCGTGAGTGCTCGAATACAATTTTAAGGGAATTTTATGAAAGGATGTGTGGTATTAGTCACCGGTGGAAGCCGAGGGATTGGGGCAGAAACGGCGGTCTTGGCGGCTGAAAAAGGCTGGGATGTTGTCATTAGCTATAAAAGCCGAGAGGATAAAGCTCAAGCCGTGATTAAGCAGGTTGAGGCGCTCGGCCAAAAAGGCTTGGCTATCAAGTCAGATGTCGCGGATGAGGCTGAAGTAATTGCGTTATTTGAGCAGATCGATCGTGAATTTGGCAGACTGGATGCGTTAGTGAACAATGCCGGGGTTTTAGAGACTTCTTGTAAGGTGGTTGATATGTCGGTTGCTAGATTGCAGCGTGTGTTTAACGTTAATATTGTGGGCAGTTTTGTGTGCGCGCAGCAGGCAATAAAGCGAATGGCGCTAAGTAATGGGGGCAATGGGGGGTCGATTGTTAATTTATCATCCGCCGCTGCCAGGTTAGGTTCGCCTAATGAATTTGTTGATTATGCCGCGTCAAAAGGCGCTATCGATACCTTTACGCTGGGTTTATCTAAAGAAATTGCAGGGGACGGTATTCGGGTCAACGCAGTGCGGCCGGGGCTAATTTTGACAGATATTCACGCAGATTCTGGGGATGCAGACCGGCCAGAGAAATTAAAGCACGGTGTGCCGATGCAGCGTTCTGGAAGTGCTCGAGAGGTTGCCACGTCAATTGTTTGGCTAATGTCGGATGAGGCATCTTACGTTAACGGTGCACTATTAGATGTGACGGGCGGGCGCTAACGGGGTTAAGCAATGGCTACCGCAGATGGGTAGCCAGTCATTACTCAATCTCTGTTTTTTTCAGATTTTTTTGCTTTCTTTGCTGCTTTTTTTTCCTTTGCGGTTAAAAGCGGCTCTTTCTTAGTGGCCTTTTTACTGTCTTGTCCTTTACTCATGATTTATACCCATCTTTTTAAGTGTGAATTAACCTAAAGTCAGTGTGAGCCAACCTGAGGACAGATTCTAAGCCTCGCTTAGATAGGTCAGTATGGCCTGAATAGCAAAAAACTGGAAGGAATGAATAATAATCAACACAGGAGAAAACGGTTGCCTCGCATTCCATTGTTAGTTATTTCAGCGTTTTTTATGGTGGGTGGAATCGCTCATTTTGTCGCCGCTGATTTTTTTATACAGGCCATGCCAGATTATTTAGGGCATCATAAAGCACTCGTCATTATTAGCGGAGTGTTTGAAATATTAGGTGCCATCGGTATTCTCATTCCACAGACACGCTTGTTCGCAGCTTATGGGTTGCTAGCGTTAATTGTCGCGGTATACCCAGCTAATATAAACATGGCACTGTATCCAGAAGACTACCCTGATATTCCAGCGCTGCTTTTGTATCTGCGTTTACCGCTGCAGTGGGTGTTTATTGGCTTTGTATGGTGGGCCGTTGCACCAGAGAGGCGGCAACGTAGGGGTCAGTAACACCTACGCTAGCGTGGACACGCTAATGAGAAGTCGCCGTCTGTAACCATGGTGCCTTCTGCATGCGTTGTGTAATAGTCACCAGCCTCAGCGCAATAAATCTGTGCGGTTAGCTCAATTCCCGTGGTGTCATCGAGTGAGCCTGCGGTGATGGAAACGCGTTTTTCATTGGGGTAGTCAAAAAACAAACTGCAGCCGCACTCCCCACAAAACCCTTGGCGCACATTGGGTACATAGGTGTACCAGCGCAGCGTCTCTTGTTTTTGTAAGGTGAAGTATTTATGTAGAGCGCCGCTTGCTGCAATAATATGCCCGCTAAAGCGGCGACATTGCTCACAGTGACAGGCAATGATGGGGCGAAGTTTGCTGCGATCACTCACTTCATATCGAACGCCACCACAAATGCAGCCGCCGGTGACTGGGGTTTGATCATTCATCTGTTTTCCTCCAATTGTTAAGCTAGGCTCAATGTCAAGAAGAGTGTAGTTTATAAGCGAGCGAAAAGCCCTTAACTGCGTTACAGAAAATTTACATGGCGGCTTAAATCTTTCATTATTAACTCATTTTATATAACCTTCTTAGTATGAAAGAATCAGTGGCTATTGTTTGGTTTAAGCGTGACTTGCGTATTCATGACCACGCACCGTTGGCGCAGGCGGCGGCGCTTGTTGAGTCGGGCACTAAGGTATTGCCTTTATACATTGTCGAGCCAGAATATTGGGCACTCCCAGACAGTGCATCGCGCCATTGGCAGTTTATTAGTCAGTCCCTTACCGAATTAAATACTGCACTTGATAACCTAGGGCAAGGCCTGCTAATCAAAACGGGCAATGCCGTTGAGGTACTTGAAGAGTTACAGCGTGATTTTATAATTACAAGTTTGCACTCGCACCAAGAAAGCGGGAATTTGTGGACGTATCAGCGAGATAAAAAAGTAACCGTTTGGGCTATTAAAAATCGCATTAAATGGCATGAGCATGAAGCGTACGGGGTATTTCGGCGTTTTAACGATCGAGACCATTGGGCAGGCTATTGGGAAGCTTATATGGCGCGTCAAAAGTCGCTAGCGCCCACGGAGCTAGCTCCCATTAAAACCGAAATCGCCGCTTTTACCTTGCCAGATCTTGACCTTACCAGTTTGGAGCGCGATGAAAATCAGCATATACAGCGCGGTGGGCGCTCAGAGGCCGTTGCGCTGTTTAGTAGTTTTGTGGAGGATCGTGGGCGCAACTATTCAAGCGAAATGTCATCACCACTTAGTGCCACAACCAGCTGCTCCAGATTAAGTCCGCACATCTCGTTTGGTACGCTGTCGATGCGTGAGGTGGTGCAGAGGTGTCGCAAATTATTAAAAAATAAAACCTTAAGTGCGCCGTGGAAACGCTCCTTACGATCTTTTGAATCACGTCTTCACTGGCACTGTCACTTCATACAAAAGCTGGAAACGGAGCCGTTATTTGAAACGCACAATATGCTGCAAATTTTCAATGGCCTTCGCGAAGATGAATTTAATGACGCGCACTTTGAGGCATGGAAAACCGGTACTACCGGCTACCCTCTAATCGATGCTTGCATGCGCTGCTTACGGCATACCGGCTGGATTAATTTTAGAATGCGCGCGATGTTAGTGTCGTTTGCCTCATACCAATTGTGGTTGCACTGGAAGCGCCCAGCGTGGCACCTCGCACAATGCTTTACTGACTACGAACCCGGTATTCATTATTGCCAAATGCAGATGCAATCAGGCACCACGGGCATCAACGCCATGCGGATTTATAACCCCATTAAGCAGTCACAAGACCAAGACCCGAAGGGTATCTTTATAAAGCGCTGGATTCCTGAGCTGTCTAAAGTGTCTGAACATTACATCCATGAGCCGTGGACTATGCCATTGAGCATGCAGCAGGCCAAAGGCTGTATATTGGGTGAGGATTACCCTGAGCCTATTATTGATCACATCGTTGCCTCACGTGAGGCGAAAACGCGGTTTAGTGATTTTAAAAAGCTACACCCCGACTTTTGGGAGCATGCCAAGGCCTTACACAATAAGCATGGCAGTCGGCGCAAACGCCCTCAGCGGCAAACCGCTAAGGCGCGTAAAAAGGCCCAACCAAACGCTGATGAAAATCAGCTGTCACTTTTTTAACCTATAATGACAATATTTTTAACAAGGACAGACATATGAGCAGTCATTTTGAAAAACTTTATACTCAGAATATGCTGACCACAGCACCCGATTTTCTATCGTCGGCTATTCAGTATGAAGTGATCATGGGGTCAGTTGCCTATGGGGTGAGCAATGACAGTTCAGATATGGATATTTACGGCTTTGCCATCCCGCCTAAGGAGTGGGCTTTCCCGCAATTGCGAGGTGAAATCCCGGGCTTTGACGAATTTGATCTAAAATTTGAACAATATCAGCAGCACCATATTTTTGATCCCTCCTCATTGGGCGGCAAGGGCCGCACTTACGATTTTACGGTTTACTCCATCGTGAAGTACTTTCGACTGTTGATGGATAATAACCCCAATATTATTGATAGCCTCTTTGTGCCCGATAACTGTGTACTTCACAGTACAGACATTGGAGATATGGTGAGGCAGAACCGCCAGCGCTTTCTTCATAAAGGCTGCTGGGTGAAGTTTAAGGGCTATGCGTATAGCCAAATGCATAAAATTCGCACCAAAAAGCCAGAGGGTAACCGCAAAGCCTTGGTTGATGAGCATGGCTACGATGTGAAGTTCGCCTATCACGTCGTCAGACTACTAGATGAGGTTGAGCAACTGCTACTGCATCATGATATGGACTTGCGGCGAAATGCTGAGCAGCTAAAAGCCATTCGCCGTGGAGAGTGGTCGCTAATGCAATTGGAGGATTATTTTAAGCACAAAGAAGCGGATTTAGAGCGGGTCTATTTAGACAGTACGCTGCCAGATAAGGCAAATCCCGATGTGATTCGTCAGTTGCTGACAGACTGCTTGGAGCAATATTTTGGATCGTTAGGTGCGGTGGTTAGTCAACAAAACGCTGCGGAGCTGGCGTTAAAAGAGATACAAGCCACATTGAAACGCTATAACGTGAAGCGTTAGGTAAGATCTATTAATAATAACAAGGGAGAAAATCGGTGGAACGCTTTGCCCAAGACGTTGTAGAAAAACAGATTCAGGCGCATTTAACCCAAATCGAGAAAACGCATGAAGTGACAATTATCGCAGCGATTGAAAGCGGTAGTAGAGCGTGGGGGTTTCCTTCGCCTGACAGTGATTTTGATGTGCGCTTTATTTATGCACACCCCAAAGAGTGGTACATCCAGCTATCACCCGAGCGTGATGTGATCGAGGTGCCGATTGACCCTGTACTTGACATAAGCGGCTGGGATATCCGCAAAGCAATGAATCTGGCAAATAATGGCAATGCGGTGGTTCAAGAGTGGCTGACGTCTCCTATTGTGTATCGTCAGCATGCGATGCTCGCCCCCTTGCTGCGTCAAAAAATTGGCGGTAGTTTTAATGCAAAGGCCACTTATCATCATTATTTCTCGATGGCGAATGGCATGCTAGAGACGGTTAACGGTGATGAGGTAAAGTTAAAGCGATTCTTCTACTTTGCCCGGGCCACGTTAAGTGCTTGGTGGATTGTTCAAAACCACACGATGCCACCGATTACATTTAAGGCATTGCTTGCAGGCCTAACGGGGGACGATTCGGTAATTGATGCGTTTAAGCGTTTGATTCAAGCAAAATCAAATCTTGGTGAGGCTGAAGTATTGCCTGTTGATCGGCAGTGTTTAGAATTTGTCACACAGATCTTTAAGCAGTTCACTGATGCCGATTTAGCTAATTTGGAATCAAAAGCTCATCACTTAAATAGCGATGACTTGCGCCAATTGTTAGGTGGGCTGTGATTAGGCGCTTTTCTTAGTACTGGTCAGTGTAAGAGAAACAGTAATTTTTGTTCCCCTGTTCTCTTGGCTTTTAATCTCCAACGCGCCACCATGGGCATCGACGATCAGCTTAACTAAGTATAGACCCAGTCCAAATCCCCCTGTTTTACGCTGCCTTGAGGCGTCAACCCGATAAAAAGGCTCAGTGAGATAAGGTAAATGTTTTTCTGAAATCCCTGGCCCAAAATCCTCAATAACTAACGAGACGCTATGATCATTAGCAAGGGTTACTAGCCTTACCGCAGGTGATTTTTTGCCGTTATGCTTCAATGCATTTTCCAATAAATTTCTAGTGACTAAACGCAGGCGCACAGGGTCTAGCGGTTGTAATGGTAGCTCATCAGCAAGTGTTAGATTAACCGCCTCATCTGGAAAGTAATCATCAATCACTGACATAACAATTTCGTTAAGTGTGACCTCAACCTTTTGTAAGCTTTGATGATGGCCGTTCAGTCGTTCAGCCTCCAACAGTTCAGTGATCATCGCTTCCATCTCATTGAGGTCGCGGGCAATATTATCTTGGTTAACTGAAGGCATTAACAAAGCGGTCGATACCTTAGCTCGGGTGAGTGGGCTGCGTAGCTCATGGCTAATTGCCAGAAGCAGTTCACGTTTTGCCGCTAGCATTTGCTCAATACCATCTGCCATATGATTAATGCTGCCGGCAAGTTCGCCGAGTTCATCATTTTTCTTAACAGAAATTCGGTGAGTAAGGTCGCCTGCACCAATATTTTGCACACCTAGCTTAATTGTTTGAATGGGGCGGAACATGCGTCGTATAAACCAGTAAAGCAGTCCAAGTATGCTCAGCAGTAGCCCAAGCACTAAAAGTAAACCAAGACCAGGTTGATGATCACCTTTAACGCTATTGCTCCAAATTAGCGTTTCATAGGCGTGTCCATTTAAGGTCTCTTGAATACGAATAATCGTTTGACCTCGGTCGTGGCCCACCTGAATGTGTTGGCTTGGGTTGTTATTGTGTTTATAGCGATGAAGATGATCCGTTTTGGGACGATTTGCGTTAGATGCCCACTCGCCATTAGCTCCAACGATCATGATTTCGATGGGCAGTTTGTCAATTAACACCTTGGCACGTTCAATACTGGGCGGTGATCCAAGATCCTTTTGTACATAGCTTAAATATTGGTGTGCGTGAGGGGCGATTTTTTCAGCGATATGACGGCTAATAACAACGCCAATCACTGTCTGAAATAAAATAGTAATGAGCACGCCTGTGACTATAAACATCAGAAGTAGGCGCATTGAAAGGGAGTGGCGAATTTGTTTTAGTAAATGTTTCATGCGTCTGCTTTGACAAAGCGATAGCCGCTGCCCCAAACGGTTTGAATACAGCTTAGGGGGTTGAGTTTGCGGCGCAGACGACTGATTAAGATGTCGACTGACCGGGTAAACAATTCAGCATCGATTCCGTGCAGAGTATTGAGTATGTCATCGCGGCTAAAAGCTTTATTGGGTGATTTGGCAAACAATAGTAGTAGGCCATATTCGCTGGTGGTGAGATCAATGACTCGGTCATTGATTTGTACGACATGCCGCTCCTCATCAATACGTAGTTGAGAAAATTGCAGCGGACCCTTATGAGTGGTTTCAGCGACGTTAAGTTGAGGCTGGGTACGCCTCAGCACATTATGAATCCTGGCAACGAGTTCACGTGGCTCAAAGGGTTTAGCGAGGTAGTCATCTGCGCCAAGTTCAAGGCCAATGACTCTATCCATTACTTCACCGCGGGCGGTTAACATTAACACCGGTAAGCCGTTAAACTGAGGGTCACGGCGTATCGTGCGGCAGACTTCAAATCCATCGATATCCGGCAGCATGACATCGAGTATCACTAAAGCAATAGGGTCTGCGTCGCTTCGTTTTAAGCGATGCAGACCTTGTTCTGGGTGGGTTTCACTAATCAGATCGAGGTCGTAGCGCGCGAAATACTCACGCAATGGGCCAACAAGTTGCTCGTCATCATCGATCAGTAAAACCGTTTGTTGCATAGTATTCAACCTGTGCTGTTATTAATGGCTCGCGTGATGACGGTCCATTTTACTTGAAAGCTGCCCTATCATCTCCATCATCTGAGTGCGCTGGGTGTCGCTTAGAGAATCTGTAAACGAGGCTATTTTGCCGATCATCTCAGGCGCATTGTCACGCATTGACTGCATTTTTTCATCGATCATGTTCATCACCTGCGATTGGTCTAGCGTGGGTGACTTTAGCATTTCCATTATTTCAGCTTTTCCTGATTGGTGGTCATGTGCTTCGTGTTTACGCTGAGCGTAACGCTGAATATCTTTTAAGCGGTCAACTTGCTGAGTGCTTAGGTCGAGCTCTTTTTCTAATTTGTAAATCATGAAGTCACTCTTCATGCTTTTCATATAGTTTTTACCCGCATAAGCCCCAGCGCCAATGAGAAGGCCCAAGCTTGCAACCGTGCCAATAATGATTTTTGTAACCTTTTTCATGTTTATCTCCTAAAGTGTTAGTAGATGCCTGTTTTGTATCAGCATGTGCTCATAATAGGGAATAGGGATGAAATAGAGGTCTCAAATTTGTAACAGTTTGTAACAAGGTTAATACGAATAGCACGTTGTTAATCTTTCAGCATAAGCTTCGCTGGCATAATACCTGTCTGTTTCCAAGTGTGGGTCAAGCTGCTAAAGTGTGATTTATGAGTTTGATCAGAGATATTTATGATGCGATCAACAGTTTTTATTAAAGCACTGCTTCTGTTTTTGTCACTGTCTATAGGCGTTTCAAGCTGGGCCGCGCCTGTCGTTACGTCTGTTATAGTAGAGATTGAAACTACTAATATGCGTGAGGAGACGGTGGAAAACGTCATCTCTGAACCCATAGAAATACTGCTGGGTTCTTTAGATGATGTGCTAATGGTTTCTGCAAACTATCGGCGCAATGAGGCGATTATCAATGTGATGTTCACACAGACGACAGATAAGCAGGTTGCTGCAGAGGTATTAGTTTCGCGAGTGAAAACGACGATTGACAGCTACATGGACAAACTGCCGCCTAGCATTGATAGTATTTCGATTAGCCTTGCAAATCCCTTACCTTCAATGAACGACATCGATACCGACTCTGAGATTGTTAGCGCAACAGAGGATGTAAAAGCGTTGGCGCTACCGATTAAACCAAAGAAAAACAGTCGAAATAAAAACGCTTCTAGCCAATCCAGTCAACTTGCTTCTGATACACAGGCGTCCACAAAGTCGCTGTCAGGCGGTGCCTCAAAGGCTAGCAGCAAGCCTAATGTAATAAGGCGTGTCGAAAAACGTACGATGACGGGGCGTTATCTTGGCAGTATCCAAAGCTCTAATGAATACTTACCTATCATCACCACGCTAATCCCTGTTGGTACAGTGGGTGAAAATAGGGCGGTAGGTAAGTACTTTATGAGTGAGCAGGATGAAATTGTTAGGGGTGAAATTTCAGATTGTCATAATAACACGGGCAATGTTCTGACCTGCCAGTGGCGTGACAAATATGGCGCCGGCGGGGTAGACTTCATATTTGTTCCAGATTACACCTCGTTTAGTGGCCGTTGGAGCATCAATGGTCAGGAAGGTGCTTACAAATGGTCCGGCTTAAAAGTCAAAGATAACTAATTATTCGCTTTCGGGGAGGCCTACCGGTGTACCCACTACAAGTCTCAATAGATACGTTGACAGGCCGCCGGTCCCTGTCTAGTATGAAAACGATTACATCCGACGCTGCTTATTTTCACTCTTCGCTTTCTTCTTAGTCTAAGGGCACTTGGCTTTTGCGATTAACCTGATTATCGGTATATGATACTGCTTGGAGAATTGAAATTATTTATCACAATCTTGGAGATTTACTATGAATAAACGTCTTACACTGCTGGCCAGTGCAATATTAAGTTTAGGTATGGTCGCAACCGCGCCTGCTGAAACGCTGAAAATGGCCTATGACGCCGACCCTGTGAGCATGGATCCCCAAGAGCAGTTATCAGGTGGAACACTTCAGCTGTCACACATGACATTTGACCCACTAGTGCGCTGGGCTAAAGACCTAAGCTTTGAGCCACGTCTTGCTGAAAAGTGGGAGCGTATTGATGAGAACACCATGCGCTTTTTCTTACGTAAAGGGGTGAAGTTTCATAGCGGTAACGAAATGACCGCCAAAGATGTGTTGTTTACGTTTAATCGCTTAAAAGAGTCACCTGACTTTAAAGGTGTTTTTGCCTCTTTTAAAGAAGCTAAAATGGTTGATGACTACACCGTAGACTTAGTGACTGAGAAGCCATTCCCATTAGTGTTGCACAATGCCACTTACATTTTCCCAATGGACAGTGCGTTTTACGCGGGCATGGACAGCAAAGGCAAGCCAAAAGACGCTATCGTGAAAGCAGGCGATTCATTTGCCTCTCGCAATATGTCAGGTACTGGTCCTTTTACGATTACCAGTCGTGAGCAGGGTGTAAAGGTTGAATTTGCTCGCAACCCAGATTATTGGGATAAAGCGTCAAAGGGTAACGTCAGCAAGATTATTATGACGCCGATCAAAGAAGATCCTACGCGTGTTGCTGCTTTATTGTCAGGCGATGTGGACTTCATCGCACCGGTTCCACCTAACGATCATGAGCGTATTAAAGCCAGCGATAAGGTTGATCTAGTGACGATGGGTGGCACACGTATTATTACGTTCCAGCTAAACCAAGAGCGTGTTGAAGCGTTTAAGAACCCTAAGGTTCGTTTGGCAATTAACTATGCGATTAATCAGCAGGGTATTGTTGATAAGATCATGAAAGGTTTTGCAACTGCCGGCGCTCAAAACAGCCCTCCGGGTTACTTAGGTCACAATGAGTCGTTAGTGCCTCGTTACGATGTTGCTAAAGCAAAAGAGCTGATGAAAGAAGCAGGCTATGAAGATGGCTTCTCGGTCACTATGTGGGCACCTAATAATCGTTATGTAAACGATGACAAGATTGCTCAAGCCGCCGCTTCCATGCTTGCAAAAATTAAGATCAAAGTCGATCTTAAGACAATGCCTAAAGCGCAATACTGGCCTGAGTTTGATAAGCGCGCTGCTGACATTATGATGATTGGATGGCATTCAGATACTGAAGATTCAAACAACTTCTTTGAATTCTTAACCGCTTGTCCTGACAAAGAAAAAGGTTTAGGTCAATACAACAGCGGTAACTACTGTAACCCTGACGCTGACAAAATGATGATGGAAGCTAACGCTTCAACAGATGATGCTAAGCGTGCTGAGCTGATGCAAGGTATCGAAAAGATGCTTTATGACGATGGTGCATTTGTTCCGTTACATTGGCAGAACCTTGCTTGGGCGGCTAATAAGAAGGTTGACATTGAGCCTGTGCTAAACGTGATGAACTTCCCATACTTGGGCGACTTAGTCATCAACAAGTAATGACGGACGAATAGGTGGGCGTTGGAATGTTAACGCTTGCCTATGTTAAGAAATACTGGTGCGGTAGGCTTGTTTTGCCGTACCACTTTGAAGTGACAATTCTGTCGCTTTTTCAAATTTATAAAAGACAATTCTAATGATTGCTTTTCTTCTCAAACGATTGATGCAGGGGCTGGTGGTGATGTTCGTCATCAGTGTAATCAGTTTCTCTATACAAAATAACTTAGGTGACCCTCTACGTGAGCTAGTCGGCCAAGCGGTGTCAGAGGAGCAGCGGCAGGAGCTGCGTGATGAGATGGGCTTAAATGACCCGTTCCTAACGCAATATTGGCGCTTTGCTAAAAAAGCAGTCACAGGGGATTTGGGCACGTCGTACTTCTTTAAAGAGCCTGCGCTTGAGGTCATTGCTAAGAAACTTCCCGCAACATTAGAGCTGGTATTTGGTGCGACCTTGATTATCGTTTGCCTGTCGGTGCCGTTAGGCGTCTTCACTGCGATCAATCCAAAAAGTATCTTTTCAAAAATTATCATGGGCGTTAGTACAGTGGGTATCTCGGTGCCTGTGTTCCTAACGGCCATCGCGTTGATTTATCTGTTTGCCGTTGAGCTGCAATGGATGCCGTCATTTGGGCGTGGCGAGACCTACCAAATTACTGAAAACTTTGACACTGCACTGCTGACAACTGACGGTTTAAAGCACTTGGTATTACCGTCTATTACATTGGCGTCGATCATGCTGCCGTTATTTATTCGTCTGATTCGTTCAGAAATGCAGGAAGTTTTAGAGTCTGAATACGTCAAATTTGCCTATGCTAAAGGCATTTCACCGGCGCGCATTTATTTTTTACACGCCCTTAAAAATACCATGTTGCCTGTTATCACGGTGGGTGGTGTGCAGATAGGAACGATGGTTGCTTACACTATTTTGACCGAGACCGTTTTTCAGTGGCCGGGAATGGGGTTTCTATTTTTAGAGGCGGTCAACCGCGTCGATACGCCGCTGATTGTGGCCTACCTAATTGTTGTTGGTGCCATTTTTGTGGTGACCAATACGTTGGTTGACCTGGTCTATGGGCTGGTCAATCCTACTGTTAAATTAATCAAGCGGTGAGACGATGAATACAGTTAATCCTACCGCAAATAAGAAGGTGCAAGCTCCTAGTCGTTTGAGCCGGTTTTTAGGCTCTCATCTTTGGCATAGTTTCAAGCGTGACCGCGTCGCACAAGTCAGCTTCTTTGTTTTTTTAACCGCCGTTATATTGGCCGCCTGTGCGCCACTGATTGCCCCGTTTAATCCTTATGATTTGGCCAGTATTGACATCATGGATTCGGAGATTCCGCCGAGTTGGAAAGATGCAGGCGATGAGCGTTTTTGGTTAGGCACTGACGCACAGGGCCGTGACATGTGGTCGACAATTTTGTACGGAACAAGGCTGTCACTGACGATTGGTATTTGCGCGGTAATGTTGCAGGCTTTTTTAGGGATCATTTTTGGTTTAGCTGCAGGTTACATCGGCGGCCGTGTCGATAGCTTATTGATGCGCATGGCAGATATACAGCTGTCTTTCTCAACGTTAATGGTTGCGATCATTGTGCTGGCGATTTTTCAGGCCAGTTTTGGCGCAGAGCTCTATTCAGAGCTGGCAATGATTATGTTGATATTGGTGATTGGTATTGCTGAATGGCCGCAATATGCCCGGACTATCCGCGCCTCAGTGCTGGCGGAAAAAGAAAAAGAATACGTCGATGCTGCGCGGGTCATGGGGCTGCCTACCTTTCGGATTATGTTTCGTCATATTTTACCCAACACGCTATCACCCATACTGGTTATCTCGACCGTCCAGGTGGCAAATGCCATTATCTCAGAAGCCTCTTTATCTTTTCTAGGGTTAGGCATGCCGGTTGACCAACCCTCGTTAGGCTCATTGATTTCAAGTGGCTTTTCATATGTGTTATCGGGTGCTTGGTGGATAACCGTAATCCCCGGGGCCATTTTGATCGTGATTGTATTAGTGATGAATTTGCTGGGTGATTGGCTGCGCGATGTCTTAAACCCTAAGCTTTACAAAGGTTAGTGAGATATGAGACCTATAGTATTTGATGCCATATTCATAACCGTTACATTGACGACGTCGCAAGGGGCTCACTATGTCTAATTCATCAACTGACGCGCCTTTACTGTCGGTCAACAATCTGGAAGTACAGTTCGCACTGCGCCAAGGGGCGGTCACTGCGCTACGCGATCTCAACTTCACTTTAAAGCGCGGTGAGCGTCTAGGAGTCGTTGGCGAGTCTGGTGCGGGCAAGTCGGTGTTAGGGTTTTCGATTATTAACCTCATTAGTAAACCCGGCTCAATTACAAAGGGTGAGGTGGTATATGAGGGTCAAAACCTTGCGGTGATGAACAATAATCAGCTGCGAAGCATTCGCGGTAATCGCATTGCCATGATTTTTCAAGACCCGATGATGACGCTGAACCCGGTGCTAACGATTGGGGATCAGATGGTAGAGTGTCTACATGCGCACCGAAAAATAAGTAAGGCCGAAGCGCGCGCCATTGCGCTCGATAAGCTTCAGCAGGTGCAAATCCCATCGCCAGATACAAGGCTAGATCAATACCCACACGAGCTTTCAGGCGGTATGCGCCAACGTATTGTCATTGCCATTAGCCTATTGCTAGACCCTGACTTAATTATTGCCGATGAGCCGACTACCGCGCTGGATGTGACGATTCAGGCTGAGATTATGGGGCTTATTTTGAACCTGTGTGAAGAGCACAATGTAGCGTTAATGTTGATTACCCATGACTTAGGCGTGGTTGCTGAGGTGACGCAAACGACGATGGTGATGTACGCTGGGCGTATTATTGAGCAGGGCCCAACCCAAGATATTATCCATCACCCCAGACATCCTTACACTCAAGGGCTGATTAACGCCTTGCCGCAAATGGCAACGCCGGGTCAGCGCCTAAACCAAATTCCGGGGTCAATGCCCTCATTACAGTCCATCCCTGATGGCTGTGCGTTTAGGTTGCGCTGTGACAAAGCAATCAAGGCTTGTGAAAGCGTGGTGCCAGACCTACAGATTCAACAGACGGTTCAAGTGGCGTGTCACCTTTATGCGCCTGAAACGAGGCAGGCAAGCTCTTTGAACACCTCACAGACAGATGCCAAAGTAGGAGGGTTGATTAATGAATGACACCGCAGGCACGGAAGCGCCAGTAGCTAATAGAGCGATGACCCAGCCCGAGAGTACTTCGCAATCACTGTTAGCAATTAAAAATCTTCATAAGTACTTTTCTATTTCCGGTGATTTGCTAGATCAGCTAAGTTTTAAAGGCGGTCGCATTAGCCGTAAACAAGAGTTTGTGCATGCTATAAATGGCGTGACATTGGACGTGCAGCGCGGCGAAGCATTGTGCATTGTGGGAGAGTCAGGCTGCGGTAAATCAACGGTAGCCCGCAATGTAATGGGGCTACTAAAGCCAACCAAGGGTGAGATTTACTATCGCGGCGAACGCATCGATCAGCTCAGTGCAAAAGCACTGCTGCCTTATCGCAAAAAGATGCAGATGATTTTTCAAAACCCCTATGCGTCGCTGAATCCTCGCATGACGATCAACAAAACGCTGCAGGAACCGATTCGCTTTCACAACCCAACATGGGGTGAGGGAGAGGTGAAAGATAAGGTAGAGGAGGTGATGCAGTCGGTTGGGATTGATCCGGGTTGGGGGGTACGTTATTCCCATGAGTTCTCCGGTGGTCAACGCCAACGAATCAGCATCGCGCGGGCGTTAGCGGTTGACCCTGAGTTTATTATGGCGGATGAGCCCATCTCCGCGTTGGATGTGTCGATTCAAGCCCAAGTGCTTAACCTGATGATGGACGCCCAAGACGCGCGCAATCTAACCTATATGTTTATCACTCACGACCTCTCGGTGGTGGAACACTTTGGTACACGTGTGGCCGTTATGTATTTAGGCACGGTGTGTGAGGTGGCTAAAACCGACGCGTTGTTTAAGACCCCGCGACACCCTTACACGCAGGCCTTATTGTCGGCCATTCCCCGCCTTGATGCTAAAAAACGCGAACACATTAAGCTTTCAGGTGAAGTGCCAACACCGGTTAATTTACCCAGTGGCTGTGTGTTTCATGGGCGCTGTCCTCACGTAAAACAGCGCTGTAAAGAAGAAATCCCTGTGTTGATGAATTTAGACGGTGGTGCAGTTGCCTGCCATGCGGTTGAAGAAGGTCGAATTTAGAGCCTCTAGCGCATCGATTTAGCCTAAGGCTGACGCCGCGCTGTGACCAACGCGGTTTGTGCTTTATGATGTTGCCAACTTCATAGCCTGCGGAACTCACCTTTGCACACGATTGCCGATATTAAAGACGGTTTGCTGAAACACGCAACCAGCCTACACCTTTCTGAAAACCTGACAGCGTTTCCGACAGAAATTTTTGAGTTATCCGAGACACTGGAATCTTTAGATTTATCGGGCAATCAGCTTAGCGAGCTACCGGCAGACTTTGCTCGTCTCAAAGCATTAAAAGTGCTCTTTTTGTCCAATAACTGTTTCACCTCATTGCCAACGGTGCTAGCTGAGTGCCCAAACCTTGAAATGATTGGTATTAGGAATAACCAAATTGCTGAGATTGCTGAGAACGCGCTACCGTTAACGACACGCTGGTTAATTTTGACAGAAAACACACTGCGTAAATTGCCTGAATCAATTGGCAAGCTAAAAAACTTACAAAAGCTAATGTTAGCGGGTAACCAGCTAACTGAGCTACCTGAGACGCTGCAACACTGCCGAGCGTTACAGCTTATGCGCTTATCCGCCAATCAGTTAACTGGCCTGCCAGATTTTCTGTTTCAAATGCCAAAATTGGCGTGGCTTGCCTTTTCCGGAAATCCTTTTTGTCATGCCTTCGATGTTGAAGAGGCTGCATTGCCCACGGTGGGTTTGGACGACCTTGAGCGCCAAGTGGTGTTAGGTCAGGGAGCGTCAGGTGTTATTTCACGTGCAAGCTGGCGTAATCCGCCAGATTTTGTTCAGGACAAAAGGGCTTTGGTTGCGCTAAAGGTATTTAAAGGCGCGCTTACGAGCGATGGGTATTCACAAGATGAGTTAGCAGCGTGCATTGCTGCGGGCATGCATAAAAATTTGGTAACGAATGTAGCACGCCTTGAAGGCAATGCGCAGTCTGGATTGGTCATGCAACTAATCCCAGAAGGCTATAGCAATTTAGGGCAGCCTCCTACGCTACAGAGCTGTACGCGTGACTGTTTTGATGATGACTTTATGCTAACGGTGGCTGCGGTTCACAAAATGGCGCTGAGTGTGGCTGACGTTATGTTGCACCTTTTAGAGCGGGGCATTTGTCATGGCGATCTTTATGCGCATAATATTTTAAGCAATGATGAGGCGGATATTTTATTAAGTGATTTTGGTGCAGCCTCTAACTACGCCTCGCTAACGACGGTCAATGCTCAAGCGATGCAAGCGGTCGAAGTGCGAGCCTTTGGCTGCCTGCTAGAAGATTTATTGGGCAGTAGTTTTGATAGTGATGACTGTGAGACGCTGTTTGAGTCGATGGTCTTACTAAAAAACCGCTGCATGCATCCAAAAGTCGCAGAGCGTCCCACCTTTACAGAAATAAAATCTGAACTAGACACCTTTTGAGAGAAATTTATGGAAATGTTTGAGTTAGAAAGTCGCGAGTTTATCGAGTTAAATAACCTGCTTAAAGCCTCAGGCTTGGTCAGCAGCGGTGGACTGGCGAAGAGCTTAATTGCAGAAGGTCACGTCAAAGTCGATGGCAATCTTGAGCTACGCAAACGCTGTAAAATCTATAAAGGTATGCAGATTGAATACGCGGGTCAACAGATCAAGGTCGTTTAATCAGTGAGATGTTTTCGCCGCATCATAAACAATTTCGCCCTGTAAAACAGTCATCAAAACCTGAGTCTTTTTGATCTGCCGCGGCGATAGGTTGCTAATATCTGTTGATAACACTGCAAAGTCAGCAGATTTACCCAGCTCAATTGAGCCTGTCACCTCATCCAACCCTAGCGACTTTGCGGGGTTAATGGTGTAAGCGTCGATGGCCGCAGCGAGTGAGGGTAGCCCCCGCGTTCCCATGCTGACCGCATTTGCAATAGCCGTTAATGGGCTCAGTGGGTTGACGTTCCAATCGCTGCTTAAACTAACATTGGCTCCTTGCCTGTAAAGCTTGCCAATGGGGATGGCGTCACGTTCAGGATGCTTTCCTAATAGCCGCGTGGCCGTCTTGTTTTCTGCATGTAACACATGATCTGAGCCTAGTTGAAAATCTGCAGTCACCCCCAGTGATTTAAATCGGGTCAGATCGGCGCGATCAACAAACTCTACATGCGTCAACGCATAGTCCTGCGTTGAACCGGCTTGCTTAGCAGCCTCAATGGCATTTAATGATTCATGTACACCGCCATCGCCAATGGTATGAATGTGTGCCCCGTAGCCAATAGCGCTAAGCTGCTGAAGCCACCACTGCATGTCACGCTGTGAGATATAGTTAATGCCATGTGGATACTGAGGAATGATAGTCTCTTGATAAGGCGCTAGCATTTTAGCTGTGCCGTTCTCTAGCAGGCCATCGCTATACAGCTTTACCTGATTAACTAGCAGGCGCTGCGTTGGATTGTCGCGGCGTATTTTTTTAAAAAACGCCAGCTGTGCTTGCTTATCACCTTCAGGGTAAACCCACGGTCTAATCGAGACCCGTGCGGTCAAATCACCGTCTTTTTCAACGGTTCTCCACACATCGTACCATCCCCTTTTCCAATAAAGTCGCCCGTCGCCAACCGTTGTAATCCCGTTAGCCGCAACCGCTTGCAAACCACTAATGAGCCCGTCATAGCTTTGGTTAAATTTACCTTTTAAGCTATTCCAAGCCTTCTCCATTACCAAGTCGCCGGCGTTATCAAGCAAGATGCCCAGCATGACGTCATCATCTTTTAAAATAACGCCACCCTGTGGGTCGTCCGTTTTAAGCGTAAAGCCCACGCTCGCTAAGGCTTGCGAGTTTACCCACATGGAGTGAGACGTCTGTTCCATAATCACAACGGGTTGATCTGGAAAAATGCTGTCGAGCACTTCAAGCGGCGTCATCTCATCGTCGTCACTTAAAATAGACTCTAGATAGTGGCCGTAGCCAATAACCCATTGCCCGCGTTTGGCATGTTGTCGGCAAAATTGCAGGTAGGGGATTTGCTCTAACAATGAGGCTTTCGCTGAAACTTCGCAGCCACCACCTACCTCAGAGGCGGCTTCAAATACATGATTGTGGTTATCAACAAAACCTGGAAAGAGCGCCGCGCCGCGCAAATCAATGATTTCAGTGTCTGCGTTTTTTACCAATCTACCGGCTTGGGATGTACCGATAAAGGTAATTATACCGTCGCTAATACCCACTGACTCAGCGTTTGGATGACCATAGACAGTTGCACTGGTGAAGAGGGTGTCTACGTTAACCGCTGTGGCGTTAACACCTATCGACGCCGCAGTCAGTAGCAATGAGCCGCAGAGGCCAATTAAAAAAGGAGCGCGCAACCTAGTCGTATGACTTAAAATATTCGACGTGACAGGTGTAGCCGCCTGGGTTTTTAACCAGATAATCTTGGTGATAGTCTTCAGCATCGTAAAATACATCTAGTGGTTCAAGCGTTGTTACCACAGGATCTGGCCATTTCCCTGATTCATTAACAAACGCTATCATCTCAGCCGCGTCTGCTTTTTCAGCCTCATCTTGATAGAAAATCGCTGAACGATAAGAGCTTCCTGTATCGTTGCCTTGACGATTCACCGTGGTTGGGTTGTGCACGCGGAAAAAATATTCTAGCAGCTGCCGATAGCTCATCACTGCATCGTCATATTTTATCAGCATGGCTTCTGCGTGCCCTTCATGGCTGCGATACGTTGGGTCAGGTGCGCTGCCACCCGTATAGCCGACTTCCGTTTCAACAACGCCTTCTTGTTTGCGAAACAAGTCTTCTAAACCCCAGAAACAGCCACCTGCTAAATAAGCACTCCTAATCATGTTAACTCCTGATGATTTAAATTTATTTGCGTACGCTCAATTATACGTTTACTGCAGACTTTAGATTTAAATAAAGCCTTAAATTTCAGCGCTGTGATAGACGTTTTGTACATCGTCGAGTTCATCGAGCATATCGATAAATTTCTCGAACATTGCAAGATCGTCTTCATCCGTAATGGGGGCGGTGTTTTGCGCTAAAAACTGGATTTCATCGACTTCAAATTCAACGTTGGGCAGCACGCTCAGTATGGCTTGTTTGGCTTTGCCGTACTCATCATGCGGTGCAAAGACAGACATCTTGCCATCATCATGCTCAATGTCAGAGACGTCGACATCAGCGTCCATTAATGCATCTAGCAGTGCTTCCTCATCATCCCCTGGAAATACGAATATCGAAAGATGATCAAACATGTGGCTCACAGAGCCTTGAGTACCGATTTTACTGTTAGTTTTGGTAAAGCAGACGCGCACGTCGCCAAATGTGCGGTTAGGGTTGTCAGTTAGGCATTCAACAATCGCCATTGTATTACCCGGCCCATAGCCTTCGTAGCGGGCGGGAAAATAGTCTTCGCCGCCGCCGCCTTTAGCTTTTTCGATGCCTTTTTCGATGACGTGGGTGGGTACTTGGTCTTTCTTGGCACGATCGATTAAGCTGCGTAAGGCAAGATTGCCTTCGGGGTCAACGCCTCCGGCTTTAGCACAGACGTAAATCTCGCGTCCATATTTACTGTAAACCCTGGCTTTTTGATCCGAGGTTTTAGCCATGGATTCTTTACGATTCTGATACGCTCTTCCCATTGTGCGACTGCTCTTTATAAATCTGGTAAAAATAGATTCTACCGTTTCGCTAAAGTATAGGGAACCACTTATTAATGGTGCGATTTAGGATCATATTGTTTAGACACAAAAAAACCGGCGAGTATTGCTACTGGCCGGTTTTATTGAGGACTTGCTGCTGTGTTGATCAAGCAGCGCGGCCGTTCATGACGATGTCAACAATCTCGCCACGAGAAATACCTAGATCAGCAAGATCTCTGTCGTTGTATGCTTGTAATTCTTTGATCGCAGCTTTGATTTCGCTGCTTTTGCTTTTGTTTACGGTGGTGTTAAGCGTCATGTCGCTCTTCCAAGGCCATGATTGAATACCCTGGCTTAGTAGTGAGCGTGAAATACCAAGATCTTCCAGAGTACGGTCGCTCATAGTATTTAACTCCGCTAATGCTTTTCTGCGTCCACTCTTTTCAAAAGCGGCAAGTACTGCGTCTGATAATGTGTGTAAGATTGACATTTGTATTGTCCTAAAAGTTATTGGGTATACGCTAATCATAGGCTTTTCAGCTGGTGGGACAAGCGACAAGTTTTCACTGTTTAGTTTAGGAAAGCTATACCGAAATGGGTTGAGTATAAAAAAGCTGGCGAGGAGCTATTTGATTTAATTAAGCGGCGCGATGGGCATCATTGCCACGACCATATTTTGCGACGTGGGCGATCTCACCGCGTGAGATTCCGATGTCTGCTAGATCTTTATCGTTAAGTGCTCTAAGCTCTTTAATTGCCGCTCGTACTTCGCTGCGTGAGCTCTGCTTAACAGTGGTATTTAACTCCATTCCACTCTTCCATGGCCAAGCTGCGATACCTTGGCTTAATAGTGCGCGTGAGATGCCTAGGTCTTCTAGGGTGCGGTCACTCATGGTGTTTAATTCTGCTAATGCTTTGCGGCGGCCGCTTTTTTCGAAAGCGGTAAATACGGCGTTTGATAGTGTGTTTAAGATTGACATTTTGGTATTGCTCTTAGAAGTTAATCAATATGGATTAATCATAAACTTCTTAGGCAAACGGGCAAGAGACAAGTTTTCACCTGCAAGGTTAGCAAAAGTATCCTTGTGCAAAACTAGTCTAGTAGACGGCGCAGTGACGCCAGTTTTTCAGCATTTGCAGTGCCTTGTTTAGCCGCTAGCGGCACTGAAAGCTTCCCCAGCAACTGATAAACGGTTGCCAGATCTTTATCCCACTGTTTCATTGCTGCAAGCTGACTACCGACAACGCTGCTATCACCCCTAGCGATAGGGCCGGTGAGCGCTTTTGAGGTGCCTAATTGAAAGACGTTTTCAACCGTACCGGTCACAATGGGCTGCAAGATAGCCATAGCCGCCTCCCTGTCGACGCCCGCCTTTTCGAACGTGAGAATGCTCACTTCCTGAAGGGTGACTAAGTAGTTGGAGGCAATGACACTGGCTGCATGGTAAAGCGTTTTATGCTGTGCGTGAATGGGTAATAGATTGGCGCCAATACTTAAAAACAAAGGGCTTAGAATAGCCAGTGCGCGCGCGTCACCCTCTACACCGCAATAAGTGCCCGCAAAACTATCAATCGCTAACGCTAAATTGGCAAAGCTCTTAATAGGGTGAATGCTGGCAACAACGGCGCCTTTGTCTTGGCACGCCTGCAGTAACAAAGAGGACTGAGCGCCACTGCAATGAAAAACGGCATCACCTTCGCGTAATACATCACTATCCGCTAACTGTTGACTGCACCGCTCGATAGCGTCATCTGCGCAAGCGATGAGATAAATCTCAGCGCGCTGCATGTCGCTAATCTTATTAATAGGGGTACCTGCGCCAATCGTCGTAACCGCCGACTGAGCGCTGTTTAAAGAACGAGTTAATACACTGCCAATAACTAGCGACCCTGTGGTGTGCCAGAGGCTTCCAAGGGTCTTACCTAATTGACCACAACCGATAAAATTTACGCGCCGCTGCATCGTGATCAACCCAGTGTGAAAGTAGTTAAGATTAGTGCATGGCAAGCGCTTGCGGTTTGTCAAGGCAATAGCCTTGTGCAAAGTCAATGCCTAGCGATGACACTTTCTCGAATGTTGCCTCATCTTTCACAAATTCTGCAACCGTTTTAATCGACATTTTCTTGGCCGCGTCAGTAATCGTCTTAACGATCACGGCATCTATTTGATTGTGGCAGATATTTTTGATGTAAGAGCCGTCGATTTTGACGTATTTGATGGGTAAGTCTTTGAGTAAACCAAAGAAAGACATCCCCGCACCAAAGTCATCAATGGCAAAATTCACGCCTAGTGCGGTTAGCTGCTGCATAAAGCTGATGCAGGCACTTGAGCTGGCAATGGCCGCCGTTTCGGTGATTTCTAAACAAAGGTTAGCAGCCTCTACCGGGTGCATGCTCATTGTGTCGTAAATCTGTTTTCGAGCGTGAGCGTTACACAAAGTAATACCCGAGAGGTTGGCATTCATCGATTGATCCGGGTGATTTCTTAAGTAGCTTAAGGTCTCATTGAGTACCCAGATATCAATTTCACAAATTTTCCCATAGCGCTCAGCGGTTGGAATAAACGTATGTGGCAAAATGATGTCATCGTGGTGCTGAACACGTAGCAGCACTTCGTGATGATCACTGTCTCGTGTTGAGGACACTGACTGAATGGACTGTTGATACAGTACAAAATTATGATCGTTTGAGCCAAGCATAAAGTCCAGCTTATGCTTCTCCTTTTCTAAACGGGCTGACAGATAACCGTTAGCATTATCTTGCGTCATGTTCAGGTTAAACTGGTTTCTGCTGAAATAAGCCTGAGCAAAGCGCACCAATGGATTGGTAATGGCGTTTATATAGACAGTATCAATAGGCTTGCGTTGACGATGCAATAACAGGTAGCCCAGCTGGTCTAAGCCAAATACGTAAAAATAATCCTTCTTAATTTGAATGCACTCAATAAAACTGGTTTGCGATGGGGCAGGGCCTTCATGGTAGCTGGCAAAGGCTGAGTGCTCGATAATGTTAGTTGCTACGACCTGAGGGATCTTGATGGTTTGCTCGTGAGTACCGGCCTCTTCATTGGATTTTTGAAGAAAGTAGGCGTGTCTTAGATCTAAGCAATTTACGATCTTCATTAAAAAATGTCGCAGTATTTGTTGGGAACCTGCAAGTGTTTCCAATGACATTAAAAGCTCGTACTGTAGGGGGATTAAGCTATTTTTAGGGTCAATGTTCATGTTTTATGCCATGTTTAATTTTTTATTATTTAGGGGTGGGTCTAGTGCTGCGCTATGTGTTTGGCGGTGAGCAGCCTATAATCCCTATCCATAGTACACCACCGCTATAGCGTTTTGGTCACCACTAGACTGAAGGTCTTATTGGTCAATTTTTGGCTGAACATCATTGACCGTAGCCGGCTCAATGTAGGCTTACAAGCAACCTAACAAAGTAAATAATGCCATGAACAACTCAAAGACCGAAGCCATGACGACCCACGACGCGGATGAGGACAGCCGAAATCAGAACATCAATATCTATCTTAACGGCGATATTGTGCACCGCGATGAGGCGAAGGTTTCAGTTTACGATTCAGGCTTTATGTTAGGTGATGGCATGTGGGAAGGCATGCGGTTATACAATGGTAAATGGGCGTTTTTTGAGGAGCACATGGACCGATTATTTGATAGTTGTAAGGCGGTCTGTTTAGAGATTGGCTTAGACCGGGCGGGCGTTGTCGATGCGCTGCGCCGAACGGCTGAGTCTAATGCGATGACAACCGATGTGCACTGTCGTCTAATGGTGACTCGAGGGGTTAAGGTGAAGCCTTTTCAGCACCCTAGCTTGTCTCGGTCAGGGCCGACCGTTGTGATCATTATGGAACATTCCAAACCGGTCAATCGTTTGAAATCCCGAGGCATTCGTTTGGCAAGCGTGCCTCAAGTGCGTGGATTACCGCATTCACAAGATGCGAAGTTTAACTCGCACTCCAAGCTCAACTGTGTGATTGCTTGTTTGCAAGCAGAAGCCGCTGGTGCAGATGAGGCGCTGATGCTGGACCCGCACGGTTTTGTGAACACCACTAACGCCTGTAATTTTTTTATTGTGCGCAAAGGTGAGGTATGGACCTCCAGTGGGGATTACTGCATGAATGGCGTGACACGCCAAAAGGTAATCGACCTTTGCCGCGCTAATGACATTCCTGTCTTTGAAAAAAACTACTCGTTATACGAAGCCTACAGTGCAGATGAGGCTTTTTTGACGGGTACCTTTGGCGCGCAAACGCCGGTTTATGACATTGATGGTCGAGTGATCGGTGAAGGAATAGCGGGGCCAGTGACCCATCGGATTCGCCAGTTATATGCAGCGCTAGTGAAAGAAAATACCGCGCCATAAAAAGGGTCGCCGGATTATACCCTTTGTAAAAGTATGTAAATTGCCTTCATTAACCGATTGTCTACTTTTACACTGCTGGCACTGAAAACCACCAGAAGACTTGTGAAATGTCATCGTTAAAGTCCGTCTTAAGTTCCCGCTATTTTTTATGGGCGTTATTAGCGCTACCCTCAATTCCTATGGTGATAGGCATACTCAGTGGCAGCGCTGACCCGCACCGCCTACTTCACCCGACAGGTGAGTTCTCCGCCCGGTTTATGATTATCGCGATGGCCGCTACACCACTGCGTTTGATATTCCAACAGCAACGTTGGACTGCTTGGCTGGTGCGTAACCGACGTTATTTTGGTGTTGCAGCGTTCGTTTACGCTGCTTTGCACACGTTATTTTATGTGATCGATATTAACTCACTGAAGGTCATGCTCGATCAGTTCTTTGAGTTAGGCATCTGGACAGGTTGGTTAGCCTTTTTCATCTTTATACCGCTCGCGGCCACCTCTAATGATGCGTCGGTAAGAGCGTTAAGAGAGAAATGGAAGCCACTACAGCGCTTTGTTTACGCCGCCGCCGTATTGACGCTGCTGCACTGGATGTTTATTGAAAATCATTTCTCTGGTGCCATGGCTCACTTCATACCGTTAGCATTATTAGAAACCTATAGAGTATGGTATCAAAAATTTCGTCAGCCTAACAAAGCCACGCAGGCTTAGTTAGTTAAACCCGTGTTTGTCCCGCAGGTTTAGCAGACTTTGACACAGTGGCTAAACCAAAGAAAGGCAGTGATTTAAATCATTGCCTTTTCTTTAGGTGAGGCAATAGCTTAGGCGCTGACGCCGTACTGCTCGCGATAAGCGGTGATGCTTTTAAGTAACGCAGGGTCACTGGCAGTTTGCTCGATATGTTGAATTACATGGTGTAAACCAATAATGTGCAGCACACTGATTGCGTAAGTTTCTTCAACTTCTTGTACCGCTGATTTGACACCTGTCCCTCGCTCTTGACGATCCAAAGAAATTGCGATGCCCGCTAGGGTTGCACCGCCTGCTTGAACAAAGTCAGCCGCCTCCCTGCAGGCCGTGCCGGCACTAATTACATCATCAACCACCAGCACCCGACCTTCCAGCGGCGCACCGACAATGTTGCCACCTTCACCGTGATCTTTTGCCTCTTTACGATTGTAAGCATAGGGGTAGTCAACCCCGTGTTTTTCATACAGCGTCGCCGCCACAACAGACACTAGTGGGATGCCTTTGTAAGCCGGGCCAAACAGCATATCGAATTTTAAATCAGAATCTACAATGGCCTGTGCGTAATAATCTCCAAGTCTGGCAAGCGCAGAGCCTGTTTGAAACAAACCAAAGTTGAAAAAATAAGGGCTCAGACGGCCTGACTTGAGCGTGTATTCACCAAAGCTCAGTACATTGTTATCGATAGCAAAATTTAGAAATTCGTTTTGGTAGTCTTTCATGGCGAGGATCACTGTCTATAGTCGAATGGGTGGGTGAGTATAACAAAATTGAGCGCTATACTGCCGCGATTGATTTACAATCACATCACTCAACGCATAGGAAATAAACGCAATGGCTGCAAGCAGTAAATACGCAATCAAGATTGTTCAGGAAGCATCGGTTTGGACCGCGGATATCACGCGTCGAGTCAGCCGTAAAGAGGCGGTTGTTTCTGCCACAAAAAGTGGGTTTGCTAATGAGGCAGAAGCGCAAGCTTGGGCTGAAAGCGAGCTTAAAAACTTTGTTGAAAACCAAAGCGCCCGCAATAAACGCAGAAATGATAAGCGGTGACGTTTTGGACAATTGGCTTCCCAAGCGTTTTTGCATTGCTCATCGCGCTTAATTGATTATTCGACGAGTTGTTTATCTTTATTGCGCTGTGAGTAAATTTGCGACCCCCCTTTGTTGTCGACGACGGCCGGTTTTGCGGGCTTTGGTGTGACACAGGCTTCGATCTCTTTTAACTGCTGGTCAGTTAAACTAATGGGCTGAACGCTGCAGGCACCGATGTGCAGTTTAAGATTGGCTTTGGCATCGCTTGTTAAGAGAAAGTTACCGCTCCCATTGCTTGCAGGTAACCTTGCACACCAAGGCCCCGCGCAAGCGGTTGTAATAAGAATTTTCTTATCCTTAACCTGGCGCTTGCCGTTTTTGTCGCTAAGGTTTCCAGTAAAGCGGTATTCAGCTTTTGCAGGGCCTTTGCCACCGATGTTTCCTTCGTTAACCGTTTGAGAGATGACTTTCTTTAGCACTAACTGGCCACTGATAAAGGTAGGTGTCGAGTCTTCATCTGGTTGCATCTGTTTGCATTGCATCACCGGGTCTGGCCTCATACAGCTTAAAGCAAACGCGGATGAGGTTATTGACAGCAGTACTGTAGTCAACAGCAGTTGGAATCCAATATTCTTAATCGTCATGATTATCTCCTTAGCAATTGTTGTTTGGTTTAACGGGGTGACATGTCATTTTTTAATAGTTAATGTTTGGCTTTAATGCTGATCAGCTTGGTCGCCCCAGATTTCAGGGGACTTAAATGCATAGCTGTACAGGCAGAAGTACTGTAGGGCCATAAGCGGTACCAATAGGGCCAATGTTACTCCGATATACAAATAAAACTCTAAACCTGACGTGCTCACAATCTCGGTATCAAATGCGCCGAAGATTGAATAAGCGTCAGCGACTAGTGACACCACCATCCAGACTTTCCAGAAGGCTGAGGCAATTAAAGACTGACTATAAGCAAAACCAAAAATGCCTAATATAGTGATGGGAGAGATTACAAAGTCAATGAAGTAGTCTATGGCGGTTGCGCCTTCAGCGGGGTAGACCAGCCTAGATAACATCACAAGCAGCTGCATTAACGCCATAATCCAAAAAAATATTTTCCAGCCTTTTTTGGATTTGATCTTAGGTATCTCATTTCCAAGGTCTGCCTTGGGCGGTTGATAAGGGTTATCCATTAAAAATGATCGCTAAAGATTTTTGATTGCCGATTGCTTTCATATTGATCCTTGATGGGATGGTTTTTCTTGAGCTTATTATAAGGATGCTTTTTGTACTAGCCCGAGTGCAGGTACAGCGCGATTTTGTTTTGTTATTGGCTATAAAAAATTAATTTAATCTAACCATTTATTGGAATGCCATAAATTTAAAGTTATAGTAACTTTCATTACGGTAATGGTAGTTTCGATAAATGAAATTTTACGGTAGAACAGAAGAGCTAAAACAAATCCAGTCGGTTACAAACCAGTCTACAACAGCAGGTAAGATGACTGTGATAACGGGTCGACGCCGTGTAGGGAAAACGTTGCTCTCCTTAGAGGCGACTCGTGATCAAAAGGTCCTTTACTTATTTATTTCGAAGAAAAGCGAACGGCTAGTGTGTGAAGAGTGCATTGATATTATCAAAAACACCTTTGCAGCGCCTGTTATAGGCGAAGTGACGCGCTTTCAGGGTGTTTTTAAGTTGCTGATGGAGATCGCTAAGACGCAACATTTTGTGTTAATTATTGACGAGTTTCAGGAGTTTTACCGCATAAACCCTTCAGTGTACTCGGAGGTACAAAATCTCTGGGATCAGTACAAGCGACAAAGCCAGATACATCTGATTTTTGTTGGGTCAATATATTCTTTAATGGTGAAGATCTTTCAAAATAATAAAGAGCCTTTGTTTGGACGTGCAGATCGGATTCTGTACCTCAAACCATTAGCGCCCAAAACAATCCGAGCGCTTTTGTTGGATGAAGGTCACTACAGTGCTGAAAACCTATTTTTCTTGTATTTATTAACAGGAGGAATCCCTAGGTATCTTGAAATACTCACTGATAATGGCTGCTTTGAGCGCGACTCAGTCATTGATTTTGTACTTAGTAAAAACTCACCTTTTCTCACCGAAGGCCGACATCTTTTGGTTGAAGAATTTGGCAAAGAGCACGGTACGTATTTCTCAATATTAGAGCTAATGGCAAGCGGCAAAACCTCTCGTGGAGAAATAGAGTCGGTTTTAGCGGTTGATATTGGTGGTTATTTAAAGCTGCTAGATGAGACATACGATGTGATCAGTATCAACCGGCCGATCAATGCAAAACCCGGTGGGCGTCTTCAGAAGTACTACATTAAAGATAACTTTCTTAACTTTTGGTTTCGGTTTATTTATCGCAATATGAGTGCTATTGAAGCCGACAACTTCCCTTATGTGAAGCGAGTTTTTGAGCGAGACATTTCAAGTTATAGCGGCCTTATACTAGAGCGATTATTTCATGTGCTGGTAGCAGAGCAGGGTGATTTTAACAAGCTTGGTAGCTACTGGGAGCGAGGTAATAAAAACGAGATTGATCTTGTTGGAATCAATGATTTGGATAAAAAAGTCATGGTTGCTGAGGTGAAACTCAATGCTAAGCGTATACGCTTGCAGGTGCTAAAGGATAAGGCTGTGAAGCTGGAACAGTTACATTCTGGGTATGAGTTTGAATATAAAGGGTTTGGGTTGGAGGATATTGAAATATTTCTCTGAACTCTTGTGTCCTCAGTTAAACTAAGGAACCGCATACAGCTAGCCGTTATTCTGAAAATCAGATTTTAACTGATTGGCCTTGGCCATATTACTAATGCCTACAATACTTTTGTCGTTCCAATACTTTTGCTGCTACTCGGTATAGTCAAATGACTCGCAAATAATAAGACCTATGAAGCGCTAAGCTTGAACTACTCTTGAGGGCTTAATCAGCTTATCGACGCCTCGTATTTCACTATCAGTCAATGCGGCATTCACTAGTTCATTTTGTTTTAAATTGAGAAACATGGTTCGTCATTAGTAAAGGAAGCTAAAAAAGGCACTCAAATGGTTCTAATCCTCTGTGCCAATTAATTAAAGATATCTGTTGGGAGTGCTTGATGCTTTTATTTCCGTGAATTGTATATTCACCTGAGAGATAGTTGATGTTACAAATCAGATTGCCATCAAGGAAGCGTTTGTAACCTGAAATAATAGGTACGTTACTCATGAATTTCAGCTTTACTTTATAGTCTAGGTTTGAGCTCATGAATGCGTTGAAATTTATGATGAGATCATCACCATCTAGACTGATCCAAGTATATTCAACATCTTCCCTGCTGCTCCAGATACCGCCCGTTTTTTTTATAGTGTGGGAGTAATGTGTCGAATTAACATCAGATAAAAATATATACAAACCTCGATGCTCAGTCGGTGTATAGGATGATAAATAACTCACCTTATCTAACACGCCATCTTTATTGAAATCATGTTCTATTGCCTCTTTTCCTGGCGTTTGATAGAAAGCTTGATTTTCAGCTTCTTGTTGCAGAGTCAAGCTGTGAGGTATTTGGGTATTGTAAGGTAGATTTATTAACACTAAGCTTACACCTGCAGTAACACCTATTGGTTTAATATGTTTCTTTACGAAGTTTGCAGTCTTGATAAGTAGTGATGTAGTTGAGCTGATTTTAGTGTTTTTGCTTAAGATTGCAGCTTTGAGGATTTGGTTTTTAGGTGAGTTGACAGTTTGAGCAAGGCAACGAATTCCATCTGTTATATTTTGGTAAGCTTCGCTTCTATTGCCATATTTTTTTATTTCTCTGCCATCTGTTGGTAAGGCATTTAACCTTCCCAGTTCCGTATGCTTCCAATCACAAACATCCAAAATTATTGGTACAACTTTTGCCTCACAATTTCGATGTTTTTCAAGTGAGCGTTTCATTTCAATATCATGGCAGTAATCAGAGGCTAAAAAGTTAGCAGTTACAAGCAGTAAAATTATGTCAGCTTCTTCCAATTCTTCTTTAATAACTTTGTCAAAGTAGGCTCCGGCTGGGATTTCGTTGTCTGACCAGATGTCAATGACAGTTGTTCTTTTCAGAATAGAAAAGTGCTGGTCTATCTTCTCTTTAACACTTCTGTCTTTATGAGAATATGAGAAGAAAACTTTGGCCATATTAAAAATTAAAGTCTTTTGGCTGAAAATTTAGCATTGTAGAGACATTTGATATTTTACTGAAGGTCAAATTTTCAATAATTTAGCTCATTAAAGCCGAGGCTGCCTTCAATGCGCCTCGTCCCAATTAATCCCAACCCCAGTCTCAACCAGCAGCGGCACATTCAATTTTGCAGCCCCTGTCATCCTCTTAACCACGCTATCTCTCACAAAGTCCAGCTGGTCATTCGCCACTTCAAACACCAATTCATCATGCACCTGCATAATCATTTTGGTACCCGTGCCTGTCTCAGCTAGCCAATCATGTACCGAAATCATCGCCATTTTAATAATGTCCGCAGCTGTACCCTGCATAGGGGCGTTAATCGCGGTGCGCTCTGCATAGTTACGTAGCTGTGCATTTTTAGCGTTGATATTAGGCAGGTACAGTCGACGACCAAACAGCGTTTCAACATAGCCCGTGTCTTTAGCCTTTTCACGGGTGTCTTCCATGTAAGCCTTAACACCAGGGTAGCGCTCAAAATATAAATCGACGTATTTTTTCGCCTCGCCACGTGCGACATTAAGTTGCTTAGCTAAACCAAACGCCGACATGCCATAAATCAAACCAAAGTTGACCGCTTTTGCCGCACGCCGGTTATCGGTGCTAACATCCTCTAGTGCTACATCAAATATCTCCGCGGCGGTGGCTTTGTGTATGTCTTTGCCGTCGGCAAAGGCGGATAGCAATCCCTTGTCACCTGATAGATGCGCCATAATACGCAGCTCAATTTGCGAGTAGTCGGCGGCGAGTATGGCGTGATTTTCTGGTGCAACAAACGCTTGTCGTATACGTCGGCCTTCCGCTCTTCTGACAGGAATATTCTGCAAATTTGGATCAGTCGATGACAAGCGTCCCGTTGCAGCAACCGCCTGCTGATAGGAGGTGTGAACTCTCCCGGTAGTGGCATTAATCTGTAGCGGCAGTTTATCGGTATAAGTTGATTTAAGTTTGCTTAGCCCACGGTGCTCTAGCAGTAGGCGCGGAACTTCATGTTCATCCGCTAGCTCGTTAAGTACGTCTTCTGCGGTAGAGGGCTGGCCTTTAGGTGTTTTGCGAATGACTGGCAGGTTGAGTTTGTCTTCATCAAAAAAGATCGACTGAATTTGTTTTGGTGAGCCTAGGTTAAATTCCTCACCTGCTAGGGCATAAATTTCAGTTTCAAGCTCACCCATGCGGGTAGTCAGTTCTTTGCTTTGAACTGCCAGCATATCGGGGTCAATCCTAACGCCTGTACGTTCAATGTCTGATAAGACGCGCACCAGTGGCATCTCAACTTCGCGATACAGCTTTTCTTGGTTGGGTACGTCTTTGTTTTTCAGGGCTTTAATTTGTGGGGCAAAGAATCGGTGCAGGCGCATCGTAACGTCGGCATCTTCCGCAGCATATTGGGTCGCCGCTTCTATGTCCACTTGATTAAAGGTGAGTTGGTTTTTACCTTTACCTGCGACATCGGCAAATTTGATGGTTTTATGGTTGAGGTGCTTGTCACACAGCGTATCCATATCGTGCCGATTAGCCACAGAGTCTAAAACATAAGACTCCAGCATGGTGTCGTGAACAATACCGCGCAGCTCAATATCGTGATTGAGCAGCACTGAGCGATCATATTTAAGGTTTTGCCCGACTTTTAAGCGGGTGGGGTCTTCTAAAATAGGCTTTAGTTTTGCCATCGTGGCGTCAAAGTCTAATTGCTTCGGAGCATCTTCATAGTCATGAGCCAGCGGCAAATACGCAGCTTTGCCTGAGGTAATGCAAAAACACAGCCCAACCACGCGCGCATCCATATAGTCCAAACTGGTGGTTTCGGTGTCAAACGAAAATAGCTTGGCAACTAAAAGCTGCTCAATCCAATGATCAAGCTGTGCGTCAGTTAAAATACACTCGTATTCAACCTCGCCCACCGCTTCGGCAACTGGCACATGGTTTTCATCTGGCGCAGGCTCACTGAGTGAGGTAATTATGTCAGGGTTATTTTCTGTTAAGCGGGCGAGGCGGGTACGAAGGCCTTGTTCTGTGTACAGCTCAACAAGACGCTGCGTGTTTTCTTTACTAAAGCTCATCGATTCGCCAGAGCAATTTAAGTCAAGATCGCATTTGATGGTAACCAGCTCGTAGGACAGCGGCAGGCGAGGGATGGCTTCACGCAAATATTCACCGACTTTGCCTTTGAAGCTGTCAGCATTGGCGATAATGTTTTCTAGCGTATCGTATTCAGCCAGCCATTTGACAGCTGTTTTGGGGCCTACTTTATCCACGCCAGGGATGTTATCAACCTTGTCCCCCATTAACGTTAAATAATCTTTTATTTGGTCAGGACGCACACCGTATTTATCGATAACCCCTTGAATATCATGGAAACTGTTAGACATGGTATTGATAAGACTAACGCGTTCGTTAACGAGCTGCGCCATATCTTTATCGCCAGTCGAAATGATGACATCACCATCGTAGCCTGTCGCTAGGGTACCAATGACATCATCCGCCTCAACGTCAGGCACTACGAGCATGGGGTAGCCTTGTGCTAGCACCATTTCATGCAGAGGCTCTATTTGGTAACGCAGCTCTTCAGGCATGGGCGGGCGCGTGGCCTTGTACTCAGGGAAAAGGTCATTTCTAAAGGTTTTGCCTTTGGCGTCAAACACAACGGCCATATGGTCTGGGTCGTAGGTTTTACGCAGGCTGTCTAGCATGCTCAATACGCCATGAATTGCGTTAGTTTGATTGCCTTGGGGGTTGGTTAGCGTGTTGGGTAACCCAAAAAATGCACGAAACAGATAGGAGGAACCATCAACGAGAATAAGCGGCTTTTTGGGATTTTTATCTGTCATGGTTGTTTGGTATGATGTCTGGAAATAATAGAGTGAGTATAAGCGATGTCTGCACAAGTAACAGCCCCTGTTCTGCCTGAGATCATTTACCCTGCAACGGCGATGATTGAATCGCTGCGTCCGGTTTATTCTCCCGCGCAAAAACAGGAAATGAAGGCGAAGATTAAGACGCTATTAAAAGAGCAGGACGCCGTGCTTATCGCCCACTATTATGTAGACAGTGAGTTGCAAGCACTAGCTGAAGAGACCGGTGGCTACGTTTCAGATTCTTTAGACATGGCAAAGTTCGGCAATGAGCATCCAGCGAAAACGTTAATAGTTGCAGGCGTGCGCTTTATGGGTGAAACGGCAAAGATTCTCACCCCTGAAAAACGCGTATTAATGCCAACGTTAGATGCGGAGTGTTCGTTAGATCTCAGTTGTAAAATTGAAGATTTTGCGCCGTTTTGTGACAAACATCCGGATCACACGGTAGTCGTCTACGCCAATACCAGTGCGGCGGTTAAAGCACGTGCCGATTATGTCGTGACCTCAGGCATCGCGCTGGATTTGGTGTCTTGGCTTGCCGACCAAGGTAAGAAAATCTTATGGGCACCTGATCGTCACCTAGGCAATTACATTCAACGAGCGACTCAGGTTGAGATGATTCGCTGGCAGGGGGCTTGCATTGTACATGACGAGTTTAAGTCACGAGCGTTAGGGGCCGCTATTGAGCAGTATCCGGATGCAGCGGTATTGGTACACCCAGAGTCACCCACCGATGTTATCGCATTGGCCGACGTGGTCGGGTCAACAACGCAGATTATCGACGCGGCCAAGCGTTTGCCCAATAAACAGTTCATTGTTGCAACGGATAAAGGCATTTTTTACAAAATGAAAAAGGCCGCGCCGGATAAAGAATTTATTGAAGCACCGACTAATGGTGCCGGTGCAACGTGTAAAAGCTGTGCGCACTGTCCTTGGATGGCAATGAACGGTCTGGATAACCTACTGTCTGTTTTAGAGAAGGGAAATAATGAAATCTTCGTGGATGAGGAGGTGCGTATCAAAGCCCTGCGCTCCACGCAAAGGATGTTAGACTTCGCTCGCGATCGTGATGCTGGAAAATTAGAGTGTTAAGTGTCAGCTAGTTTTTACGATGGTCTGTGTTCATTGATATAATTGAAAATAATTAGAAGAGTGCATTGTGATGACCTGATGGAATCAGGTTTACTGCATGATTAAAGGAATAATAATTAAATGCGTTTACTAAAAGATATCCTTCTTTATCTGTTTTTTTTCGGCATGCTTGCCTTTGCGGCCCTATCTTATAATTTGCTATCAAAGGGTAAAGAGGTCAGCAGAACCTCTTCTACCGTCCCGAGCACGCAAACGATCGGCTCGGGGAAGGTGGCTGGTAGCACCGGTGGCGACTCACCTACCACCAAAGGCGCCTCCAACCCCGTCACTGGCGTTATTGATCGCAGCGGCCAAGCGTCCGTTGGTGAGGACGCGTCTAAAACGCCAATAGCAGACCTACCCGTTGTGGCACCTGCTGAGGGCGATACCACAGGCTTTAAGCGCGCAAGTAACATCATGGGCATTAATACTGCCGATGTTAAAGAAGACACCTCTAGCGTGCAGTTTGTTAATTTATTTAGATCAGCGATTCCTTTTTATGAAACCTCACCTTGGGGCAGTGGTAAGGACGTTGTGTACGATAAAAACGGCTGGCCTACTGATCTAAAAGGGGGCCAAGCGCTAACAAAGTTTCTAAACAGACTGCCTGCAGGTACAGTGCCTGATGGTTTTTATACCGTGCTTTATGACGGTAAAGGCACCATGCACTACGGTAACGATGCCTCGCTGGTTGCGCACCGCAGCGGCATGGATATTATCGAAATAAAAGCCGGTGACGATAATATTTTAAACGCCTCGTTAAGTATTAGAGAAACGGACCCCTCTGATTACATCCGCAATATTCGTGTTTTATTACCCGGTGGCATCTGTAACGGCAACCCTTACATTCGTGTGGATGACGAAACAGAGTGCGAAGCGGGTCAGTTTTTATCATTTGCCAAATATCACAAGATGGTCCGCTACAACCCCGATTACTTAAATTTTGTTAAAGATTTCCAAGTGATTCGTTTCATGAATATGAGCGGGATGACCCGTAATCCGGTGCAAAATTGGGAAGACCGTCACCATCCTGATGAGGCGACTTGGGGTGGCCGAGAAGGTACCTATTCACGGGGTGCGCCGGTTGAGGTGATGGTGGATATTGCAAACACGGTCAATTCAGACGCGTGGTTTTCGATGCCGTATCAAGCCAGCGATGACTACATACAAAAATTTGCTGAAACGGTTAATCGCCTACTTAAGCCTGGTTTGAAGGCTTATATTGAATACAGTAATGAAATTTGGAATCCGATCTTTGTACATCACGATTATGCGATTCAACAGGGTTTGAAGTTAGGTCTCGATAAGGATAAAAACAAGGCGCGCACTAAGTATCATTCTTATCGAAGTGTTGAAGTATTCGATATTTGGGAAAAGGTATTCGGTGGGACAGATCGCCTAATACGGGTTATGGGTGCTTGGACCAGCAATCCAAAGATGTCGAACGATATTCTCAGCTATAAAGATGCCTTTAAAAAGACAGATGCTTTGGCCGTTGCGCCCTATTTTGGAGCGACCATTAAAGAGATTCAGCGCGCTAAGAACGTGGATGATATTTTCAAAGCAATTGATAATCGCCGCTCAAAAAAGGGCTTTGCAGCAAGTGTTCGACAGATGCAGCAGCAAGCTAAAGTGGCTGAAGTGTTTGATGTTGATTTAATTGCTTATGAAGGGGGCCAGCACCTCGTTGATTGGAATACGCGAAAAGCGGATGATGGTAACAACGAACTATTGTATGCAGCCAATCGCGATCGCCGGATGGGAGAGCTTTACAAGAAGTACCTTAAAGAGTGGGAAAAGGCTGGCGGTAAGCTGTTTGTGCAGTTTAGCGCGCCTCGAATCTACAGTTGGTATGGTAGCTGGGGTATTAAAGAGTATATCTCTCAGGCGCGCTCTGAGGCGCCTAAATACGATGCGATATTGAGCTATATGGAAGATAAAGCGGGTATTAGTCCAAAACCTGATACCGCGATTCAAATGAATACCGTAACCGCCCAGCAAGGCGTGTCGCTGACCAAAGTGCGTTCACCGGATCAAATATGGTCGCTAGATGACTTTTGGCCGATCTACCTGCCCAATAAAGACCCCTCTAAACCTTCTGAGATTGCCGCAAAATGGCAGGCTTATTGGGATGACCGAAACCTTTATTTAAGCATCTCGGTCGATGATGACACGGTTGAGAAGGGTGATGGCGTTGAGTTGACAATTCAGTTGGGCAATTTGCGTAATCGTATGAAAATCAAATATGCAGAAGGCGGACGCAAAAATACGCTATTTACTGAAATAGATACGGGTTACAAAATCTCTACCGTTATCCCTTGGAGTAAGCTTGGCGAACCACCGGAAGCTGGCAGTTCGATTGGTTTTGATATTCGTATTTATGACGTTGATAAAGGGCGTGACAAGAAGAGTCTTTATTGGGCCGATCGAGTGGAGGAGAAAGCTGGCGACCGTAAGTTGGTTAAGGCGGCGGTCAATAGCGCGGTAAAGCTTGGTCACAAAGAGACAGCAATTAAGAATCGCTTGCCTATAGTTACCTTGATTGAAGAGTAATATGATATGAAAAAACGATGACACTCATCGGGTAAACATTGCCAAATAGGCGACGTGGCTGCTTAAATCGACACGTCGCTAATTATAAAAATAAGGTTTATCCAATGGAGATGCTAACGTTTCCGGTTCTCATCGTGTCTATCCTAGTCACGTTATGGCTAACAAGTCATATTGCCAAGCAACTGCACGCACGCCACTGGAAGATGCCCGTTATCTTTGCTTGCTGGGTCATAGGGTTCATTTTTTCGATTGCATCCCTAATATTACTCGATGTGCTAACGCTAGAGCCACTGTTAAAACTGGGCTTACAAATTGGCCTGCCCATATTTTGTACGACATTAGCTTACGTACTGCTAACGCAGCTAGGCGTTGCCAGCGCTCTTACAACCAATGTAGCGGGTGTATTTATTGGGCTTATATTATCGGTTGTGGTCATCGTGACCTTAGGTATGCCTATTGACAAAACATTCAGTTCTGCCAGTTCGATCTTTCATACGAGTAAGGCTCAGCTAACGTCAATGATCACAGGCAAAGAGGTTGTGGTCTTAGCTGCGGTAGAGGAGGTGCCTGAGGAAGAGGTGGTAGAGAAGCTTTACACGACGAACGACTTTTTAGCACCAGAAGCACAGGCCGCGTTAGAGAGACAAAAAAATAAGGTTTATACTGACCCTCACTATAGAGATATGAATATCTTCAATGCCAGACGCGCCATTGGTATGCGGGTGCGAGTTTCTTGGAAGGATGGTAAGACTGCAGCAGGTAAGCTTGATGCGGTGCAAGGCGGAGACCTGATTGTCACGTTAAGACGCAAAGAGGGTGCTGCACAAGTGCCTATTGCCATGTCTAGATTGAAAAAGCTTGAGGTCTATCGCTAGGCGCAATTCGTTCACTCTGTGTTGGGTGACCCATTTTTCTTTTCGGGAACAGGATCGTATCCCCAAGTTCCCCAAGGGTGGCATTTACCAACGCGTTTTAGGGTAAGCCAGAGCCCTTTTATTGCACCAAAGCGTTCAATTGCTTGAAAAGAATAATGAGAGCAGGTCGGTTCGTGTCGACAGTTAGCCCCAATCACCGGGCTCAACACTAGCTGGTAGCCCCGAATTAGCCAGAGCATGGCTTGCCTCATTTACCGTAAAGTGTGGCGGGGTCGATTAACGGCTCTGCGTCCGCAATTAAACCATCTCCCTCAACAACCCGATAAAAACAGCTGCGACGCCCAGTGTGACAAGCAGGGCCTGTTTGGTCAACCTCTAGCAAAATAGTGTCAGCGTCACAGTCAACTCGAAAATGCTTGAGCATTTGTACTTGGCCTGAACTTTCCCCTTTGCGCCAGAGGGATTGTCGTGAGCGAGACCAATAGCAGACGCGGCTATTCTTGAGCGTTTCGCTAATTGAGGTTTCATTCATCCAAGCCATCATCAACACTTCACCGGTATCGTGCTGTTGAGCTATCGCGGGAACCAACCCGTCTTGATTAAATGCTAACTGTTCAATGAGTTGCTTAAGCGCTAAATCGTTCATGTGCTAAATAATTTTCCCGTCAGTCTTTCTCGCATAACCTGCCGCTTCACAACGACTCAAATAATCAGCCCAGTGAGCGTCGTAATTGTCACCCAACTCTCGCAACAAGCCCCAGTCATAAAGACCGCTGTCGTGTTTATCATCAAACACCAGCTTCACCGCATAGTGACCGATAGGCTCAATGCTGGTAATGTTGACCGTCTCCTTAGCGGTTTGAAGTTTTTCTTGTCCGGGGCCGTGACCGCGCACTTCAGCTGACGGTGAGTAAACGCGTAAATACTCGCAAGGTAGTCTGTGCACCACGCCATCTGGCCAGGTAAGCTCCAGCAGCCGTGACGTCTGGTGTAAGGCGATATCGGTTGGTGTCATAACGGTCTTTCCGTGTTGTGCTAATGATTAGGACCTGTTGAGTGTTATCCACTTAACAGGCCATTTGATAAGCACTTTGGTAGGTTCAAATAAGTGAAGCTAAAACGAGCTTACAATATATAGCGCGATAGGTCTTCATCCTTAACCAAGTCACCTAGAACGTTATCAACTTTAGCAGCATCAACCACCACTTTAGGTTCGCAGTCCGGTGCGCGATAAAGCTCATCTTCTAGCAGGCGCTCGACAATTGTGTGTAGGCGTCGCGCACCAATATTTTCAGTGCTCTCGTTGACATCAAAAGCATGCTTTGCGATGCGCTCGATTCCGTCTTTGGTGAACTCTAAATCAACACCTTCTGTTTTTAATAAACCAACATACTGTTCGGTCAATGAAGCATTTGGCTCAACCAAAATGCGTTCAAAATCTTCCGCTGTGAGCGCTTCGAGCTCAACTCGGATCGGCAGACGACCCTGCAGTTCAGGAATCAGGTCAGAGGGCTTTGCCAGATGAAAAGCACCGGAGGCAATAAACAAGATGTGATCGGTTCTGACAATGCCGTGCTTAGTGGTCACCGTGCAGCCTTCTATTAAAGGCAGCAGGTCACGTTGTACGCCTTCGCGGGACACATCTGCACCGCCTTGAGAGCCTTTGCGAACGACTTTATCAATCTCGTCCAAAAACACAATGCCGTTTTGCTCGACGTTTTGAATGGCGGAGAGCTTGATCTCTTCATTGTTCAGCATTTTTTGCGCTTCTTCTTCAATCAAAATCTTCATGGCATCTTTGATTTTAACTTTGCGCTTTTGTGTCTTACCAGTGCCCATGTTAGAAAACATGCCCTGCAGCTGGCTGGCCATATCTTCCATGCCTGGAGGTGCCATGATGTCTACATTAGGCATCGCTTGGGCTAGGTCTAGTTCAATTTCTTTATCATCAAGCTGACCTTCTCGCAGTTTTTTGCGAAATTTCTGACGCGTCGAGTTATCGGCAGAAATAGACGGCTTCTCATTGCCGTCGGTATCTAGCCAGCCTTCGGGTTTAGTGTCAGCTTTTGGGCCGGGTAATAAAATATCCAGTATGCGATCTTCAGCGGCGTCTTCAGCACGGTATTTGTGCTTCTCAGCTTCTTGCTCACGCGTTAGCTTGACAGAGATGTCGGCTAAATCCCGAATAATCGAGTCAACTTCCTTACCCACATAGCCCACTTCAGTGAACTTGGTGGCTTCCACTTTAATAAAAGGGGCGTTAGCGAGTTTAGCGAGACGACGGGCAATTTCAGTCTTACCTACGCCGGTGGGTCCAATCATCAAGATATTTTTTGGAGTGACTTCTGGACGTAGATCATCGTCTAATTGCTGTCGACGCCAGCGGTTGCGCAGTGCAATGGCGACTGCACGTTTGGCTTTTTGCTGGCCGACAACATGATTATCGAGCTCTTGTACAATTTCACGAGGTGTCATTGACATGATGGGGTCCTTTAAAGTTCTTCGATGGTACGGTTGTGATTGGTATAGATGCAGATGTCAGCGGCGATGCCGAGTCCTTTTTCTACAATGTCGCGGGCAGACATGTCTGTGTTGTCAAGCAGCGCGCGAGCAGCAGATTGCGCGAATGGGCCACCTGAACCAATGGCAATTAGATTATCTTCTGGCTCAATCACGTCCCCGTTCCCGGTGATAATAAGAGACGTTTCGCTATCTGCAACCGCAAGTAGGGCTTCTAGTCTGCGCATCGCACGATCGCTACGCCAGTCTTTAGCCAGCTCAATGGCTGCACGAGTCAGGTTGCCGTTATATTCTTGCAGCTTGCCTTCAAACCGCTCAAATAAGGTGAAGGCATCGGCTGTGCCGCCTGCGAAACCTGCGATGACTTGATCGTTGTGCAATCGGCGAACTTTACGTGCATTGCCTTTCATCACGGTGTTACCGAGGGAAACCTGTCCATCTCCGCCTATGACTACTTTGCCATCCCGCCTTACTGAAAGAATCGTTGTGCCTCGATATTGTTCCACAGTCAAACTCCGTGCTGTAATAATTTTTGGTTGGGTTAGCCGAATATGTTGGGGTTAGAAGATCGTATTTCAAGCATCTTAAAAAATTGGTTATACTCCGGTCTTTATTGCGTCGGAGAGTTTCCATGTTTCAGCAGAAGATAACAGGAAACAAGTTCTTATTATTTATAGTGAGTGGACTGTTTACCGTGTTGCTACTCAGCGGTTGCGGGCATCGAGGAGATTTGTATCTCCCTGATACAGCTGACACCGCTAAACAAAAGAAGAAAGCAAACTAATGGATCATTTTAATTACAAGCAAGGTCAGCTCTATGCAGAAGAGGTTTCTGTTAAAGCGATTGCTAATACGTATCATACGCCTTGTTACATTTATTCACGTGCCACGCTAGAGCGTCACTGGCATGCGTTCAATAATGCCTTTGGCGAGCATGATCATCTCATCTGTTATTCGGTCAAGGCCTGCTCTAATATCGCTATTTTGAACCTGTTTGCCCAGTTGGGTTCAGGCTTTGATATTGTATCGGTGGGTGAGCTAGAGCGTGTGTTGGCCGCAGGAGGGGAGCCGGGTAAAATTGTCTTTTCAGGGGTTGGTAAGCGTGAAGATGAGATGCGCCGAGCGCTAGAGGTGGGCATTCGTTGTTTTAATATTGAGTCTGAAGGTGAATTGGACCGTCTAAACGCCGTGGCCCGAGAGATGGGTAAAGCCGCTGCAATTTCGATTCGTGTGAACCCTGATGTTGACGCACAAACACATCCCTATATCTCAACCGGTTTAAAGGAAAATAAGTTTGGTATCGACATTGACGTGGTAGAAGATGTTTACCTTCGCGCAGCTTCCATGCCCAACATTAAAGTTGACGGCATTGATTGTCATATCGGCTCACAGCTAACCGAGGTTGGTCCTTTCATGGATGCACTGGATCGCTTGCTAGATTTGGCGGACCGCTTAAAAGAGAAGGGCGTCGACATTCACCACCTAGACTTAGGTGGTGGTTTGGGTGTGCGCTATCAAGATGAAACGCCACCGCTACCTGCAGAATACATGCAAAAAATGATGTCTAACGAGCGTTTGCATCAGTACCAAGTGCTTATCGAGCCGGGGCGCGCTATTGCTGCCAATGCGGCTATTTTAGTCTCTAAAGTAGAGTACCTAAAGCACGGGGATGAGAAAAGCTTCGCCATTATCGATGCTGCGATGAACGATTTGATTCGCCCATCTTTGTATACGGCGTGGCAGCGTATTGTTCCGGTTAAAGAGGCAGATGAGAACGCGCAGGTGCACAATTACGATGTGGTTGGGCCAATTTGTGAGACGGGTGATTTTTTGGGTAAAGACCGTGAGATGAGTTTATCGCCAGGTGATTTAGTCGCTATCCGCTCCTCGGGGGCTTATGGGTTTTCGATGGCTTCAAACTACAACACGCGCCCGCGCGCCTGTGAGTTGTTAGTTGATGGTGATCAGGTACATCAGATTCGCCGCCGCGAGACGGTCGAAGAATTATTTGCTGGCGAAAGCTTGTTGTCATAGGGATTTATGAATTTAAAAAGAGAAACCCTTGAGCTGGGTGAAAACATTCGATATGCCGTTATCTGGCTGCATGGTCTAGGGGCAAATGGGCATGATTTTGTTCCCGTTGTGCCTGAGCTAGGGTTAGCCCAAGACAGTGGGGTGCGATTTATCTTTCCACATGCACCGTCTCGAGCCGTTACGCTTAACAACGGCTACGTGATGCCTGCTTGGTATGATATTTTTTCACTGGACCGTAGCAATAACGCTAAGTTAGAGGATATCTTAGCAACGGTCGGTTGGATAAATGCCCTGATTGATGAGCAGGTAGCCTTGGGTATTGATGCAGAAAATATTATCCTGGCCGGTTTTTCGCAAGGTGGGGTCATCGCGTTACATACTGCACTGCGTTATCCCAAAAGGTTAGGAGGCATTATGGCTTTGTCGACCTATCTGCCATTTGCACAAGAAACCTTATCAGCGTTACCTAAAGGCTATGACCTGATCCCTGTCTTTGCAGCGCACGGGTTACATGATCCGGTCATTCCAGTTGCATCGTGGCAGGATTACGTTCCTAGATTAGAGGCGAAAGGGTTCCCTGTTGTGGCTAAAAGTTACGCGATGGAGCACTCGGTTCACCCGCAGGAAATTGCGGATATGGGGGTGTGGTTTAGAGGTTTATTTAGCAATTAGTGACCGTTTGCGTTGAAGCGCCAGCTAGATGAATCTTTGGCGCTTCAACACACTTAAATGACAAGCAGCGTCTGTTTATTTAAATTTTCTAGCAGCTCGTTGTAAGGTGGTTATTCATTTGCTGACGGGGTCGGGTTGGATTCGCTCGAACGTCCAGCGGTCATCGGTTGAAAGGTCCGCGTCATAACGGTAGCCTGCTGTATCAAATGACTGAATATCCTCAGGCTTTTCTAACCGATTTTTCAAAATAAAGTCAGCCATCATGCCTCGCGCTTTTTTTGCATAAAAGGCAATAATGCGTGTCTTGCCCGCTTTGGTCTCTTTAAAATCGATATTAAGAATGCGGCCATTGATCTGTTTTGGTTTTACCGATTTATAGTATTCGTTTGAAGCCAAGTTTACCAAGACGGCTTCTTTTTGCTTATCGAGTACGGCATTTAAACTGTCGGTGATTTGATCGCCCCAGAACTGATAAAGGTCCTTGCCGCGCGGGTTTTTCAACTTGGTTTTCATCTCTAAGCGGTAGGGCTGAATCAAATCCATCGGACGCAAGGCACCATACAGGCCGGAAAGAATCCGCAGATGATCTTGTGCATAGGCTAGATCAGCCTCGCTAAAAGTGGTGCTTTCGATGCCGCTGTAAACGTCGCCCTTAAATGCAAATAGCGCAGGCCTTGCGTTATCTGTGTTAAAAGGCGTATGAAAATCATGAAAGCGTTGGTAGTTAAGCTGAGACAGGTTTTCGCTAATAGCCATTAACGATCCAATTTTTTCTGGATCATAATCAAGCAATTCATCGATAAGAATCTGGGATTGATCGAGTTGAGCCGGTACGCTGTATTCAGCCGAGGGCATTGGAATTTCAAAATCCTGACCTTTAGATGGAGAGAGGGTAACTAGCATGGGTGTTTCCTGTCGCAGTACATGGGGTATGGCTTAACTTACTTCTTGGCCATTAAATCTTCATATTTCAACATGAGTTGGTCTTGATTTTCGACGTTATTAACATCTTTTGGGATGCAGTCGACTGGGCACACTTCAACACATTGAGGTTCGTCAAAATGACCAACACACTCGGTGCAAAGCTTTGGATCAATCTCGTAAATTTCATCACCCATTGAGATGGCATCGTTTGGACACTCTGGCTCGCAAACGTCACAGTTGATGCATTCATCTGTAATTATCAATGACATGGTGTTTTTTCCTGTTACAAATTAATAAGTGGAGTTTA